>Ga0209285_10000133_pt1 | contig 26118 bp, 13 predicted proteins | sample PPLLak3March2015_2_FD_187249 | JGI IMG/M metagenome (GOLD analysis project Ga0209285, IMG submission 187249) | Freshwater sediment microbial communities from Prairie Pothole Lake near Jamestown, North Dakota, USA - PPLs Lake P8 Core (3) Depth... | ecosystem: Environmental > Aquatic > Freshwater... | reverse complement strand
GCTCGTAAATAGCGCCAAATGATTCAGCAATAATGATGCTGATCCCCAGTGCTTTGAAACAATCGACCGCCTGCTGTCGGGAACTGCCGCATCCGAAATTCTTTCCGACGACGACGATGTCTCCTTCCTTTGCTTCTTTTGCGAACTGTTCATATCCTTTAAGGTTCCCAAACGTATAGGGTCCCATCTCTGCGGGATTGATGATCGCAAGATGACGGTTGTGATAGATCATATCCGTATCGATGTTGTCCCTTTGGATGACCCAGGCTCTTCCTTCGATCACAAGTGGGGGAACCATTCTTTCTTTCTTTTGTTCAGGGATGGTTTTTACCGATGTTGTTTCGATTTTCACAGGGACCGGTTTTTTTGGGATCGCATCGATGGTGGTGATGTAACCGGCGAGGAGCGATGCAGCGACAGTTTGTGGGGATGCTAAATAAATATCACCTTTTCCTTGTTTCCCGGTGAAGTTCCGGTTTCCTGTCGAGATGGTCACCTCTCCTTTCCCGGTCTGTCCGATCTGGCCAGCAGCGCAACCTGCACAACCGGCGGAGCCAACCAGTGCTCCTGCTTCTTTGAAGATCTTCAGCAATCCTTCTTTAAGGCAGCTGTTCCAAATCATGTCTGTGGCGGGTACGATTTTAAGGATTCTTCCTGGTGCGATGGTCTTGTCTTTCAGGAGAGCTGCTGCCGCGCGCATATCCTCGAGTCGACCGTTTGTGCAGGAGCCGATGAACCCAGAATCAACAGGGATGCCGCTGACCTCTGAGACAGTGACGACGTCCTCGGGATGTCCAGGGCGTGCTATCTGTGGCAGGAGACCTGCGATGTCAATCTCAATGGTGCGTTCATACTGTGCGTCAGGGTCTGCTTGGATTGGTTTAATGGTGATTCCAAATGTGCTTCGATAATAATCCATGATTTTTTGGTTTGTCGGGAACAGAAGGATTATCCCACCCATTTCTGTTGCCATGGATGCGATGGTGATCCTTCCGTCGAGAGACAAGGATTCAACGTAAGGGCCATAGATTTCCGCTGCATATCCTAGGAGTCCGTTCGCTCCGAGTTCTTTGTTGATTTTCAATACGACGTCTTTTGGGGATGTTGTTTTTGCTGGTGTGCCTTTGAGCATGATTTTTATGGTGGGGGGAACCTTGAACCAGATCTGCCCATAGGCAAACGCATAGGCGATATCGATATCGCCCATGCCTTGACCAAATGCGCCAAGTGCGCCGAGGATGTTTGCATGGGAATCTGTTGACACGAAGGTGTCCCCGGGAAACACAAGTCCTTCATCGAAGGCAAGATGGGTTCCGATCCCGCTGTTGATATCGTAGATTTTTATCCCATGTTTTCGTGCGAATATCCGGCAGAGTTGCTGGTTCTCCGCGTATTTCTGATCGCATCCGCCTGGGTTGCAGTCAAAGGTGAAAAACGTGTGTTTTGGATCCTGGATGGGAAGATGGTTTTCTTCAAGGTGTTTGACGACGTTTGCTCCACCGAAATCGCGGGCGACCCGTATATCGATGGTGACATCAATGATTTCGTTGATAGCTGCAGAGGTCTTTGAATGAGCTTCAAAAATTTTTTGGATGATTGTTTTCCCCATGATCCTTTTCTCTCCAGTGTTTTTTTACAAAATTACCCTGTTGATAACGCACATCATTTGAGACTATGAAAATGTTGTGGTGATGGTCGTTCTATGCTTTGTTTGCTGTCGGGACAATCTTAAACATTTATTATGGTTTATGACCAAAAATATGTGAAATGGCTAAAAAGAACACAACAAAATATATATACTATATCACACTAATAATATGAAGGGTAGAAAAAAGGGTATAGAGTATATTAAGGAAGAGGTGAAATGTATATGAAAAAGTTGTTAGTGGTGGTTCTAACAATAATGACATGTATTAGCATGTCAGGAGTTGCTGTTTCTTTAACCGATGTTTCTGACCAAAACAACAGAACGATATCTTCTCAGAATAGTACACCTGGCATAAAGACATCGTCAACGACCATGGATCAAGTAAAAAAATCGGTCTATTCATACCTCAACATGGAAGAAAATCCCTACAATACCAATCAAGAAAACCCAAATCGAGCCATAACAGCACCGTGGATAAAACCCGCTAGTACACTGTTTGAATGGTGGATTATGGTCCAATACAATGGCAACGGATTTGAAAAAAAACTCGATGTCTCTATTTCTGATTTTAAACAAAAATTTCTCAAACACCCTTATTATTCCGAAGATGTCTTTTTCAACGTCGATGACGACCCTGAAGACGACCTCAAAGTGTCCTTCGGCTTCTACTGGGAAAGTATCCTGAACACAAAAACAAATGTTGAGCATAAATCCTTGGAGGATATGGTGCGAGTTCGACAGATCAACAACGGACCTTCTGATCTTTATGCAGGTCTGGAGGTCTGGTCTGAGATTCATGTGAACTGGGGATTGATCAATGCTTATAGCCAAGACAATGAATTCTCATCTTTTAGCAATCAACTACATCCCAAGAAACAACAAAGCTCACAATCACTCAATCCATTGATGTTGTTCCTCAACATCTTGAAACAAAAATTACAACACCTCACTCAGATAGGCCATGTTTTCCTCTCCAATCTTTTAAATCGTCACATCCTGAGGTCTCAAGGGGAATCGCTGCAGGGTGAGTGTGCCCAGAATCCACGCAGGCTTGCCGCGGATAACGATTACATCGCTGTAGGAGTCGGATATCGTACGCTCCCTGGCCAGAGAATACCGCAGTATGCGGAGAAAAGATTTGCATTTGCCAAAGAAGATATATTCAGCCCCACTATCTTTCAACAGATAATGAAGACTGAGCCCATCGGGGTCGACTCCCTGGAATTGCTTTATGGGTTCCGCGCCTATAACGGCAGCACTGACGTCTTAAAATACGATATCGCGTTCTCCGTGCAGTTCACGCCGTTTGTCCCATTAACAACGCAGTTCATACCCTTGGGTGGCTATATTTATTATCATTTTGACACGGAAAGTCAACATTCAAGTCAAACCACCATTACGTATTCCTCCGATATCCATGTCGGGGGTGGGGACGGTGTCAGCCTTTCCCTGGTTTTTGATAAGATTGATAGCAACATGGGGCAGTCCGGCAAATGGATGAGCTTTGGTCTTCGAAGGGATCCCCATGGTTTTGACTATGAGGCAAACGCGATCTTCAATGTCGCAGTCATCGTTGATTCACCCTGGTTCAGCCAGAAGGTCCGTATCAATGGACTGCCGATGCTTCTCTCCTATGAGTGGAAGATCTTTGATGATTTTGAGGTGACGTTTGTCCAAGGGGAACTCTTCTACGTCAACGTCCGGGGTTACGCGGACCTGACCATGAGCAGCCCGATCAATGAAATCATCGTGTATTATCCGAAGCTGAAGAACCCCAGCGACGAGGATGTACCATTCCTTCAAGTTAGCAATATCCCTAGCTCGCGAAGACTGGAGGCAAAGGCGACCCTGAATATCCAGAACAGCAGCATGTTACGGATTGATGCAGATGGGTATGTGGATTTGACAAAGAGCGGCTCGCTTGGTGATATCACGGTGTTCTACCCAAAAGCAGACCCTGAGGATCCAAGCCTTGCCCTGATGAGGGTACCTGCAGGCAGTATCAACAGCCAACGGGTCAGCGCAGAGGCTACCCTGTATGTCGATGCCAACAACTTCAGCAATATCAACAACTATGTATATGGGAAAATCCAGCGACAGGCGGACTCGAATTTCAACGAGTTGGACCTGTACCTTCCTAATGTCGCAGTGCCGTTGGTTCAAATCACGGATATCCCTGCCAACGCGTACGCAACCGGGACGTTTTGGTGGAATCAACTCAAAGGGTTCGGACGGGCGGAGCGATCCTCTGCAAGTCAGTACCCCGACCCTGTTCATTTCAACTTAGTTTTTGACACCTTGACTCTCAGTGATGTCTTTAGCATCGGCGATGGCCATATCCAGACCGATTTTAAGATAGCGGAGGACGGATACTTCAAATTTGACACCGCCCATGATATCTTAGGCAATACGTTCTCCGTGGGGAATTCGGAGACCGGCAATTCACTTTCCATTGGTGCCAGTACTGTTTCAGCACAGAATTTTGAAGCCGCATGGGGATTGAACACGACCGGTCCTGAGCCGCAACTCGATAGTCTGGCGCTCACTGGCTCTCTGAACGCATTAAATGATGTTGAGGTCTCTATCGCCCTGGATGGGGAGGTCGTTGATTTCACAGGGGACTGGTCCCTTGGTGAATCTGGTGGTTTTAGTATCGATCTGCAGCAGAACGCAGATATGCGTATTGATTTTATCAATCTGGATAATCTCAGTGGACGGCTTGATCTAAATGGCTATGTGATTTTAAGCCAGAACCTCCATTATGATATGAGCTGGAAATGGAAACAGGGCGAAAGTCTGGAGGACCCCGGCTATTTCAAGATCAATGACGGGACTAACGAACCGAACCTCAAAGAAATAAGTTTAGATTTTGTGTATAAGGACGAATCAAGTGTGGATCGGTGGGGCGCAGATATCACCTTATCCAATTTTGCGGTATATATCTGCGTCGAATGGTACTGGCAGAACGGGTTCCATATCTGGCCGGTGATCCAAGTGAGTGGTAATCTTGCGTTTAACGCATTGTTGAATTATGATTGGTACCAGGTGTGGCCCTGAGTACGGTGAAAAAAAGGTGGATGAATATGGGAAAAAACATAATCAATAAAAAATTAGGTAGGCTAGTCGTAGTCTTGTTCCTCGTCGTATGTCTGATGTTTTCTGCGGCACAGGCATTATTGGTATCGTACGATTCTTTCAATAACGCCGATTCAAAAATGCCATCACCTCCATCCCTACCTTTACTTGAGGAAAATTACTACACCTGGACGGATTTGTTCTCGGACGCGACCAAGGTTGATCCTTCCATGTCCTACAATTATGAGATAACTGGGGGATTTGTGCAGATGAAGGACACCTATCCGCTCTGGACTGACCCAGCCTGGACTCGGATGAAACAAATAACCATCACGAACAACGCTGGCGAGGTACTCTATGATTATGCACTTCGTCTTCTCGTCCCATATGATGCTGATATGCGACCTGATTATGGAGATATCCGCTTCAAACATGAAAACAGCGGTGATGTGGTCTGTAATTATTGGGTGGAAAACTCAGATGCGAGCAGTGCAACCATCTGGGCCAAGATCCCATATGCGCCGATGGGGACAAGCAAGATGTATTTGTTCTATGGGAATCCAGCGGCCACAAGCCAGAGTGATTTCTATGGAGTGTTTACCATCTGGGATGAGTACTGGCCAAACGATGAACAAATCTCCTACCATGGGAATAACGAGGGAGCCTGGGATTCTGATGTGAGCTTTGGGAACGATGAATTTTTAGTCGTCTGGGAGGAGGGACAACCGTATTATCCACCATACACGTGGGGATTCAAACAGGAGCTCCGAGCATCCATGTACGACTCTGAAGGGAACCGGGTGGTGTTTGATAATTTAGTCTATCAGGATAGCACAATGTACTATCGAAATGAGAATCCGTCGGTTGACTATGGAGCTGGTAAATTCTTTGTTGCCTGGGAGCGTTATAACACCGTCGCTAACCCAACGATTGCCACAGAGGACATCAAAGCACGGACTGTGGTTCGCAACGGTAATCAGCTAACGCTCGGTAGCGTCATCAGCGTCTGTAGTGCAGCAGATTGTCAAGCAGATGCGAACGTTCAATTCGACTCTGTGAACAACCGGTTCTGTGTCGTCTGGGAAGACGCTCGAAACGGAGAGACAAACTATAATCTCTACGGACGATTATATGATAGTAATGGGAATCCCGTTGGTGGTGAGAAAAGCATCTGCACTGCAGCCAACAGCCAATGTGAGCCCTGGGTTGCTTTTGATCCGGTGCATGCGCAATACATGATCGTCTGGGAGGAAGGAATCACCCCGGACAATGGACCATTCAGTATCAAGGCTGGACTATATGATAGCTCACTAACGCAGATTGGTAATACTATTACGATAGCGATAGGCAGCGATAGTATGGATTATAATTTCCCCTGCATCGAGTTTTCTGCACCGACCCAGCAGTATTTGATTACCTATAACAATGACGACATCAGCGCTGGTAACTACTGGGGGACTATCTGGGGGACGATTTATGATGATGCAGGAAATGTAGTCGTGCCGATCTTCCCAATCAAGACCGGAGAGTTTGTGAGAACCGATATCGTCTCGTACTTATCTTCCTCGTTTCTGGTTTCTTTCAATAGTAAGAGTGTTTCTGGTGGATCAGGTTTGATCTGGGGAAAACTGGTGTCTTCTGAAGGCGAGGTGTTTACCGGTGAGGTTCAATTCTCAGCCAGCACCGCAGCGGAGGCGGATTGGGGGAATATGGCGGTTGGGAATGATCAGGTCTTTGTGACATGGGAGGACATCCGGGTTTACTATCCGTATCCATGGGACGACATTTCGGCAGATGCGTATGGGAACCTCTGGCGGTTGAACATCCCCAGTGGCTCAGAGATGACGTATTCGATGGGGGACGAGAAGGTGCTTCTGCTCGAGGCTCAGATTACGTCCATTCCGATTGATCCGGAGAATCTCCTTGCTTGGTATGATTTCGATGCGATTTTTGAAGGTACAGTGAGTTTTGATGTGTTGAATGGAGCAGGCGACACTGTTCTCATCCCCGGGGTGAGCCCTGGTCAATCCCTGCAAGCATTGGATCCTGTTGCCTTGCGTCTACGGGCGCATTTCGCGAGGAGCAACCCTTCATATTCACCGGCTCTCGATAGCTGGCAAGTCCGTTTCATCGGTCTTGATGAGGTGCCGCCAGTGACTGTTCTTGATCATATCTCAGGCACGCAGGGTTTGAACGGATGGTACACCAGCCAAGGAGTCACCGTATGGCTGAACTCCTATGATCTGCCTGAGGGAACGGGCAGTGGTGTGAATTATACGTTTTACACCCTCAATGATGAGGCAACACAAGAATATGATACGGGGAACGGTATTTCGCTGGTGGTGACACAAGATACGCAATGGATGGGGGTCTGGGAGGTCACTTTCTGGTCGGTGGACCGTTCAGGGAACAGTGAGGATAACACCCAGCCGGACAACACCATAATAATAAGGGTTGATGCGGAACGACCTTACGTCGAGATTACTGAACCTGTCGATGAGCAGCAGGTCAACCTGCCGTTCTGGATTCGAGCGAACGCATCTGATAATGCAGTCGTCGATCGCGTTGAGTTCGATATCGAACCGTTTGGACAGCACCCTGGTCTACCATACGTGGACACTGAGCCGCCCTATGAATGGTTGTGTAACGTCTCTGAGATGACCGGTGAAGACCGCTCCTCTGATGGTGCTCAGACTGCTGGGATTAACAAAATGATTCGGGCGCGGGTCTATGATCAGTCCGGGCAGGTCTGGACCGCGGAACATTGGATATGGATCAATAATGCGGAAAGTTTTGGGAAACGGTTCCTGATCGGGTTCCTTAAAAACAGGAACATTTCTGATGCGCAGATTAGTTTTACGACCCGCTGTATCCTTTCCATAACGCTAGACACATTTATCCCTGCTCTCTACGTCTCCCATGAGCAGTTCGTTGTCTCTCAGAACAATAAACTTGGGTACATCGGACCACTGGGCATCATTGGTTTTTTTGATACACATGTGGTAGGAGAGTAAGAGATAGACTCCTTCCTTTTTTTTTACTACAACCATTAGCAGATGCTAGATTCTTTTCTTGATATTTCTTTGAAAACACCCTTGATTTTGTTTGGATAATCAAAAGATTCTTCTTTTAAGACCATATTATAGACTTGGATCAACCCCATTTTTACTCCTCTGTTGGTCCTTGGTAGGAACTTTCGGAACTACTGCCTGACAGTACTTCCGAATGCAAAAATCTACCAAAGAAATCATCAATTTTCATCTGTTTCTCCTTAGGAACTGATTCATAGTGACTTATGGATTCCTTGATTTTTCGAGGTCGTCTCCATCGATTTTTACCAAGGAACGACCTTTTCTCATGAATCTCGATGTCTGTGTTGAAAACCTGGCAAGCTTTTGCTATATCCTGAAAAGAGATAATCCTTGATGTATTTTGTTTCATTAACTCCAGGAGAGCAAGCTTATTCTTATCCTCAAGATAATAACAGGATTTTCCCTTGAATTGGGACCGTTTTATCTGAGGAAAAAATCGTTGCAATGAACGCAAAGCATTTCTGTTCTCCTCTGTGTAAACATATCCTTTCTTGATTAACTCTTTTAGGAGTTCCAAAGGTTTTCCACTGATGTATGGCTCTCGGTGATATTTATTTGGAAGATCCTTTGTATGTTCATATACCGTTGTTGGATGTAGGTTCATCTCTCTGGCAACCTGGTATTTCGATTTACCCTTCAGAACTTCCTCTCGTATTTGTTGAATCAGTTCTTTAGAAATCGGTTTCCCTGATACCATCGTTAGAAAGTGGAAAAACTCATATAAAAAGATAATGGAGAATCAGGGAAAATTGACCTGATTTCCATTGTTTTTCATCTTTATGTCTTACTGAATTGCCACCAGGCTTCAAGATCCACATCATCATTTGTCCTCAGGATATTCCCTTCTGGATCCCTGAAAGCAGCAAATACTCGATACGTTCCTGTACCATGGGTCAGATCCGATGCTCGGACATGTCCGTTGAATATGGTGTCAAGGGCAAGTTGATTACCACTGGTGATGGTTCGTGGTGTCGTTTCATTAATGCTATCATCATCCACCAACCATTTTCCCTGCGTTGAATTGTAGAACTGAACCTGAATGAGAAGATATCCCTTGATGTTTGTTGATCCTGCGTTCTTTATCTTCGATTGGTTCCGATATGCGATAACCAATTTTGGTTGACAACCTATACCTCCAAATTCGTACGAATATACATTGACATATTCATTACCCGTCGGAGCCGTTCCACTAATGTCTCTGCTGCTACGCAGACACAATTTGGTGATCCCAGTCTTATTGATCCAATTGAGATTACTCATTGTTATCGCATTATATCCACTTGTGAACCTAGAAGTTCCCAATGTCCCGCCATTCCCTGAGTAATAGTTTCTGAAATAGTCTCCAGTCTGCAAAGGATTATGGGGATATGTTGGTTGTCCATTCTGGATTGTGATATCGAAGTCTGTTGTCGAGTAATCATCCTTTTTGTAGATGGAGAGTGTCGCGTTGTCAAGATACGCATTTGAAGGCAATGCAGAAGTGTTGAAGAACACGAATCCTCGGTATACATAATAGATTCCTGGAGACATTGGTATGTACCTTTGTCCAATTGTAATATATATCCCAGAACTATCCACAGTCCCAGATGATGCTGATTGCACAGTACTGTAGACAGAACCAGATTTGTAAATATAACCGTCACTGGAGGTTGAATACACTGTCAGGGTCGGATCGACGACAACAGGGAATATCATCGTGTTCAATTTGGAGACTTTCAATCCAGAGAGCAGATAGGTGTTCCCATTCAGATGGATGATACGATAGGTCAACTTCTCTCTGTTTGACTCGTTGTTCAACTCATATGCTTCCCCTAGAGGGAGAGCGCATTTGAATTGGCCTAACAAGGTCCTGAATTCAACACCATTCTCTGAGATCGTGACGTTCCCATCGAGCACTCCTGAACCATTATAGAGGTTGAGATTCTGATAATCAAGCCGGGTGATGAACACGAGATAGGAGCTGGCATCATTCAACCCATATTGCGATGGTGGATGGTTCTGTAACATAATCTTTGTCGTATTACTCAGAATGATCTCTTCTTTTAATCCAGTGTTACCATAGCTCCAGGTGACATTCGTACCAGTGAATACCCCTGGATAGGTGATAGAATAGTCGTTGGTCTGTCCCTGGCTGCTTTGTATGTTCTGCAGGTACTGGTAGGCCCAGTTGCTTTGCGGATCGACATATCCGACACCGACAAGTTTGCTTCGTATTGTATGGATTGTTGGATCATCTGACTTGTTATAGGCGAAAGCGACTGGCCATTCCTGCTGTGTATTGGATTTGAAATACACACCATATAACCCGTGATCATTCCCATTGCGATACCCATACACATAAGCAGGATGATTTTCTGTGAGTTGACTGAGTGTATTGTTGATCGGTGTCCAGGTGCTGTTCTCCCCCTGGTAATTCACTGGCCCCTGGTATGCCTCCAGAATGTTCTGTCCTGTGGTTGCATTGTAGTACGTGTTCCAGGTGAGCCCCTGATCGACCAACGTAAGGTTTTGTGGTGGGTTCGGCGGGTCGGTGATATTGATGTATTGATTTCCACTATAACTATTCTGCAGGGTGGCGATACTCATGGATGCGTCTGCGGAGATATTGAAACCATGACCGGAATCACAAGCGGTGTTCCCAACATTATCCATCGCCCAGACCGAATAATCATACTGACCGACCAGCCAAGAGCCAGAGAAATTCAGCCGATACAAATCCTCACCGATACAGGCCATTGAATAATTCCAGGACGTGCCATTCGGGTCAGTGATATTCACCGCCACCAGCAACAGACCGCTCCCGTTCTCCATTACAGTCGCATTAATCTGTACAACCCCTCCGAAACCGACCGTCTCCGGAGAGTTTGAGACATTGGAGATCAGCGGTGCAACCGTGTCAATCAGAACAGCCCGTGTTTCCGTCGAATTCGTAAATCCACTGGGATACCCCGCGCATCCTGTGAAATCATACATTCCATCCGATAGTCCCGTGAAATTATGCGCATACGGATCATCTGAAGCGTTAAAAAGCGAGCTGACTTCCTCAGCATCTACCCCGCGTCTGAACAGGACAACATCATCCAGCATCCCGTGATAAAACAAGTTCGCGGCATCACCAGTTGCATTTCTCCCCGCACCCAAGAGATACGATACCTCCATATCTGAAATAACCGGGAAAATGAGTGTGTCTTTCTTCGACCCGTTCACGTACACATCCCAGCCGGAGCTCCCGTTATAAACAACTGTGAGGTGCACCCAGCTGGTGTTCCCGATATTCAAATCAACACATTCGGAATACCGTAAGACTCCATGATCTGGGGTGCAGATGACGAAAGATGCATCATCCGTTGTCGTGTTCAGGCAGAAGGAAAACCCGGATCCGTTCGTTGCCCTAGAGGTTTTCGAAACCATCCCCATGGTTGTGTTCACGGTTGAATATTCCGGGCGGACCCAGAAAGACCAGGTCATCGCCTGGGAGGCGTTAAACAGGAGGGATATATTCGACTCTATTTCGATATAATCGTCGGTTCCATCAAAGAGGAATCCGTTCCCGAACATTCCGTTCTCCGTTTGATTCGCATCCCCCTGACATACGCCATTATTATCATATCCGCTGATGTCCACGGGGTTCTCACCCTGCAGGGTGTCCATCGGCATCCATAAGACTACGTCATTTGCGAGACTGGCGAACGTGTAATACCGGTTTGCATCGATGGAGGAGACAAAACTGACAGGGAGGTTATTGGATGATCGCGCACTATAATACGGGGTTTCAGCGTCGAATGCGAACGGGGAAACAGTGAAACTGAATCCGCCGTAACTCACGTTGTTACCCGCGTTATCCTCTACCAGGATCGAATAATAATACGCGCCGACCTGATCCGTGTCCGTGAACTCGACGGTGTAATCATAGTCGGAGTCATTTAAATCCGCTTCAACGGTCGGCTCCATGGTCACCGTCTGCCATGAGGAATCCGGGAGGGTGATGTTCAGGGTCACATTATTGATCCCGGAGATGGAGTCAACGGCATCCGCGTACAAGACAATGGTTTGATCCGGCGCGGCATACACAGGTTCACTGGTGACATCTAACACTACGGGGGGATCGTTCTCGATGTAGTACGTCTGTGAGCAGATATCGTACTCATTGAGATGCTCATCTCTCACTATGAGCGTCACATTATACACACCCGGGATTGTGAACTTATGATTGACATTGCATTCTCCGTAGACGATGGTGCCGTCATCGAAATCCCAGGTCCAGTTCGTCACCCGGTAATCCTTGCAGAGACGGGATGTGTCATTGAACCATAGTGTCTGATTCGTGTTTCCGGAAGTACCCGTGAAATCTGAGATTATGTTTTTGATTTCGATAATCTTTGAAAATAGGTACTCGTTATCCTGCTCATCGGTCACATTAACAGTAATAGTATAATTATTAACCGTAGTAAAAGTTTCAATTGGGTTCACCTCACTGATATTCTGCCATCCTTTTGGGGACTCCATGTCCCATTTGATTTCATTTATTTCTACCCCGTATAGATAACCATTGAATTGAACTTGTTCCCCGACCAATGCTTCACTGGGTGCATCAAACCAGGAATCGGAATGAACGTAGACTGAAAGGAACGGGGAGAAGCTGCTTTGAACATTAGGGCTATGCCAGATGTCTCGGGCTTTCACTGTGACGAAATGCCAGCCATTATTGTCCCAGGAGTTTTTCTGAGTAAAATATTCACCAGAGTCAGATTGATGACTCCATTTATTGTAATTAAATATGAGATCACCGAGTTGGAACCGCCATTTATATTCGACTGGATCACCATCAGGATCGGTGGCCCTTGTCGTATACTCATTTTCCTGATGTGCGTTAACAAAATTTGGTCCGTCTGGTTGTTCTGGGCGTTCTGGTGGATTATTCGGGGGAGATAAGAACTTGATATCCGTGTAATGGGATTCACTGAAACAGTGTATCATCAAAAAATCAGTAATGACATCCCTGAATTTTTCGATAAATGGGAATCGATCAATGAACTCCATGATATTTAAATTGAAATCCATGGAGATCTCATCGGAATTTTCCATCAATTTCTCGGTACAATCAACATCTATTTCATTTTTCAGAAGATTAAAGAGATCCTTTATTGTTTGTAACCCTTGGGCACAACCATATGCAAGACCCCAGCCTTTCCCGATATTATCAACCAGGACATCCCCCGTTGAATTCAATAGAACCAGATGAGCCTTGTAAACAGCGGATGGTGCACCTTTCGGAAGCTGCAGCGTAATATATCCACTCGTACTATCTGGGGTGACAATGAATTCTTTTTCCGCATGATACCGATACAGGAGAGGGTACCCAGGGTGAATCGGATTAGACCAAATAGTAGGAATCAAGATGAGTTTCACGGTGACCTTATCCTCCGGGAACGCTGTATGAATCGAAAAGGAAACATTCGCCATGTCATTTTCCATGTCCAGATCATCCCCGTCCGTGTAAAAGTATTGAACATCTTCGAGCCAGGAATCTGGGTTATAGAGAGTAAATCTTGTGACATTCCAGATCATCTCCATAGTAAGTCTGATATCATTTTCATCATAGTACTCCATTGAATCACCCATGGTATGGTTCTGACCATCACGATGATGTCGCGTCCAGTTCAAATCCTTCAAGAACATCACGGTTTTTAAAAATGGACGGAGGAGGGGTTCTCTTGCGAACGGTTGTTCATCACTCAAGGAACCAAGGGGAGTCCAAGAAAGCCTCAATTGTGTATTATCATCCGTTCTCCCCTCGTAGTCCGTGATAGAAGTGATATCTTGCAAGATCGATTTAAACCAAAGTCTATTAGTTCCCACATTCATAATTAGAGATAAAGGTGGATCTCGCTGATCAAAACCTAATTGATTCAAATCAATAACTGTAGTAATGTTGTCATTTGATTGTATATTGAAATATTCAGCTCCCTTAAGGTGTGTTTCCTCTCCACCGAAAAAGACGAACTGAACATTCTGCTTCGGAAAGATACCATGTTGTTCAAGTTGTTTCATATAATCCGCAAATGCAAGAACCATACCGCAACCGATCGCGGAATCACCCGTCGCTTGGCACCATAGTGAATCATACAGGCACTGAATGAGCGTTGTATGTTTCGTATCGGTACCATTGATCTGCCCTATAACATTGTAGCTAATGACTGAATCATTCCATCTTTGATCGATTGAAAAGTTTATCGTGTAATCATTTCTGCTTTGATTTATCTCGTTGCCAAGGCTTCCGTTAATGAATATAACCGGGATTGATATTTTATCGTTCACGGCTGTATCAAAACAACTATCATTGTAATCATACAGGATGATTCCTTTTAAATGTGGTATAATGTATAATATTCTTGACATACATTTTTTGGAAAATGATTTTATCGATAACCACCATGGTTGTATCTCGTTGATTTGAAAATTAACAGAGTCAACATCATAGCCTTGATCTATTGCAATGTTCAATAACACTTGATACATAGAATTCATGATATTTTCCCACCCAGGAATATAAGACATTTCAGGGTTGAATCCAGGGTTTTCAGAGATAGCAACAAAATCGTCAATGAAATTGAAAATCGTCTCGTTATACCAGGGAAGTTTTGTGGCGTTTTCAGGATGGTCTAGGACGTCAAGGAAAGTGAAGTTGTAGTAGCTTTCGAAAAGAGTAGTCAGATAGTCATCGAATTCGTCATCGTTTTGTAGTGACTCGTTATTGGTGAGGTTTTCGAAGAATTCTTGGTTAAGGGTATTGTTAAAAAAATCACTGATAAATGTTCGTACCCAATAGGACAAGGGTAGATAACGGATCTTTAGGTTATAATGTGAAAATGTACCGGTTAGGTTTTCGTAATCCCATGGATGAAGAATGTGAAGAAGACAAGGTCTTCCCCATTCAGGACTGATGTAAAATTCATTAATATAGCTGACATTGTTTCCGTGGTGGACGGTCAGGTTTTTGTCAAGTATTTCAAGTGAATCATTGTTGACTTGGTGAAGTAATATTGAGTCGTCTTTGATTTGTTGAAAATATTTATTTTGTGGATTACCATCAGGATTGGGTGGGTAAATGTCTAATTCTTCCAGCTTTGTTGCGAGATAATAAGCTGAATCTTGTTCTCCTTTTGAACCAAAGTAACGTCCTTTCGCAAGCTCCCCATTTTGAATATCGTAGGATTGATTTATCCTCCACGAAAGAAATTGTGCGACATTATATATTAATTCATAATCGAATGTACTTTCTTCAGGTTCTGAAGATGCAACAATACTATTATTGTTTACCACAATATTTATTGATGTTATAATAAGTATTCCTATAACAACTAAAACATTTATTTTTTTTGTTTCCATTTCTTTCATCCCTCGTTTACTAGCAAAAATGAATAATAAAAATATTATATAATTCTTTCTTTTTAAGAAAATTTGTGATTTTATAAGAATATTTCCTTCAGATTTTAGAAAAATTATTTAAAGGACATTCAAATATATTTTCTTTGGGGGCGAACGAAATATGCAAAGGAAATTGAAAATATTATTAATATTATTTTTTTTTATAAGTTTGATATCACAACAAATTGTTATTGTTGTTAATGCAAAATCAAATGTATTAAATAATTTTACATTATCTAACGAGGTATTTTTTCTTCAAAAAATGTATCCCCATGAATTTAACATCACAAAATATCAGAAATATTTTACTAAAGAACCAACAACCGTTGAACCTTCCGAACAAACTATTGTTTCACCCTCATCGTTTCCTTCATCTGTGGATTTGAGGGGTCCGATGAATTCTTCTTGGCCGATGAAGAGTTTTAATGCACAGCGTATCGGGCGAACTCCTTCAAGTACGGTTGATAATCCTGGTCTTGAGAAATGGCGATTCCAAACTCTTGTTGGCTTTGAGTCAGGTGCAGCGATTACTGATGATAATACTATTATCTCTGGCAGTTGGAATTATTACGTGTATTCATTAAATTCAAACGGAACCTTAAAATGGAAATATAAAACAGGGGATCCTATCTTTTCAGTCCCTGCACTTGCTGCTGATGGCACTATCTACATTACCTCTTGCGACCATTATTTGTATGCGTTGAATCCCGATGGAATCCTGAAATGGAAGTTCAATACGGGTGAAATCATTTCAGCATCACCTGTGATAGCTAATGATGGAACTATTTATATTGGACATTCACAAGGAAGAGTTTTTGCTATCAATCCGAATGGAACAGAACTGTGGCATTACGACCTTCCTAATGACATCTATGGTTCTGCTGCTCTTGGACTTGACGGGACCATCTACATGGGATGCTGGGATGGATATCTCTATGCTCTTAATCCCAATGGAACTCTTCAATGGTCATTCCACACTGGTAACCATGTCAAGGGAGTGCCGTCTATTGCTCCTGATAACACTATTTACTTCGGCTCTTGGGACGGATACCTCTATGCCTTGTATCCGAATGGGACGATGCGCTGGCAATGTCGAGTTGGTTCTGGAACGGAAACCACTCCCGCGATTGCTGTGGATGGAACCATATACGTTGGTGGTGACGATCTGTATGCAATCTATCCGAATGGGACGTTGCGTTGGGTATTTAGTATTGCATATGAGGATTATATCTTCCAATCCTGCCCAGCAATCGCCGCTGAAGGAACCATCTACGTTGGTGTGAATCATGGAAATAGTAGAGGGGGATATATTCTTGCGGTGAATCCTAATGGGACTGAACGTTGGCGGAAAACCATTTCGGATGACAATGCAGATTCTTCACCAGCAATAGCAGAGGATGGGACGGTTTATATTGGTACTGATGGAGTATGGTATGGTGGTGCCTTGCATGCATTTGGTACCGTCGAATCGAATATGCCACCAGACCCTACGACTATCTCAGGACCCACTGAAGGAAAAGCTGGGGAAGCATATGATTATTTTTTCTCGATTAGTGACCCTGATAATAATCCTGTTCAGGTGTTTGTTGATTGGGGTGACGGAGCAAGTGGATGGTCGTATGAGAGTGCACCTGGTTATACTATTAAAATGTCTCATACTTGGGATGAAGATGGTACCTACACTATCAAGGCGAAAGCACGAGATTCAATCGGTGCAGAGAGCAACTGGTCAACCATGACAGTCACCATGCCGTACACCTATGAGCCTCAGTTCCCTTTCATCCATTGGCTTTTAGAGCGATTCCCGAATGCATTCCCGATACTCCGATATCTGATTGGGTTCACCTGAGGCTCAAACAAGATATATTAATTTATTTCAAAACAGACTCTAATAGTAAAAAATTAGACAGAATTATAGTAAACATAATTACTCTATCTTGTGAAAAAATCATGCCTATGATCTCTCGAATCAAATTCTCCAGTCATTAACATTAGAAGCCGTATGCATCGTTATTATGTGTTTCTCTTTTTTGTTTGTGAGGTTTTAGTAAGTCTAAACATTTTTAGCCCAAGAATGATATTTGACTTCCATTATTCGTCCTTTCTAGTTTTCCAAGCTTTTTTTGCAGCATTACTTCTTTTTTCTTGTTGAGCATCTATCCACATGTTGATTGCTTCTTCTATAGCGATAGTAATATTACCTTTTTTCATCCCTTTACTTTTGAAAACTTCATCTCGGAATTTTTGTTCTAATTCATCCGATAGGATTACTTTGATTGCGCCCATGATTATCAAATAAAAATAGAGGTTTATATACTTTTACCCTTAAGGGTAAAGTTTATATGCTTGTAAGATATGTAGGTGTATAAGGGTATAAGTGCCTAAAGGGAGTTTGCGGCTCCCCTAGGCTGGAGAACATCGAATGCGGTCAGGCAATCGAAATATCTCCAAAGAAATCATAGAATCGGAGATATATAAGATATTCGAGCAATTCAAACAAGATAAAGAAATTACAATAGCTGATTATCTTAATCGATTACATCTTACCTGTTTTGAAGATGATTACCGATCTATTAAGTTTTCTTATGAATCATTATTCAAACTCCTTATCTTTCAGAAACTCAAAGGAATACGATTTCAAGCACAACTAGAAAGATACCTACGACTCCACCAACAAGAACTTCACAAACTCAACATGACATCAGTACCAAATCAACGGACAATTAGCTACTTCATCAACAATATTCTTGATGACGAAACAAAACAGCTAATTGATTTCATCGTTATGAAAATCGATGAAATCTCAAACAAATTTGGAATACTCCTCGATACAAACATCATACAACCACAGCAACATAAAAAACAAGCGGAACGAACATTCTACCATAACAAGAACCTGAAAACGAAAGAGATCAGCACACTTTTCAAGAAGCGGTTCTCATCTGTTATAGAGTTGAACACGAAGAGAAATTCCGTTTACCAAAAAAATGATCTCATCGACCTCATGCTCCATATGTGCAATACAAGCGACTTCGCAGAAAACGGAAGTAGGACATTCCAACTACAGCGAACCAAAACCCCTAATGGAGACACACTTCTTTATCATCTGAAGGATTACCAGGATATTGACCAGATTAAACGTATGTTCGTTTCGATGTTTGAGATGATATGGGAAACAGCACGTAAAGCGAACCAATTCCAACGGATCGTTGACTGTTCAATCGATTATACCAGCTGGCATTTCTACGGAGATAAGAACGCACCTATGGTCACAGAAATGAAGCCAGACCGAGGTACAACCCATTGTTATAAATTCGCCACAATAACCATATCTGAAAAGAATCAGCGATTTACACTTCTAGCGATACCAGTTGGACCATTTGATAACAAACAAGAGATACTCCGAACACTCCTTGAATATGCATTACAACGAGTGAAAATCAGAAGATTGTATGTTGATCGTGGATTCTTCGACTCAGAATCGATAGAACTGTTCAAATATTATCACCTAAAATTCCTAATGCCGTGTTCTGCAAACGAGCGTATTAAGAAGATATATAAGATCGTACCATCACCGACAGTGATCAAGGATTACGAGATGAAGAATGCGGTGTTCAACGTTGTTATCGTCGATGATGAAGATGGGGTGAAGAGAGCATTTGCGACAAACATCGATTTCAATGAGAATGATGTAGGATTAGCGGAACGTTTATTCAATCTCTACAGTAAACGATGGGGAATCGAAACAAGCTATAGAGTGAAGAAACACTCGTTCAGACCGAAGACTACATCGAAGAATTACTTTATCAGATTGTTTTACTTTATGTTCTCAGTATTATTATACAACCTGTGGCTGCTTGCAGATATCCTCGTATGTCTTGCCGTTCTAGGAGTTTTCAATGGGGATCATATCATTACATCTAAGTATTTCTGTAGTATTCTTGTTTTGGTGGATCCTGGAGGCTGAATCAATGACCTCTCTTCCTATTTTTATCATAGCAACTCTTAGCGGAAGCTAGATTCCGTTCTCGATTTTTCTTTGAAAACACCAGTGATTTTATTTAGATAAGCAAAAGATTCTTCTTCTAAGACAGTATTATCGCCCTAGAACTACCATAATTATACTCCTTTGTTTGTCCTTGGTAGGCACCTTCGGAACTACTGCCTGAACCGTAATGTTTATATAGAAGTGTTCGTATGCTGGTTTTACTTTTAACAGAATTAAAAGGAGGCAAAAATTATGATGGCTGGAGGACAGCAACCAATTATCATCCTTAAAGAAGGAACGAAGCGAGAAAAAGGAAAAGGCGCACAACTCAACAACATTATGGCAGCACGAGCGATCTCAGACGCAGTAAAATCAACACTCGGCCCAAAAGGAATGGACAAGATGTTAGTCGACTCCATGGGTGATGTCGTCATCACCAACGACGGAGCAACCATCCTTAAGGAAATTGATGTCGAGCACCCTGCGGCAAAGATGATTGTCGAAGTCGCCAAATCACAAGATGAAGAATGCGGAGATGGGACTACATCCGCCGTGATTCTCACTGGTGAGTTGTTAAAATACGCTGGAGAACTTATAGAACAAAACATTCACCCAACAGTTATCTGTAGTGGATATAAACTTGCATCAACTAAGGCTATTGAGGAACTCAATAAGATGTCCATTCCGATTAAAACAGGGGACAAGAAAACACTGAAAAACATCGCGATGACCTCCATGGCAAGCAAAGGCGCAAGTCAAGCAAAAGAACTTCTTGCAGACGTCGTCGTTGACGCAGTCACCAGTGTTGCAGAACGAATCGGTGACCGAACCATCGTCGACATGGACAACATTCAAATCCAGAAAAAACACGGTGGCAGCATTCAAGACACCAAAATAATAAAAGGAATCATTCTGGACAAGGAACGTGTCCATGAGGGAATGCCACGACACCTGAAGAACGCAAAAATCGCTTTAGTGAACGCAGCATTAGAAATAAAGAAAACCGAAGTTGATGCTCGCATTCAAATTCAAGACCCGACCCAGCTCCAAGCTTTCCTTGATGAAGAGGAATCCATGTTGAAAAAAATGGTCGAGAAAGTTAAAAAAAGTGGAGCAAACGTCCTGGTCTGCCAAAAAGGAATCGATGACCTTGCACAGCACTTCCTCTCAAAAGAAGGCATTTACGCAGTCCGACGCGCGAAGAAAAGCGATATGGACAAACTCGCAAAAGCAACCGGTGCAATCGTTGTTGCAAACCTCGATGAGCTCTCAACAAAAGACCTTGGATTCGCAGGAAATGTAGAGGAGCAGAAAATTGGCGATGACAAAATGACGTTTGTCACAGATTGTAAGAATCCAAAGGCAGTCTCCATTCTCATACGCGGTAGCACCGAGCATGTGGTCGACGAACTCGATCGTGGTATGCACGATGCATTGTTCGTCGTGAAAGTCGCTCTTGAAGACGGTAAAATGACCGCTGGAGGCGGAGCAGCTGCTACATGGATTTCCATGGCGTTACGAGAGTATGCTACCACTATCGGTGGACGAGAGCAAATGGCTATTGAAGCCTACGCAAATGCAATTGAAATCATCCCGAAGACCCTTGCTGAGAACGCGGGACTAGACCCAATAGATATGATGCTTGAGGTTCGCAGAAGCCACAAGAAAGGCGGCAAGTACGCTGGTGTTGACGTGTTAAACGGAAAAGTCAGCGACATGTTAAAAATCAATGTTATCGAACCACTTCGCGTCAGCGTCCAAGAAGTACAAGTCTCAACAGAAGCAGCAACCATGATCCTCCGAATTGACGACATCATCGCTTCAAAGGGCGGTGGTGGCGGTGGAATGCCCCCCGGTGGCCCAGGTGGAATGCCTGGTGGTATGCCCGGCGGCGGGATGGACGATTACTAGTCCAACCTTTCTTTCTTTTTTTTTATTTTTTTGTTGATTATGCCGGCAATAAAATCAACCACCACCAAGAAAAATACACAAGAAACAGCACATCATTTTATAAAAAAATTAGAAGAAGAAAACACACGACTCCATCAAGAACTCAACGATAAAAACGACAAATATCTACGAATCCTTGCTGATTTTCAAAACTATCAAAAACGCATGGAAAAAGAAATACAAGCTCAAAAAGAAGAAACCAAGAAAAAATACCTTCTTGAAATCCTCGACCTCACCGAGCTTTTGAAAAAAGCATATGAGGATCCTGACCCAAAATCAGGGTTAAAACTCTTACTCGATAACATTGATAAATTCCTACAAAAAGAAGGAATAACATACATTGACTGTAAAGGCAAACCTTTCAACTATCAATTCCATAACGCAGTCTCAACGATAGAACAATCTGAATGCGTTGATGGAACAATACTTGATGAAATAAAAAAAGGGTATCTGGTGGGAGAAAAACTCCTCCGACCAGCCCATGTTATTGTCGCAAAAAAGAAACCATTAGAAAACCACCTTGGAGGTGTATGATATGGGTAAGATCATAGGAATTGATCTCGGAACAACAAATTCTGAGGCAGCATATATCGAAGCAGGAAAACCAATCGTCATAAAAAGCGTAGAAGGACAGCCATATTTTCCCTCGGTTGTCGCCTTCACAAAAACCGGGGAGATGCTCGTTGGTGAAGCAGCGAAACGGCAAGCAGTCACCAACACTGAAGGGACCGTCCAGCGGATAAAACGAAAGATGGGGACACATGAGAAAGTCACTCTGCGCGGTAAAACCTATACGCCGCAGCAGATCTCTGCGTTCATTCTTCAGAAGATCAAGAAAGACGCTGAGGATTTTCTTGGTGAAAAGATTACTGATGCAGTAATTACGGTTCCTGCCTATTTTAATGATGACCAACGGCAGGCGACCAAGGATGCTGGTGCGATTGCAGGATTCAACGTGAAACGAATCATAAACGAGCCGACCGCCGCTGCTCTTGCCTACGGGTTAGATAAAGAGGGTGATCAGAAGATTGCGGTGTATGATTTCGGAGGAGGGACCCTTGATGTTACGATCATGGAAGTTGGAGGTGGCGTTTTCGAAGTATTATCCACTAGTGGTGATACGCAACTGGGCGGCTCTGACATGGATAAAGCACTGGTCGATTACTTCGCTGAAGAATTCAAAAAACAACATGGTGTTGATCTACGGAAAGAACCGAAAACGTTACAACGAGTTTTAGAAGCAGCAGAAACCGCAAAAATAGAATTATCATCGACGCTTCAGACCGATATCAACCTCCCCTACATCTATGTCGTCACCGGAGAACCAAAACATCTTGAAATAAAACTCACCCGCGCCAAGCTTGAAGAAATTATCTCTCCGATTGTCCAGCGTAGCGAAAAACCTTGTCACCAAGCGTTACAGGATGCGAAACTAAAACCAGAAGATATCGATCACGTCGTGCTCGTTGGCGGTGTCACCCGCATGCAGATGGTACAGAAGAAGGTCGAGGAGATTTTCAAACAAAAACCGAAACGAGAGGTCGACCCGATGGAATGTGTCGCGGTTGGTGCCGCGATTCAAGCCGGTGTGCTCTCTGGTGCAATCGATAAAGATATCGTACTGCTCGATGTCACTCCCTTGACGTTGAGTATTGAGACCCTTGGTGGTGTGGCAACCCCACTCATTGAGCGGAACACAACGGTGCCGACAAAGAAAAGCAAGGTGTTTTCCACTGCTGCGGATAACCAGACCAGTGTTGAGATTAACGTCCTGCAGGGAGAACGACCCATGGCTGCGGACAACAAAAGCCTTGGGCGGTTCCATCTTGATGGAATCCTTCCCGCTCCACGGGGGTTACCCCAGATAGAGGTGTCCTTCGATATCGATGTGAACGGTATCATGAACGTATCTGCAAAGGACCTGGGGACTGGGAAGGAACAATCGATTCATATCACTGGTTCAACGAAACTGTCGGACTCTGAGATTGAGCGAATGCGAAAAGAAGCGAAGGAACACGAAGAGGAAGATAAGCGACGTAAGGAAAAAATAGAGATCCGTAACACCGCTGATTCATTGGTAAATAGCACGGAGAAAGCACTAGTGGAACTGAAGGATAAATTCTCCAGCGAGGATAAAGAGAGCCTTGAAAAAGCGTTAAAGGGGCTGCGTGAAGCACTTACCGGTGATGATGTCGATATCATCAAGGAAAAGACTGATGCGCTGACACAAGCGTTTCAGAAAGCATCTACCGCGATTTATCAGCAGGCGGCACAGCAGTACCAGCAACAGGCCGGACACGAGTCATCTCAGTCGGATTCCTGGCAAGGTTCACCTTCTGGTGATGATACGATCAATGCAGATTATAAGGTGAAAGGCGAAAAAAAGAAAAAGAACGATGAGGGCTCTAAGTAAAGTCCTCTTTTTTATTCTTTTTTTATCAGTGCTGTAAGGTCATCAACTGTCCATTTCTTTGTTTTTTCTTTGATGACCATTACGGTACATGGGGCTGTTTTGAGTACTTCTTCAGAGACGCTGCCGAGGAAGAACTTATTGAATCCTTTGCGTCCTTTGCTTGCCATTACGATAAGATCATCGTCTTTGACGAATTTGACGATCTCGATCGCTGGTGCACCAGCAGCAAGTTTCGTTGTGGTTATGACGCCTTGTTCCTCTGTGATCTTTTTGACTTCTTCTATCGCGATGAGTTTTTCCTTTTCTATCTTATCCTCAAGTAGTTTTGATAGCATGTATTGACGTGAGTCGTTGACAGAGATAATGGAGATTTCAACGTTGAGTAGTTTTGCAAAAAACGCGCCTTGTTCTGCTGCTATCTTTGACACATCGGTCGTATCAACAGGTATGACAATTCGATTGATTGTTTTCATCCTTCACCCTCAACAGTATTATGAATCCGATGTGACTCATTTAAATGTTTTGAGAAAAATCGATTGTTTCTGAGATGATGGAAACGCTTCTTTTTTTTTTCGGAAACAATTGTTCAGATTCGAGTATTCGTTTAGAACACTTAGCGGGAAAAAATGAACCATTGATTTCTTTGTTTTGTTAGTCTCTCCATTGAGCTTTCATCCAGGATTCCATGAAGCGTTCGGAGAGGTCCGGTCTTGCTTTGGCGATGTCGGTAACTGTGATGATGCCAACGACTTTTTCCGCTGTAATTACCGGTAGTTTCTTTATTTTATGATGTTTCATGGTTTCCAGTGCTTTTTCCACCGTATCTAATGAGTTGACGACTTTGATGTCCTGGGACATTATCTCGTGGACCTTTGTGTTCTCTGGGTTTCGCTGCTGGCAAATGGTCCGTTCAATGAGATCTCGTTCAGTGACGATACCAACACAGGATTCACCTTTTGTGACAACTAGGCAGCCGACTTTCTTCTGCTTGTAAGCCATACATGCATCAAATACGGATGCGTCAGCGTCTATAGTGATTACCTGTTTTGCCATGATTTCTTTTACCAACATGTTGTTCGCACCATTTTTTCTCTGTTTAATTAAAGGAGAGTATTTAGTCTCTCCGTTATATTCTTATCTTACCATTTTATATCGGATGTCTGTGAAAATCAAAGTAAGAAACGATATCCTAAAAGATATCATTCGAGACGGGAAGAAACATCCGAAAGGATGGAATGCGGCGTTTGGGAAGGATTCTACATCGTTTTCTCATGATTGCTACATCTTCCACCCAAACATTGGAATTTACTTGTTAAAGGAATACAACAAGAACCCCTTCGAGGTTAAAGGCGTTGGATCAAAACTCGCACGCCGCATTGACGAGGATATCGAAGAGCAGATGCGGAAAAAATCAGGGGACTTTGGCATCATGCAAGGCGATCTGCGCAAGATTCTGACGAACATTAACAGAGGGGTTCACCCAGAACAAATCCTGAATAGCGCGATTAAAGGAGAGGATTTGGGACTCACAATCCCTGTACGAGGACGTGCGTCAACCTCGGAAAACACATTTCATTCTCTGAAGAGTACGTTTTCTTGTCAGCAGAAGAAACTTGAGGCCTGTTTTGAAAAGATGGTTTCGGACGATGGACTGTATTCCTCCTATGAATGATGTTAGGCGAGGAACTGCTGTATCTGTCCAAGGGCTTTCTTTCGTTTCTCTTGTACATCAATGAGGAATTTTTCCATGAGTTCAGCTGCACGTTTCTTACACATGCCGCATATCAACTGACCTTTTTTGCAGGACTCGTAGATGCTATGCAGTTCGCTGTCGTCCTCAATCAAATGATACAGGAACAGCTCATAAATCATGCATTCATCTGGTTTTCCCCCGGATTTCTTCTGCTCCTCCAGGGTGACTGCTCCACCGGTTTTCGCATTCATGATTTTCTTTTTTGCCTCTAAAGGAGTATCGGTAAGGAAGATAGCGCTCTCTGGTTTAGATGAAGACATCTTATCCCCAGTTAATCCGGTGATGAACCGATGATAGGTGGAGGATGGCTGCAGGAACCCGTAGCCTTGAAAGGTCGGCTCGATATGGGCGAGTGCCTCGTCGATAACCGGAATATCTGTTTCTTGTGCAGTGTTGATATAGATAGCCTTGTATTCCGTGATTCGTCTGAGGTCCGTAAACTGGAGTTTTTTTAGGGTGTTTTCCGCAGCGTCTAAGAGCTCTTTGACATCTGTATCAACCTTGATGAACACACCGATCTTCTCATCTTTTGTGACCGTCACGTTGTAGAGCCGATGTGCTTGCGCGATGTCACGACTGAGCCGGATATGTGGGTCTTGATCAACACCAACGGGCACCAGTGTTGGTCTGATCCCCCCGTACTTCTCTAACTGCACATGCAGGATATCCCCGGTTTGCACCAGCGGGGAGAAGATGTGTGCCATGTTTGTTGAACCCTCAAAACCATAGGTGGCGACCATCTGCGACCAGTTGACCTTTTTTCCCAGCAGA
>Ga0209285_10000131_pt1 | contig 26546 bp, 18 predicted proteins | sample PPLLak3March2015_2_FD_187249 | JGI IMG/M metagenome (GOLD analysis project Ga0209285, IMG submission 187249) | Freshwater sediment microbial communities from Prairie Pothole Lake near Jamestown, North Dakota, USA - PPLs Lake P8 Core (3) Depth... | ecosystem: Environmental > Aquatic > Freshwater... | reverse complement strand
TTTCAATGGGGATCAATGTTTCAGAAGCAACCTCGCTACCAACTGGCGCCTGTGTCTCAACTTCAGTGGTCTCGGTTGGAACACAACTGGAAATCACCAACAATGCGATCAGGATCAAGCCTATCTGTCTATTCACCGGTAATACCCGTCCTTTCAATCGATTCGACAAACCATTTTTGAAATACAAAGTACAAAAGCAACAACGGTAGAATGTTAAGGAACGTACCGCTCAGTTTTACCGCCTCATTCAATCGGTCAAAGATATTCACGGTTCCGGGCGGATACAAATTCTCGTAAGCCTGAACGAACTTGGATAATTGCATGGGCAGGGTTTGAATGCCGCCTTCCAGAAAGATGACGGTCAGGTAGGTTTCATTCCAATACCAGACGGTCGAGAAAATGATCGAAATGATAAAGGCGGGGATGGCGGTCGGTAATGCGATCCGGACAAAGATTTGCATGTTTGTAGCTCCATCCAGGCGGGCTGCCTCCTCCAACACCTTGGGTAAAGACATAAAGGTCTGGTAAAAAATCAGGATGAAGATGGCGCTTTTGAACCCCTGCCCCACCAGGGCCGGCAAGATCAGGGACCAGATGTTGCCGAGCAAGCCATAATTGCGATATGTCAGCATCTGGGGTATCACGGTGTTCTGCGCCGGGATGATGAAGGTGGCGAGGATGAGAATGAATAAAATATTCTTGCCCCAAAATTTAAAGCGCGCCAGCCCGTACCCGACCAGGGAGCAGACAACCGCCTGGATCAACGAGGGGATAAGGCTGATGAGCACGGATGACAGCAGAGTATTTGGATAATCCAGAACCCGGAATGCCTTTTCGTAGTTGCCCGCATAGAATTCGCTCGGAACCCACTGTACCATCGGATTCAATAAGTCAGATGGGCTTTTCATGCTGGTGATGAACATGAAAAGCAAGGGATAAAGATACACAAAGCCTATGGCGATTAACAACAGGTAGAGGGCGATCTTGAAAACCAGCCCATAATCGGTGCGATTGCCGAAGAGGAAGCTTTTAAGATGCTCTTGATAGAATCTTTCCATGGGTTGCCACAATCTCTAGTCGAATTTCTTCTGGGAACGAGGGTTCAGCCCCAGATAAACAATTCCCAGCAGCAAGACCAGCACAAAGAAATACAAAAACGACATGGCGCTGGAATAACCGATGCCTCCCTGCACGGCATAGGTCTGGCTATAGATGTACTTGATGACCTCGTTTTCCGAAAAATGGGATAGCGTGATGATGGTGTAAATCGCGTTGATTAGCGTAGTAGTGGACAGGGATGGCAGGGTGATCTTCCAGAACGATTCCCAGGCAGAAGCGCCGTCGATGGCGGCTGCTTCATACACGCTTTTATCGATCTTCTGCAGGCTGGAGAGGTAGATTAGGATCTGAACACCGGAAAACCACAGGATCAAGATGAAAGATGTGAGTAAGTATTCAACCGGGTTACGTAAATAGCGAGGCAGTTGGGTCAGGAATTCAGCGATGACAGCCGAATTTGCAATCCCCGGAACCGAGGTGGCCCCTTGCGATGTGAGCTCCTGAATGACCGGGCCGCTGGTGATGACCACCGGCAGGAAGAAAATTGTCCTGAAGATGCCCTTGAATCGGAATTTCAAGTTCAGGAACATGGCGATGATCATGGAAAAGATCAACACGATCGGCACAGAAACCAGGGTCTTGATGACATAAGTGATCAGTAGTTCGACAAAAGTCGGGTCGGTAAACAACGCTCTTGAGTAATTTGCCCATCTTACAGGGTCGAGGGTTATACCCGTGGCTGTTACAGTGACCTGGTTAATGCTGTAGAAAAAGGTTTCAACCAGGGGCGCCAAGGTAAAGATGCTAAAGCCGATAATCCAAATCATAACAAAGGAATAGCCGTACAGGGCCTCCCGGGTGCCATGTTTGATTTCCTTATTGCGGAGGGCTTTGAAAAAATTCACGGAACCACCTCCCTGATGACAGCATCTTTTGCATTGACCGAGATAACACCGGCAGAGAACGGCCTATTGGTGTAATTGACAATGATTTGTTTTCCGTTGGCGTAGGTTGTGGCCACCACACCTTCTACAATAACCTTCCGGGCGATGATCGCCTGCCCTTCAACCGGACCCAGAAGGTTGTCCAGCCACTTGTAAGTTCTTTCGATCTCATCTCCCCACTGGGCGTAGGAAGAGGTATAGATCCAGTTTGACCGGGTGTTCAGGATTTTGGCAGTCACATCATAAGTAAGAAAATAGGATGGATAAACGCCAAAATCAACATGCCGCAATAATTCATCGGTGATGTTAGATGAAAAATTCAACGCCGTGCCATATACCGGAACATATCCCGAGAGGACAATCTGCAGAAATGGCACTACATCGGTGGTATACACATAACCATTGTTGGTCAGGGGAATATCATAATATGCATTCACGTAACCGAACATGTAATCATTTGGCAGATAGAATGATGTGATGCCATCATCTTCAGCCAGCATTTGTTGATAGCTGATGATCGCATTTTCCCTGTTCAACACATTCTTGCTCTTGAAATCGCTAAACAGCATCGAACCAATCCCATCCAACGCCAAGCCTGCGTTGAGCTCGCTGAAAACATCTTCACTGAGGGCAGAATAACGCTCACTGACCGCGTCAAAATTGAAATAATAGTTTTCTTCATTACGGTTGTTGTAGCCCGTCAAGTTGAAATTGGTGATCGACATTGCCAGGTCATAGCGAGGAGAATACCCTTTTTCCCCCATCAACGCCGCTTGTGGATCCAGGTACAGGTAGAAATTACCGCCGCTTGCAACAATGCTATCCGCCAAGGATGCAAGTTGATGGACAGTACCCAAACCACTATCCAACTTCAATGACTTGGGAGGCATACTGGAAGCACCCAGGGGCTGCCAGCCGTAGTAAATGACTTCGGGGTCCTTCACATCTAGGTTTTCAAGAATACCGGCCATCTGGTCAACGGTGGTCATCGGGATCAAACGCTGCCAGATCAGAACTTTTTCCTTTTCCCCGCCTAGGAACTCCAGGCGGATGCCAATATCGCCATCTTCGTCGGCACTCCTTTGGAGGATCCCCTTATCCACCAGATACTTTTGGTAGCTTTTCGCCATGCCCACATAATCGCTGTCATCTCCGGTCAGAAAGCGATAATGGATCTTCACATCATAGGCATTGGTGGAAGGTTGCAATGTGATCACACCCGCCCCGGAGCGATTGGTAGCCTGAAAATAACTTTCGTTGTATATGAACGCATTGAAGAGGAAATTAAACCTCGTGATGACGCCAGCTGGGTGCATCTGAACCTGGGCATACGAAGCGCCTTCTTCGATAACGGATATATAGGCATTCTGTTTGTGCCCATGCACCATGCCAATGACAGGTATGGAAAAGTTATATGGACGGTTAACCATAGGGTTATAAGGTATCGAGGCCAGCATACCCAGATCGGAACCATAATACCTGGCATATAGGATATTCGTTGCCTTCGTTGTCGCGCCAAAACGGACCAGGCTTCCACATCCATCCGGGATGAACATGTACCCGGGCACAGAATCTTCCTTGGTCGCGGCAAAAAAAGGATAAACATACAGCAGGCCGAGTTTAAAATCCGGATCCTCTTCCTTGATCGATTCGAACGGCACCTCGACCCTGACGCCATCCGGCTCCAATGTAACCATGACAACCAGCGATATCGATGGATCGATGAATTTCACCGAGGCCTGGAAACCATCCTCTGTCAGGTTGACATTGAGTGTATTTTCCGAGTTGGTGATGGAGAGACGTTCACTGATTGCCTTTTGGTCGAGATAATCGATGCTGATGCCGCTGCGGGCAAAGGCCGTCCAGGTCTTATTCAATTTATCATCTTTGGTTACTTCATCCAGGTTGGAACTCCAAATATAGCCGCTGCGCTTATCCAGAACCTTGAAAGCGATCGTGGATTGATCCACATACAATTGAAAATTGTCATTCTCCGCTACAAGTTCGAAATAATCGGGTATTTCCTGATGGTTTCGCCAATCCACATCCCCGATCTCCGGTTGGGCCGCCAGCACGGAAGGTTCCCCACCCCCAAATGCCAGGGCATCCAGCGGCCTGGCACTCGAACCCAGCAGAAAACCAACCAGGATCAAACCCTGAAATAGGCGGTATATTCTAACCACGCAACCTTACCTCCTGAAGGATCGCCGAGACGAAGTCGAACAACTGGTTGAACAGAACATAGAGGATGTAGCCTGTCAAAACGAACAACGCCATCGTGAACAAGGTTGTCAGGATATTCTTGATCGTTTCAGAAACCGAATAATTGTGGATCTCCTTGACCATGAGGAAGAGGATAAGCCCCACCCAGAACCACATGATATCGAGAGAGAAGTTGTAAATGAAAATCTCATTGAGCGTTAGAATATTCGAAATCAAGGCAATCGGCAAAGCAAACAGCACATAGGGGAATAAGCTATAAGCACTGCCAATGATCACGTCGCGGACGCGGCCTTCACCATCGCTGATCGTGGAAACAAGGTAGTTGGCGGCATTCCACAAGAGAATTAATAGGATCGCGATAACCACCTCGTTTTCCACCCGAATATAAGCTGGGGAGGGATACTTGCTGAAAGTAAAGCCTGTGCAATAGAGCGATAAAACCCGGATCACAACGACCAGTGCATACAACAAGGCCGCAAATCCCAGGCTACCGCGCAAGTTCTTCTTGATGTAGTAAAAACTGTCAGCAGGTTGCTTGATGAACCGGAACATGAAAACAAAATCATCAACCAGTTTATATTGCAGGAGGTTCTTGAACCAAGTCCGGATAGGATTCGACCATCGATACCGTTTATCCAACCGCTTGGCCACCACCTGGAGCAGCCATAAACCCGTCAAACACACCAAGGCTGTACCGAGATACTGCTGAAGAGCCAAATTTCTTAATTCCCAGAAAGCCTGCGAATATCCGTAAGGATTTTCTGCATATTTATAGGCGGCCAGTGCGTTGGAATAATCTCTCTCCTTGAAGTAAGCATCCGCGATCGCCTGGTAGGACCAGATAAATGAACCGTTGTAGTTGACCACCTCTTCAAAGTAAGGTTTGGCTTCGCTGTAAAACCCATCCATGTACAAACGGACACCATCGTGCACGAGCCTGGCAAAAGCTGTTGTCTGATATACAACCAGAACATTCTTATCCTTGTCCAGTACATAGATGTAATCCTCATAACGGTCGATACCGGTAGGATTGACCAGGGTACCCAGCCGCTGATCACCTGTATCCTGCGCACCGAAAACGAACAGGAGGGCTCCGTTAACATCGTACTCATAAATCTGTCCATTGCCATCAACTGTTATCATCAAACCATTATCACTGACATTGATATCCCGGAAGGATGTTGATCCGAAAGTGCCAGAGAAGATGTTCTTTCCAGAAATCGTAAAGGTACTGATACTCTCCCATCTTGATGTACCGGCAGTGACAGTGTACACCAGCGATTGACGATCAATTGCTATATTGGAGGGGGAAGCAGCCTGATTCTTGATAAATTGCGCCAATTGTTCCTTGGTCAGAAATAGCCTCTGCAAGATCATCTTGAGGGACATCTTGGCAGTGTTTGCACCGAAATAGCCGACGAAGTTCCCGTTGGTGTTCATCATGACGATGCCATTTGCAGAGCCTTCACTGATGATGTATAGATTCTGGCGGGCATCCACGGCAATCTTGCGGGGTAGGAATTCCTTATCCTGTCCGAACAAAGGCTCAACGGGACGCCCAAATTGATTGATGAGATTCCCGTTCCGATCCAGGATAACGATGGAATCCTGCTTGCCATCGGCGATATACATGGTGCCGTCGTCATCCACGAACAAACCGGTCGGACCTTTCAAAATCCCTTCACCATATGACGCAACAATATCGAAATCCTGAAGTTCTAAAATCCGACCGTTACCGGTGTCGGCAATGAAAATAGAACCGTCCGATGTGACGAACAAATCTTCTGCTGCAGAGATGGGTAAATCGATCTCGGTCAAGGGAGTATACGCGTCTTGTGTCCTGATAAGGCCCCCTCCCGGACCCCAAGCCCAAGTCGTGTAGGGAGTCTCGGCGTTGACACTGGTGCTCGTGAACATCAATATGAACGCAATTGGGAGGAGCCAAAGAATCTTTTTCATTTGAGACCCGAATGTGACATGGTGCTCATCACCTGGCTTTGCAGCAATACAAAGATGATCAGGTTGGGCAAGAACATGATCAACGAAGCGGCGGCCGCCATTCCCTGACCGGCAACGGTATTGGCTCCACCCGTAGTGGAAGTCAGGGTACTGAGATAGAAGGCAAAGGTTTTCAGGTTTTCGCTATTGATATACATGGTTGAAATATCGGCATTATTCCACGTGGCCTGAAAAGTCAAAATGGCAATCGTGGCAATGGCTGGCTTGATCATTGGAAGGATGATTCGCCAGTAGATCATCAAGTCCGAGGCGCCATCAATCTGGGCAGCTTCGATGACTTCATCGGGAATCCCGTCAATGAACTGCTTGATCAAAAACAGACCCACCGGCATTGCCAGGCCGGGCAGGATGTGAACCAGAAAGGTGTCCATCAGGTTCACTTTCTCAATGATCAGGAAGCGCGGGATGGTTACTGCAATCGGCACAAACATCAAAGCCACGGTATTGATGGCAAACAATGCCTTTTTAAGCCCGAAACGCTTTTTGGATAGGGCATAGGCAGCCGTGGTGGAAACGATGATGGATGCAAGAACCGTCACCGCCGTGATCAGGATACTGTTGAATAAATAGCGGCTTACCGGAATGCCGGAAGTCGACATTTTCGAGAATAAATCGGTGAAATTCTTGAACGTTGGATTGACGACAAAGAAGCGCGGCGGGTAAGCAAACAACTCATCCGGGGGTTTGAACGCATGGGAAAAGATAAAGATGATCGGTAAAACCATAAAAACGATCAAAGGGAACAGAACGATGTAAAACTTGATCTGGCTGACATGGAAACCTTTCGGATTGATGCGGCTGTTCCGAAAACCTGTATACCGTCTTAGGAATGACTGTTTGATGGCCGCTTTCATGGTTCCCCCTACCCTTCACTACCGAATAATTTGTTTGCCAGACGGGTAAAGAGAAGCACCATCAGCAGCAAGACAACCGAAACGGCAGCAGCATAACCCATCTCATAACGCAAGAAGCCAAAGTCTTCAATGTGATTGACGATTAATTGACCGGCATATTGAGGCGTGGGATTGCTGCCCGATAATGTTACACCGATCGCACCGGCCTGGAATGTGGAAACGATGGCCATCACCGCCCCGAACAACATCTGGGGCTTCATGGACGGGATCGTAATGTAAATGATTTCCTGGATACGGTTGCTGATCCCATCCAGGCTGCCGGCTTCATAAAGTTCGGGGTTTATCTCCAGAATACCGGCCAGCATGGCCAGGAATCCAACACCCATGCTGCTCCAAAGTGTGACAATGATCATTATGGTCATGAGATACTGTGGCGATTGAAGCCATTGTATCGGCTCACGGATGATACTCATATTCATCAGCAGACTATTCAAGTAGCCATTCTGATCACCACTGAAGAACGTGAGCCAGACCACCGACATGGCGACTCCGGTGGTCATGGAAGGAGAATAGAGGATTAGCGCAAGGATCGTACGGGATACCCTCGGTAGTTGCGCCAATACCCAGGCGAGCACAAACGACAACAAATATCCACCCGGCCCCACGATGACAGAGAATTTTATGGTATTGGGCAACACATATTTCATGAAAACATCATCTTGCGTGAGCAGGACAATATAGTTCCGTAAGCCATTGAACTTGGGAACCCGGATGGTATCAAAGAAGGTGAAGGATAAAAAGAAAGCCACGAGAACAGGGACCACGATGAAAACGATGAACATCAACGCATACATCGATAGAAACGCATATGCGCTGCCTTCTTTCCCTAACCATTTTTTAAATCTGATTTTCGGTGCATTCATCGTGCTAATCATCGCTCTCCATCCACATCTGGACAGTCTCTATGGTGGGGATCTTGAACTCCTTTACCTTTACACCGTTCTCAAGATAGCCAAACTCCTCCATCTTCCTGGAGATCTCACGATTGATAATGAGGACTGCGTTATCGATGGCAACACGGGGATTCACTCCGTTGAACACGATCTTGTTCCAGGCATTGCTCAATTCCCTTTCCTGCATGTAGCTTCCGGGCAGCTTCACCGGTTCCTGCAACCAATGCCATTGCTCCAAGATCACAGCCTTGTGCTCTTCCGGTATCGGCAGGTATTGGAAAGCCTCCAGGTTGGCAGAACTCCAAAGATACTCCAAACCATAGTTCAAAATCAATTGTTCCTGAAAGTCGATCTGCGTTTCCGTGGACATCCACCACTTCATAAACTCCCAAGATTCATTCGGTCGATCGGTTTCTGCGAACATGATACATGCCTGGGCAGAGCCGGTGGTATGTCGGTTCTGGGTTCCATCCGCCAATACGGTAGCCGGGTACAAGTCAATCCCCCATAACCCCTTGATTTCCGGGGCGGCGGTAAGCAATTTGATGTAATCGGTAAAGTTCGATACACCGAGCGGTAAACTCCCGCGGCGGAAACTATCGTAGAAACTCGAGGTGGTCAGCGGCATCCCGTATAGAGTAAAACTATCTGCCATGAATTTAATAGCAACGATGGATTCGTCACTGCCCAAACCAGTTGAAAAGCCATCGGAACTGTACAATTGCGCGCCTTGATTGAATAAATATGGTGCGGTGAATATGTAGTTCTTGAAACCACTACCGCTTGAGAACGGTGTGTTGAAATTCATCCCGTACCGTTGCAGTGCAGGCAATATCTCGATCACTTCGTCCCAGGTATGCGGAACCTGCAAACCCAACGCGTCCAAAATATCCTGCCGGTAATAGGTAACCCAGAAATCCTGTGTTTCTGGGATGGCATAGACAGAATCATTAATGATGTAACTCAGTAACGCGCCTGGGGTATAAATACGAATATAAGAATCAAAATCGTCGAATGAGCGTAAATCCTTTAATGCATTACGGATGGCCAATTCATAAGGTACATTCGTGCTGACACCCAGGGCTACATCCGGCTGGATTCCAGCCGCATTGGCGAGCACCAGTTTAGACTCATTCGGCATGATGGAGAACTTGACTCTTATTCCCGTTTCTTTTGTAAATGTTGAATCCGTAATATATTGCAGCAGATCAACATACTGGCGGGGACGATTGACCCACACCTCGATCTCATCTTCTTCAGCGCCGATGGATTGATAGGGATCCGGTTTAAATGAATGAAAAAAACGTTTGATACCATCCTCAAAGGAGGTAAAGAACGGAACATCGAACGGCTGGGGCGGCGTATCGGGTGAATGGATATAGATCTTATCCAACGCCAGTGGTTGACTTTGCAACGAGGTTAGGATACTACCGAGCAACTGGGCGGCTGAACCGGTGCCTTCTGAAAAACGGTTCATCAGAACCGGTATCTTATCGGGGTCCTGGGCCAGGAACATCATGTTGTCGATGGCCATTTGATAAGACAGGGTCTCCTGTGAACCACCGCTTTGGTTGTATGTCTCCAGAACGCTTTGATCCTCGCGTAGATCATCGGCAATGGCAATCAATCGTTCCTGGATATCAGGAATGTAATCAGAGATAACCCATTCCTTGTATGGATCAACCTGGTTTCCGGTCAATTGCTTTATTTCCAGGGATAGATCGGTGATATCGATCAGCACTTTCTTGATTTTTTCAATTGCTGAGTAATATGGAGAACTGGTTGCTTCAATTCCTAATACATTAACCCCTTTTTTCAGATAAAGCTTATATGGCTCATCACCACCTAAAGTCATGTTTGACCAATGGGTGGAGTAATTGAAAGGAACTTCGTTCAACTGCTCGAATAAAACAACGCCATTGATGGTAATCCTGCGGAAAACAGTGAAGTTATTCTTGAAGTTCTGGATGGAGCGAAGGGTGATGCAGTACATCCCGTCTTCCGGCACGGTAAACTCATAATAGACCGCGCTTCCGCTATTGTCCCAGTTCTCACCACCCATTGTGTTCAACAACAGCCTGTATGTATCGTAAGGGGTCACTTCCAGGCTGCGATTATTGACAGGACGGATCGAGGTGTCATTTTTATAGGTTGGATGTTCCGCTTCGATTTCGATCGAAAACCCGGATGCATCAGGAGCCTGGTTTTCCTGCAAGTATTGTTTGTAATCGGGATAATTCGAAAATAATTCTATATAAATACTGCCTAGCAATAGGGCTTCTTTCGTCAAATTGAACTCAAAAGAATGCTCGCCCTTGGCCAGATTCAACTGCAAAGGATATTGTTGGCTGAAGCTTGCGTCCCTTAATGGAATATTGGCCCAACGGATCAATCTCTCCTGGCGAATTAGTGTTTCATTGCCATACCTGTCCAATGGGAAGGCTTCAGTGCTATTCTGATAATAGATTGGGAAAACAATGCGTTGTGCATCAACCAAAGCGTTTTCCCCATCCATCAATAGGTAACCCTCTGGCGGGACGAGGAGCGATCCCCCAACGGAAGCCGAATCGAAGGATAGAATGTAATAGCCATCCTCTTCGATCAAAACAGAAAAACTGACACTTTCACCCGCCTGAAGGAATACGCTTGGTTTATCGTACAGGTTGGCAATCTCATGATCAGAAATGGGCAACCCGAATATATCGGCGCGGATCTCTATGACCGTACTACTGGTAGAATCCCCAGCCGGAACATCAAATTGAGAGATAGCCGGGGATTTGAAATCTTCGATAGGAGCTGCGGCCGTTGGAAACGGCACCACCATCATCAAGATCAGAAGAGTACCTAAGATCTTGGTTAGCCAATTTAACTTCATAGTGAATCCAGGTCAAATCTGGTAATTAAGAGAATAAGGGCGTTGTATCATCACAACGCCCTTATTTTATTCTAGAACTACGGATTCAATTCAGCCTTTGCATCATCCAGAATTTGATTAGCAAAGGTTTCCAACTGTGCGGAATAATCCTCGTACTTGTAACGACCATCGTTGGCGAAGTTGAACATGAACCACATGTTCACATCCTTATCCTCACCGATGTCGATACCTGGCTTGCCTTCCCAGCGGGCATTGATATAGCCCGGGATAACCTTTGCCAGGGATTCAAGTAAGCTGTTGTCCAGGTTCGCCAAGGCAGCATTGATGCCTGGCTTATCAACATAAGCCTTGTACTGTTCTAAGGCCGCAGGATCCGTTGAAAGTGGCATCTTGGGCGCAGAACCTGCAGCGGTCGCTAATTCCGCCTCCACAGCCCAAGCCTGGGATGAGAAGGACATCCACTTGGCAAAATTGTAGGCTTCCTGTAGATTGGCCGCTGTGCTGGAGACACCCATCATGTCAAAGACCAAAGCCTGGTTCCCGCCGGGGATACCGACAAAGTCCCAGTTAAAGGTGGCATTGGTCAACCAGCCGGGAACATTCCAGGATGCATCCCAGCGCACACCAACTTCCTGGTTCAAGAAAGCATCCCAGATACCGGTGGCACCGGATATGAAGTTCGCCTTCTGCTCATCGGTCAAACCCTGCCAGGTTAATGGTTTGATCTCGCCAGTCTTGGCAACTGCGGCTTTGAATGCGGCGGAGTTGTAATTCATATGGGTTCCATCGAAGCTGAACCATTTCAAATTCGGATCCTGCGTATTGGCATACCAGCCCATAACGAACTCTTGTTCATCCAGGCCAAGGACACCGTTGGCGGGATCGTTCAACTCTTCTGCAACGGCGAAGAAATCATCGACTGAAATTCCATAGGCCGGTGCATCCAGGTTGGCAGCTTCATACAGATCCTGATTTACCCAGTATCCCATGATGAACATGGCAGAAGGCATGCCGTAAACTACACCGGAGTATGTAAATGCATCCTTCAAAGCTTGGGGAACATTTGCCCAATCCGCATCCGTACTGGTGGGTTCGGTCAGGTCAGCTAACCAACCATTCTTGACGTACAGGGGAACATTGTTCGCCGCGAAGACATCCGGCAATTCGCCCTTGGCAGCGTATGCAGTTAGGTTTGCTTCCCAACCGCCTTCAGCGGACATATCCACGATCTCAATCGTGACGTGCGGATACAGTTCGGTGTAAGCTGCGATCAGTTGTCGCTGGATGTTGTTTTCTTCTTCCGTTCCCAGGTTCCAGTTCGCATACCGCAGCGTAATGGGTTCCGGGGCCGGCTCTTCGGTGGGTTCTGCTGTCGGCTCATCGGTGACTTCCGGTTCCGGCGTTGGTTCAGGTTCTTCGGTAGGTTTCGGGCCGCACCCGACAAGGCTTGCGACCAAAATGGATGCGATCACAAATGTGATCAATAGCGCGTGCTTTTTCATTTTTTTCTCCTCTTGATTTTCTAGTGATTTGTTTTGGAAAACCTGGTTATTTCATCGTTCAATTCAGCCGATACGTACCTCCTTTCCTGCTGTAAGCAGTGGTAACGAATTCATTTTCTTCAGGCTATCCCATGATGATTTCGACTGTATGAGCCTGTCCATCATTAAACACCGGAACGATCCTGCCCTCAAGGGTTTCACCGTCAACCGTGACCGATCGAACCCCTCTACTGACATTTCCGGGATTTTTTACATCGATTTCATATATCGCATTGCGGAACTTGCGGGTTACCTTGTAGCCGGTCCAATTAGATGGAATGGATGGGTCAACCAGCAAACCATCCTCCTGCGGCCTGATCCCCAGGATCCAATGCGTGGCCATCCGGTGCAGCCATTGCGAAGACCCGGTGTACCAGGTCCATCCACCGCGGCCATAATATTCGGAAAGCGGGCCGTCGATATTGCCGGGCGTGACATAGGGTTCGGCTTTATAGGTATCGATATCCGCACTTCTATTGGGCGGGCATATTCTCCGATAAGCCTCATAGGCCAAAACCGGCTGGTTGGCAACCGTATACGCCCAAACTGACCAGGTGGCGGCATGGGTGTAGACTCCGCCATTTTCACGCAGCCCCGGCGCATAGCGGGTGACGTAGCCGACATCCGGGCGGGGCCGGGTAAAAGCCGGATAATTCAGCAGCGTGCCGTAATCCTTCAACAGGTATTCCGTAACGGAATCCATCGCCGCCCTGGCGCGCTCATCATCCGCCACACCGCTGATGACGGCCCAGTTGTTCGGCATCAGGAAGATTTTGCCTTCATCGTTGTTCTTCGAGCCGAGCAGCAGCCCCTCGTCAGTCGTTGCCTGCAAATACCACTCGCCATCCCAGCCGTAGCGGTTCAAGGCTTCTTTGAGACACTCGCGGACGATTCGACATTTTTCTGCGAAGCCGTCATCCCCGCGCTGACGCGCCACCGGGATGAAATTGCCGAGGATCATGTATAGAAACTCGCCCACCCAAAAACTCTCGCCCTTGAGCAGCGTCCCGACCGCGCTCAGGCCGTCGTTCCAATCGTGGTCGCCCATCAGGGGGACGCCCCGCGGCGAAAACCGCGAGAAGGAACGCTCGATGGCCCGTTTGCAGTGGTCATAGAGTGTTTCGGAAGGGCCATTCAGGTATGCGATCATTTCATCCAGGATGCTGAAATCGTTTGTTTCTTTCAGGTATGAATCCAGGATGAATGGCAACCACAACAAGTCATCCGAGCAATTGGTGCGCGGGCCTCCTCCCCGGATGGAGAACCACCAGTGGAATACATCGCCCTCGATGAACTGGTGGGCGGCATGCAACAACAATTGCTGCTTGGTATAATCCGGCTCGCTGACCAGGAAGATCTGGCTATCTTGCAACTGGTCGCGGAAGCCGATCCCGGCCGAGACCTGGTAGAAGGCGGATTTTCCCCACAGCCGGCAGGAAATGGATTGGTACTTGAGCCAGTAGTTGGTCATGAAGTTCAACGCTTCGTCGGGGGTTTGCACTTTTTCGCTGTCGATGAAACGCGACCAGAAATCCCGGACTTCCCGCAAGGCCTGCTCACTTTTCTCAACCGTTGTATAGCGGTCAACCAACCCGGCAACATCTTCCCGGCCATCTTCAGCAGCACCGAGCGTAAAAACCAGCACTTTCGATTCACTGGGGCGCAGGGTCACCGCCACCTGCAAGGCCGCAATTGCATCGGTGAACCTGCCAGACCTGCCCGCCAGGCGGGTATCGAGCATCGCCTGCGGCCTGTCATCGTTGCGGTACATGCCGATGAAGGTTTCCTTATCGCAGTCAAAGGATTTAATAGGCTCGCTGGCAGCCATGAAAGCCGTGTAAGGCCAATCGATGTTATTGTGGCGGCCCTTGTCATCCGGGAAACCCCACAGGCACTTGCGGGCGGTCACCATCTTCCCGGCAACATCTGCGGATGTTTCGATGAACAACTTATGGAACTCGCGGTGCTCATCCGGCGCAAACCCCAATAACCACTCTGCATACGAAGTAATATCCAGTTCGCGCACTTCGTCACTTACGTTTGTCAGTTTCAACTGGAATATCTCGACAGGATCATTCGGCGAGATAAATACGGTCATCTCACTGGCTATATCCTCGACCTGCTGGTTGAACCTGGAATAGCCGATCCCATGCGTGACGGAAAAGGATTGGTACGGGTGCATGACAGGTTTATATGTAGCAGACCAGTAAACATTCCTTTTAACATCGCGGATATAGAAATACTTGCCCCAGTTATCCTTGACCAGATCCTGGAACGAGCGCGTGATACGGTTTTGACCGGCATTCCCCCGCCAACTGTAGCCAGACCCGGTTTGGGATACCATCATTCCATAATCGCCGTTGCTGATGATGTTCCCCCAGGGTCTGGGCGTGATCGGAGTCGTTATAACGTATTCTTTACCATCTTCCGAAAAATAGCCGTAGGCGTTTTCAAATTTCTTGTTCATCATATCATCCGAGAATGTTGGTTGGTGCAAGAAATTACGCTTTTCCTTTTCTTTAGCATCCATTACGAATTAAATTGCGAAGTGAAACGTTTCACTTACTACTGAAAATAAAAAACGAAGAATCGCTTTTTGGGGAAATTTGCATTCGATATAAGAATTAACCAAAAATTATCATACCTTCCAATATTTGTCAAGGAAAATCGAGCTACCGGGGCTTTTTTTCCTGTTCAACCGGCAACCAGACCGTAAACTTCGCTCCCCCGCCGGATATATTCTCCACTTCGATCAAGCCTCCGTGGCGGTTCACAATGCTCTTGACGATGGCCAGGCCCAAACCCGAACCCTGCGCGCCGGAAGCCTGGGCAGCCTTGCCGCGATAGAAACGATCGAAGAGATGAGGAAGATCATCTTCATCGATCCCCGGACCATTATCCTGGACGCTGAAACCCACTCTTGAATTCGTACCATTCCCGGATGCAAATGTTGCAACCACGATCCGCCCCCCGGCAGGGGTATAGTTCATGGCGTTTGTCAACAGGTTGGAAATCACCTGCACCAACGAGGGTTCATCCAGCCAGGCATCCGGGAGTCCATCATCCAGTTCTGTCTCGAGGTCAAGAGAGCGTTGCCCGGCCAGGGCACGGCGATCCTCCACCAGGGTTCGAATCATTGTATTCAAGTTCTGTGGCTCGAAATCCAGCACCGTTTGGCCCAAATCAAACCGGGAAAGATGGAGGACAGAATCGATCAATTGTCGCAAGCGCTGTAGCTCTCGTTCAACCACATCCAGCCTTTCTTGCACTTTGACCTCGGGCTGGCTGCGCAGCATCTGGAAATACAGTACCAGGTTGGTGAGCGGCGTTCGTAACTCGTGGTTCATATTTGCAATGAACTCGGTTTTCAGCCGGTCAGCTTCCCAGGCCAGCATCAAGGTTTTTTCCAGCTCAACCGTCCGTTCCGCAACCCGTTCTTCCAGTTCTGCCGCATGGTGCTCGGTTTGCTCGAATAACCGCATACGATGGATGGCATTCCCGGCGATCTCGCTCAATGTCACCAACAGGTGGGCATCCTCTGCCATAAATTCGCGCGGACTGCGGGCTGAAGTGGAAAATACCCCAATGATTTCCTGTTCCGCCCGGATAGGCACACACAAGGCTCCCCAATCAGGTGGCGCAAGCGTGCGGGAGGCATCCAAAGCCTGAGAGTCGCCCTGCATTTCCTTCGAGAAATAAACATCCCCGCTCGAAAACACCCTGCCCACAATCCCTTCGCCCGGAGAGATTCGAACGCCAGAAAGTTCCTCGTGCCAGCCACGTTCAACCGCCTGTTGCAGGGTTTTGCTCTGTGGATCGAACAACCAGATGCTCCCCGCCTCCGCTCTCAAAACAGCCAGGGTATCATCGATCAGGTTGGGCAACATCTCATCCAGGGAATGGGCCACCCTTGAAATCGTGGAAACGCGGTTGACTGCTTCGAGTTCCGCCAGCCTCGCCCGGGTCTCGATGAACAGGCTGGCGCGTTCCACGGATGTCCCGACTTCCCGGCCAACCGCCTCCACCAGGGCGATCTCATCGGCTGTCCATTCGCGCGATGACTTGGAAGCAACGCTCAAACCGCCGATCCGGTGTTCACCGGCCAACAACGGTACCGTTATGGATGAGCGAATTCCCGAATTGATGATATCCCTCGATAAAGTGGTTTGCCGGCCCAGCCAATCCTGGATGACAACTGTATCCTTCATGGATGTTGCCTGTTGGCTGGCGATCTGTACCAGCACCAGACCGAGATCATCACTAACACCCCGCGTCACCACTCGCCGCAACGCGACCGGAACCGATAATAGCCATAACGCGCCCAAGGGAAGGTCGAGGGCCTCCAATATGTGATCGAGCACCAGGTCCAGATAGTTGCTCATTTCCACATCGGTCTGGGTTGTAGCCCGAATGATGGCGTTCAAAGCCGTCTGTCGGGCAGCCTGCTGGTGAGTCTCTTCGAATAAGCGCGCTGTCTCTATGGAAATGGCTGCCTGCCCGGCGACAGTGGTGAGCAAACGCTCATCGTTGGCACTGAAAGCATTTGCTTCGAAACTCTCGACATTGATACAGCCAATCACCCGGCCACCTATCAGGAGGGGAACGCAGAGCTCAGACCGAACCCTGGGATCCCTTTCGATATAGAAGTCTACATCCCTGATATTCCCGGTCCGCACGGCCTGGCCATTCTTACATACCCAACCGACGATCCCGCCAACAGCATCCAAAGCCTGCGAGTCGGGTTTCCCGGTTTTCTTTCCCGCTGACCTGCCTGCCGTATCCGCATCACGGTGCGCCAACAGGACAGGCCTTTCTCCCTCCGGTTCCAGGATCCAGATGGACCCCCGCCGCCAATCCAGGTAATCTTCCAAGGCCATGACGATCCGCTGGGCAATCCCTGCCACACCCTGGGCCTGGGTGGACGCCAGACTGGTTTGGTAGAGCACTTCCAACTCCACCAGCCGCCTTTTTGTTTCCAAAAACAGGCGGGTATTGTGCAGGGCGCTGGCGGCAATCCCGGCAAAGAAAGCCAACAGGTTGACTTCGTTTTCCGTGTATCTCCGAATTTCTTTGGATCCATCCCCATGAATCTCGTAGATGGTCATCATCCCGAGCAATTCACCGCTGTAATGCATGGGAACCATCGCCACCGCCCCAAGGCGGGCATCCTTCAAGATTGGCGACCTGTGCTCCCATGTGCGGTAATCCTCTACAACCAGAGGCTGCATCGTTCTGATCACGATCCCGCTCATCCCCTCCCCGGCCGGGATTCTCTTCCCCACCAACTGCTCCATCCCAATTGCCACCTCGATCTCGATCTCATCCTGTTCCTCATGGTAGATATAAACCGCACAACCCGCCGTTCCCATCAGGTTCCTGACGCGCTCGCAGATGTTCCTGAACAGTGTGATCATGTTACGCTGAATGGTCAAGTCACGGGCCGTCTCGAACAGGGCTGCGAATTCTTCCGCCTGGCGCCGGTAGCGCTCCTCGCTTGCCCGCAGCCTCTCTTCGTTCTGCAGGCGCTCACTGATATCCCTGAAAATGACCTGGGTGGCAGATCTCCCATCATAAGTCATCGGAATGGCGATAACTTCCACATCGATTACTTTCCCATCTGTGCGGATGAATTTCTCATGAATAAATCCCCCCACGGTGGATTGTTTTTGGGTCTGCTGGATACGTTTTTTGACGATCTCGTGGTAATCCGGATGGACAAAGCCCAGCACGGGCTTACCGGTCACTTCGGACGCGTTCGCCGCCCCCATTAAATTCACTGCGGCCGGGTTGGCATAAACAAGCTTGCCATCGCAATGGATGGCTATACCATCCGGGCTCAACTCGACCAGGTTCCGGTAATGTTGTCCAGGATCGCTTAGTTCCTGCCCGGTACCTTTTCGTTCGGGGTTAGTATAAGAAGTGGCCTGGGAAAATGGATCAACCCCCGCTTCACCCTGGGGGGATCTTTTTATCTTCGGCATGCTCTTCTGGGTCTCATCAAGAGGAGCTGTCATCCAATCCTCTCCGTATGGGGTGAGTATAGCACGAGTTATCAATTTTGTTAGTATTTCAACAGTTTGTTGTATCATCTCAATAACTTGGGGGGTGCGGGGGGTGTGTGGGCGGCTTCGCCGCCCACACACCCCCCATCTTCCCCTATTCATTGAGAAGTTACAGTTTGTTTTTGAAATTGCTTCGATGTACCAGTTTATTGGGCTGTTGAGGTGGGAAGGAAATGTTACCCCTTGGAAAATTTCGGGCATCGAGAAACACAGTTATAATCGACGCAACTCACAAATGAAAATCAGCATCGTAGGCGTCCTTTTGTTATTGATCTTCACAACTGCCTGTGAATGGACCCCCTCCCCGCTTGTGCCATCCACCCAGGGAGTGGAGCCTTCACGCACGCCATCCATCTTGATCCCTACATCGCCTGTCCCCTTGCCGACTCACACTCCCATCTTCGAGCAAACCCCCAGCCAAACCCCCAAAACTACTGTCCCAACCCACACGGCATCCCCCGCAGCCACCCTCACCAGCACGCCTGCCGCGCTCCTCCAGGCGGAGATCATTGGCTGCAACACCAGCCTGGATATCACCCACCAGATGGGCGAAGTGACCAACGCCTTCGCCATGATCCAGAATTTCAGCAGCCTGGATCTGACCGGGGTTTGTGCGACCCTCTTCGCCATCGACGAAGACCGCGAACACCCGGATAAAACTGCCTGCGTGGAGTTGCTTCCATCCCGCAACCAGGTTTTATTCAAGTTGACCGTGGATACCCAGTTCCAGATCGATACATACATCCGGGTGGATGCGGTTACAGATCAAGGATTATCTGTTTCCGTGATGAAGGAAAGTTGCCAGGATATCGGCCTCTTCCAGGGCGATCCTGATGAAACCGGGGCGATCAAACCAATCCCATAAGCAGGAACCACGTGGAACTTTGCACCCGCTCCCGGCTGGAGAGGGTGTAAATTCATAAGCGAGGAACAACGATGCCAGGAAAAATGATCGAACGCAAGTGGTGGGTGCTGGTTGCCATCGGGACCGGCACTTTCATGTCCGCCTTGGATGGGAGCGTGGTCAACACCATCCTGCCCATCGTCCGCCAGGCTTTTGGCAGCAGTGTGGCAACCATCGAATGGGTGGTTACCATCTATCTGCTGGTGCTCAGCGGCCTGCTGCTGACCTTTGGCCGCCTGGGTGACCTGCGCGGCCACAAGAACATCTATGTCTCCGGCTTCATCATCTTCATCGTCAGCTCCGCCTTGTGTGGACTGGCCTCTTCAGCCGGGAGCCTGATCATCTTCCGGGGCATCCAGGCCATCGGGGCGGCCATGCTGGCTTCCAACTCCCCCGCCATCCTGACCGGCAACTTCCCCGCTGAACAACGCGGGCAGGCACTCGGACTCGGGGCAACCATGACCTACCTCGGCTTGACGGTTGGCCCATCCCTCGGCGGCTGGCTGACCGAGCAATTCTCCTGGCGGGCTGTCTTCTACATAAACATACCGGTTGGATTGCTGGCGCTGTTCCTCAGCCTGTACTTCATCCCGAAAGATATCCCCGCGGAAACCGGCAAGAAGTTCGATCTGCCCGGCGCGCTGGTTTTCCTGGCCGGGCTGGTTGCGCTCCTGCTCGGCCTGAACAATGGAGCCGAATGGGGCTGGGGTTCATTGCGCATCCTGGCCTTGATGAGCGCTGCGCTCATTTTGGTCATCCTCTTCGCCTGGATCGAACGCCGCACCCCCGAACCAATGCTGGACCTCGGCCTTTTCCGCCAGCCCTTGTTCGCTTTTTCCACGGTCAATGCGGTGTTGAATTACATCTGTGTGTACAGTATCATTTTCCTGATCCCCTTCTACCTCATCCAGGGCCGCGGGCTGAATGCCGCCCAGGCGGGGATGCTGCTCACCGCCCAGCCGATCATCATGGCCATTGCCGCCCCCATCAGCGGCACCCTTTCAGACCGGATCGGTTCACGCTGGCCGGGCATGCTGGGCATGCTGATCCTGGCCGGCGGGCTTTTCATCCTCTCCCGCCTGGGTTCCGCCACACCGCTCTGGCTGGCCGCGCTGGGCATGGCTGTTTGCGGCCTGGGCACGGGCATCTTCATCTCGCCCAACAATAGCGCCCTGATGGGTTCCGCTCCCCGCCCGCGCCAGGGCATCGCGGCCGGGATTTTAGCCTCCAGCCGCAACGTTGGGATGGTGCTCGGCATCGGCCTGGCCGGGGCGATCCTCACCACCCACCTGGCCAAGGATGCGGTCAATGGCCTCTTTAGTGGGATCCAGGTGGGGTTCCTGGCCGCTGCAGGTGTTGCCATCCTGGGCATCATCGCGGCGGCCGTCAAGGAACAATAAATCGTTCTCTGTACAGAGAAGTCGTTTGGCGATCGAAACCCATTACCCCCAGTACCACCTGCCTGCGCTCATCCCTTCAAGGCTTCGTTGTGCTGACCATTGGCCTCATCCTCGGGCAATTGCAGGGGCGGCATCTCGGTCAGCGAATTGAGGCCGAAATGTTGCAGGAAATACGGCGAGGTGCCGTACAGGATCGGGCGTCCGGGGCCATCGGTGCGCCCCATTTCATGGATCAACCCCTTGCTCAATAAACTCTTCATCACCCCATCGCTGTTGACGCCCCGCACTGCGTCCACCTGCGGGCGGGTGACCGGCTGCTGGTAGGCGATCACCGCCAGGGCTTCCAGTGCCGCCCGGCTCAGGCGGCTGGTGGCCTCCAGCCCCAGGAAATGCTCGACGGCCTCCGCCAGCTCCGGCGCAGTGGTCAACTGGACGCGCCCGGCGTGGCGCTGCAGGCGCAGGCCGCGGGCCAGGAGGGATTCCTCCAATTCCTTCAGAGCCGCATCGATCGCCGCCGGGGATACCTCCAACGCGGCCGCCAGTTGGGCGGCCGCCACCGGCTCTGCCGCCACGAACAACAAGGCCTCGACTGCCGATTGGATATTCCGGGTGTCTCGTTCAGATTCGCTCATGCTATAATAACTCCCGTTCCAAGGAAGGATTGTTCCAATGACTGCCAAAATTCGTTTTCAAGTCGCATTATTCGTTCTCATCCTGTCCGCGCTGGCCTGCACCATCAACGTGGGCGGGCCGGATTACCCGGATACGCCCATCCCGATCTCGACCGAAGCGGTTGAACAGATAAAACAGAGCATCCAGGAGGCGCTGGCAACCGGGGCTGGATCTGGCCAGGTGACTTTCATCATCAATGAAACCCAGATTACATCCTACCTGGCTTTCAAACTCCAGGAACAGCCTGACCCATTCATCACCAATCCCCAGGTTTACCTGCGGGATGGCCAGATCCAGATCTATGGGACAGCCCAGAAGGGTTACTACCTGGCAACAGCCCGGATCATCTTTACTGCCTACGCGGATGCGGAGGGCAAACTGGCCATCGAACTCTCCGAGGCCGACTTCGGTCCGCTGCCCGTCCCGGAAGGGTTGAAGGAAGCCGCCACCGCGATCGTCTCGGAAGCCTATACCGGGGCGCTTGGCCCGGTGGCAACCGGCTTCCGCATCGAGGCGATCGTCATCTCGGATGGGATGATGGCGATCACCGGCCGGGTCAAATAACGCCTGGATTATACCGCGACGAATGAAAGCAAGATATTTTTCCATTTGCATCCTCGCGCTTCTGCAGGTATTGATGGTCGCCTGCCAGCCCCAGATCCTCCAGCGCGATGTGACCGTCACCATCTCTGTGGATGGGCAAACGCTGGAGAGCAAGATCCCCGCCGGGAGTACCGTCCAGGAAGCCCTGGATGCAGCCGGGATCAGCCTGGGCGAACTGGACCGCCTCGACCCGCCGGCCTACAGCCTCCTTTCGGATGGCAGCAGCATCCAGGTCAGGCGCGTACGGGAGGAATTCGAAACCCAGCAGGAAATCATCCCATTCGAACACCAGGAACTGCGCAACGAGTCCTTGCCGCAGGGCGAGACCCGCTTGCTGCAATCCGGCTCGAATGGATCGAAAGAGATCACCGTTAGATATGTATACGAAGATGATATTGAGACCAGCAGCAATGTGGTCCGGGAAATCATCCTAAAAGCATCCCAACCGGAGATCATCATGGTGGGCGTACAATCCCCCTTCTCGCCCCTGACGATCCCCGGCAAGCTGGCCTATGTGGCAGGCGGGAATGCCTGGATCATGGAAGGCTCGACAGCCAACCGGCGCCCGGTGGTCACCACCGGCGACCTGGATGGCCGCATCCTGTCCATTTCGCCCTCCGGCAATTGGCTGCTCTTCTCGCGCAAATCCACCCGGCCGGCCGGGGAGGAGATCAATACCCTATGGGTCGTCAACATCGAAGGCGGGCTGCAGGAACCCATCGATTTGAAGGTATCCAATGTGATCCATTTTGGCAACTGGATCCCGGACACCCGCACCGTTGTCTATTCCACAGTCGAGCCACGCCAGGCGGCCCCCGGCTGGCAGGCGAACAACGATCTTTACACGCTCAGGTTCACGCTCAGCGGTCCGTTGAGCAAACCCACGGAAGTTGTGGAGGCAAATGCGGGCGGTATCTATGGCTGGTGGGGCAGCACCTACGTTTACTCATATAATGGGGAACAACTGGCATACACCCGTCCTGATGGCATCGGCCTGGTGGATGTAAAAGAGGGCGAACTCATCCCGCTGCTCGATATCACACCCCTGCAGACCCGCAGCGATTGGGCCTGGATCCCCGGCCTGGCCTGGGGGCTGGATGGCGCAACGCTCTATATTGTTACACATGCACCCGCCAGCGGCCTGGTCAGCGCCGAGGAATCACCCTACTTCGACCTGAACGCGATTTCCCTGGCCAACAGCGCCAACGTGCTCCTTTCAGCCAATACCGGCATGTTCGCTTATCCGACCGTTTCCCCGCTCCTGGAAACAGGGCTCGAAAGGGGTTACCAGATCGCATTCCTGGAAGCCGCCTTCCCGGAGCAGAGCGATACCAGCCGTTACCGCCTGGTCACCATGGACCGGGACGGTTCCAACCGGCAAGTGCTCTTCCCGGATGAAGGCCTGCCCGGACTCGAACCACAGACGCCAGCCTGGGCGCCCCAACCAACTGCCGGAGGAGCTTACCTGCTGGCGATCCTCTACCAGGGCAACCTGTGGATGATCGATACCGGCAGCGGACAGGTTTACCAGGTCACCGGGGATGGGTTGATGGATCAGATCGATTGGAAGTGAACGATGCAGCGAGTAAAAGAAGAAGTGAGATCTAAGAGATAACAGAGGCAGCATGCGAATACTCATTACTGGCGCAGCGGGTTTTCTTGGTTCCCACTTATGTGACCGCTTCCTGGCAGACGGCCATAAGGTCATCGGGATGGATAATTTCATCACAGGCAAGCCAGGGAACCTTGCCCACCAGATGGGGAATCCGAATTTCAGTTTCTACCGGCACGATGTATCCAATTACATCTTCATCCCCGGCAGGGTGGATGCCGTGCTGCATTTCGCCTCCCCCGCCAGCCCGAACCCCAAATCGCCGGTCGGGTATTTCAACCTGCCCATCCAGACCATGAAGGCCGGCGCGCTGGGCACGCACAACACCTTGGGAGTTGCCAAAGCCTACGGGGCCAGGTTCCTGCTGGCTTCCACCAGTGAAATCTACGGCGACCCGGAAGTGCACCCGCAGAAGGAAGATTACCCCGGCAATGTCGACCCGGTTGGGACGCGCGCCGTTTACGACGAGGCCAAACGCTTTGCCGAATCCCTCACCATGGCCTACCACCGCACGCATGATGTGAATACACGCATCGCACGCATCTTCAACACATACGGTCCCCGCATGGACCTGGAGGATGGCCGCGCCCTGCCCAACTTCCTCAAGCAAGCCATGCTCGGCCAGCCATTGACCGTCTATGGCGACGGCAGCCAGACCCGCAGCTTCTGCTACGTGGATGACCTGATCGAAGGCATCGTGAGCCTGCTGAACTCCGATGAGCACCTGCCCATCAACCTGGGCAACCCAATTGAAATGACCATCCTGGAATTCGCCGAAGCCATCAACCGCATCACCGGCAACCAGGCTGGGATCACCTTCCTGGCAGATGAACGCAGCGCCCGCGACCCTCAGCGACGCCAACCGGATATCAGCCGGGCGAAGAACATCCTGAACTGGGAACCGAAGGTGGGCCTTGAGGAAGGCATTGCCAAAACCATCCCTTACTTCAGACAGGAACTGGGCCTGGCATGAGCCTGCTGACCAACCGCCAGGAACGCGTCCGTTTTCTCCGTTTCATGGTTGTCGGTGTAATCGGCGCTGTGGTGGATTTTGGCACATTCAACCTGCTGACCCTGGTAGCGAAAGTCGCCGCCGTCCCATCCAGCGTGATCTCCTTCAGCGCCGCCATCATCAGCAACTTCCTGTGGAACCGCTACTGGACTTATCCCGACTCGCGTTCCAAGCCCATTGCCAGCCAACTGGCCCAATTTGCACTGGTCAATGTGGTCGGGCTGGCGATCCGCACCCCCCTGTTTGCATTCCTGGAGGGGCCCCTCCGCCGCATGTTTGAAGCCCCTGCTCTTTCGATCCCCTTCTCCCCGGAGTTCCTCGGCCACAACCTTGCACTGGCTTTTGCAGTGGGCGTGGTGATGCTATGGAATTTCTTCGTGAACCGATATTGGACGTATAATGATGTAAGTAAGTAACTTCTCAGTGAAAAGGGGAGGATGGGGGTGTGCGGGCGGCTTCGCCGCCCGCACACCCCCGCTCCCCAAGTTATTGAGATGGTACGTAAGTAAAACATCTTGAGAGAGCCTTATGGTAACCACGCCGCAAAACCTGATCCCAATCTATTCCAGCCGGGGCGACCTGGGAGCCTATCTGGTTTATCCGCACCTGTATAACGCCCAGGGCGAATGGATCGGCTGGGTGACACCGGAACGGGAGGTTTACTCCGTCCTCGGATATTATGTTGGCTACCTGACCAACGAGCCACGCATCCTGCGCAAACGCGTGCTGGAAAAGGAAAAACCGCGCCAATCCCCCCCATGCCATCCGGAAAAGGTGCGGCCAATGGCAACCGTGCCTTTGGCCAGGATGATGAGCGAACTGTACCATGATACGATCGATGTGCTGCTCGAAGAACCGGAGCGGCTCCACACAGTCGATACGGGTGAGTATCGCGAAGACCTGGATTGACTTCTCCAAAATTCGATAGAACGAGAAATTGCATCATTATGGATACCTTGCCCCAAGAGGAAAGCCTCCCACCCGAAGAAGGAGAACCCAAGGAACGGGTCGCCCATCCCTTCCGCAGCCTGCGCGAGCTGGTGGATTATGTTGCCGGCAAGGCCGCCCCGACCCTGACAGCGGAAGAAGGGGGAAAGGCCGAAGTCATCCCCTTCCCATTCCTGGCCATCGTCGGCCAACGGGAGATGAAACTGGCGCTCCTGCTGGGGCTGATCAACCCGGCTGTGGGCGGCATCCTGCTGGTCGGCCCGCGCGGCACCGCCAAGACGACTGCCGTACGCTCCCTGGTTGACCTGCTTCCCAGCGTGGAACGCAGCCTGTGTTATTTTGGCTGCCTGCCGGAGGATGTGATCTCGGGTGGGATGGAGGCCGTCTGCCCGGACTGCGCCCGCAAATACGCCGAAGGCCAGCCGTTGACCGCCCCGGACCGCGTCCGCCTGATCGAACTGCCATTGAACGCCCGCCTGGAGGATGTGGTGGGCGGCATCGACGAACGCTCCGCCATCACCCATGAACGCCTGCGCATCCGGCGCGGCATCCTGGCCCAGGCCGACCGCAACCTGCTCTACATCGACGAGATCAACCTGCTCCCCAACGAGATCGTGGATGCCATCCTGGATGCCGCGGCACAGGGCGCGTATACTGTCCGGCGCGGCCCGGTCTCGGCCACCTACCGGGCGCGCTTCGTACTCATCGGCTCGATGAACCCGGAGGAAGGCAAACTGCGTCCCCAGATCCAGGACCGGTTCGGGCTGCGCGTCGTCGTGCGGGGGCTGGAGGAACCGGCTGAACGTCTCGAAGCGTACCGTAAAGTGCAGGCCTTTCTCACCAACCCGCGCCAGATGTCGGTCGA
>Ga0209285_10000130_pt1 | contig 26882 bp, 17 predicted proteins | sample PPLLak3March2015_2_FD_187249 | JGI IMG/M metagenome (GOLD analysis project Ga0209285, IMG submission 187249) | Freshwater sediment microbial communities from Prairie Pothole Lake near Jamestown, North Dakota, USA - PPLs Lake P8 Core (3) Depth... | ecosystem: Environmental > Aquatic > Freshwater... | reverse complement strand
GAGCCGAGGTAATTGCTCCACGACTGGGGAGTATCGGGGCGGGTGATCACGTACTCTTTGGCGTTATCGTCAAAATATCCGTATTGCATCAGGCTACCTTTACATCCACGTGTACTTCTTCAACTCCGACAGGAGGAAGAGGGATGATATTGCCAGTTACAGGCTTTCCATCCGCCTCGAGTGCAACTGTATTCCCTGTTCCCGTTCTCTTGATGTGAATATCGTATCGAACGCCCCGGAACCAGCGGACAGCCTCAAAGCCTTTCCACGCGGATGGGATGACAGGCGCAACCTGCAAGCCATCATAGGTTGGACGGATACCTAATATCCATTGGGTGATGGCGACATAGTTCCAGGCAGCGGTTCCCGTCAGCCATGAATTCTTGGCCTCGCCGTGGGTGGGGGCATCCTTCCCGGCGATCATCTGCGCATAGACATAAGGTTCGCAGCGATGGATTTCGCTCAATGCCTCGCGTGCCGAGGGATTGATGCGCAGGTAGTAATCATGTGCCTGATCCCCGCGCCCGACCATCGTTTCAGCGATCATGATCCACGGGTTGGTGTGACAGAAGATGCCGGCATTTTCCTTGTAGCCCGGCGGGTAGGATGAGATTTCGCCCAGATGCAGGTAATAGCGAGTAAATGCAGGTTGGTGTAAAACAATGCCATGCGGCGTGGCGAGGTGTACACTTACCGAGTTCAATGATTTTTCAGCCCGTCCATCCTCCAAGCCCAAACCGGCCATGATACATATCCCCTGTGGCTCGATGAAGATGCGGCCTTCGGTATTTTCCTTCGAGCCCAGCACATGCCCAAAATCATCGTAGGCGCGGCGGAACCATGCGCCATCCCAGCCATGTTGCCAAACGATCGATTCCATTTTCGCCGCAGCATCGAGATAGAACATCGAAGGCCTAAGTTCGAAAGTCGGCTTGATATTCGAATTTCGATATCCGACCCGGCTTGCCAACTCCGCCATTTCCTTCGCCGCCAGCACGAACAAACCGGCGATGAAGACGCTTTCAGCAACTTTACCTTCTTTATTTGTCGTAGTTTGGAAGGATTGGCCCGTCGCGTCGGAGAAGCAGTTCAGGTTGAGGCAGTCGTTCCAATCCGCGCGGCCGATCAGGGGCAGGCCATGTGGACCGAGGCGGTCGAGCGTGTACTGGATGGAGCGCTGCAAATGCTCGTAGAGCGGCGTTTCACTGCCTAGCTGGTTGTCGTAGGGGATGGGTTCGCTGAGGATGCTCCAATCACCTGTCTCTTTGATGTAGGCCGTTACTGCCAGCACCAGCCAGTGCGGGTCATCGTTGAACCCAGAGCCGACATCGTTGTTGCCGCGCTTGGTCAATGGTTGGTATTGGTGGTATGCGCCGCCGGTGGGTAGTTGCGTGGCGGTCAGGTCAAGGATGCGCTCTCGCGCCCGGTCAGGTATCAGGTGCATGAAACCGAGCAGGTCCTGGTTCGAGTCGCGGAAACCCATGCCACGTCCGATGCCGCTCTCGAAGTATGAAGCCGAGCGACTCATGTTGAACGTGATCATCACCTGGTAGGCGTTCCAGATGTTGATCATGCGGTTTGTGTGCACATCGGGCGTGTTCACCGTCATTTTGCCTAGCAGGCCATCCCAGTAGTTCTGCAACTCTGCAAATGCCCTGTCCACTTCGTTTGCAGTCAGGAAGCGTTCGATGACTGGCAACACCGTGCGTTTGTTGATCACCTGCGAATCGGGCGGGTCGAACTTGTCATCTTTGGGATTCTCGTGATAGCCGAGAAGGAATATGATTGTTTTTTGCTCCCCTGGCGCCAGCCGGACTTTGACATGATGCGCCCCGATGGGCTGCCAGCCATGTGCCACGGAGTTGGACGTTTGGCCTGCTTCCACCGCCCGGGGCGAATCCCAGCCCCGGTAGGGACCAAGGAAGGCTTCGCGGTCGGTATCAAACCCGGCCAACGGTTCACTACAGGCGTAGAAGGCGAAGTGGTCGCGGCGTTCGCGGTATTCGGTCTTGTGGTAGATGACATCACCCTCACCCCTGGCCCCTCTCCCTTCCAGGGAGAGGGGAGAAATCTCCACTTCTCCAATCGAGTAATTGCGCTGGAAGTTGGTGGCATCGTCGTTGGCATCCCACAGGCAGAATTCGAGGGCAGAGAAGACAGACAGGTTCGCGTACTGATCCCGGTGGTTGCTTAGGGTCAATTCCCAGATTTCCAGGTTCTGGTCGATGGGGATGAAATAACAAGTCCGGGATTCGATCCCGGCGAGTTTCGACTTGATGATCGTATACCCCATCCCGTGGCGGCATTCGTAGGAATCGAGCGGGATGCGCATCGGCATCCATGACGGCGACCAGGCCCGAGGTCCAGAAGGATGCGGATCATCATCCCGCAGGTAGATGTATCGTCCGCCCATATCCAGGGGCGCGTTGTTGTAGCGGTAGCGTGTCAATCGTCGCAGGCGAGCATCCTTGTAGAAAGAATAGCCACCTGCTGTGTTGGAGATCAGGCCGAAGTAGTTTTCACTACCCAGGTAATTGATCCAGGGCAGGGGAGTATCCGGCCGCGTGACCACGTATTCACGGCGTTCGTCGTCGAAATAGCCGTAGCGCATCGTTGCTCCTGTGCAAACAGGTTAATAGGTCAGACCAAAGCCAAACGGGTGGAGCGGATTCTCCGAGTCGTGCGGAACATCTGGCTTCTGGTTTTGCACTGCTTCCATCGAACGGGGAAGCTCAAAAGGCAGTTTGCCTTCCGGTCGGGTCACCCCAAAGATGACATTCAGCACAGCCGAGTCATCGGCGCCATACTCGCCCAAAAAAGCCCTGGCCGCGGCGCTGATTTCGGGGATGACTGCCGGGCGGTCCAAGTACAGTACAACGATGGTGGGCACGGTCTGGCACAGGGCCAGGATGTCTGCTTTAGCTTCGTCTTTGAAATCCAGGTCGCCATGATGGAAACCTTGGGCAAAGGGATTTTTCGTTTCCACCGACACCCAGGGCGTATCCAGTCGCAGGATGGCAAAATCGGCCTGCTCAGGGGCAGCCACCACCTCCGCATAGCGGGAAGCGACAGCCGTGTCGATGTTTTTCACGAAGATCTTTGGCTTGTCTTTCAGGGGGAGGGTCTTCGCTTCGTTCTTGAGCAGGGTCATGGCGCGCTGCTGCGAGGCCAAGCCTGCGGCCACAGACTCCGGATGTCCCAGGATTTGCGGGACCTTGCTTTCATCCACGAACGGATTGTCGAACAGTCCCAACTGGAATTTCAGGCGCAGCAGGCGGCGCACCGATTGGTCGATCCGTGCTTCGGGAAGCCGCCCCGTTTTCACCAGCTCGACCACATATTCCGGGCAGCTTTCACCGCCGAACTGATCGACACCCGCCTCGAGTGCTTTGAGCACGCGTTCAGGTTCGCTCAGATGCTCCACCCCCCAGGCGCGTGCCGGCCAGGGGACACCCATGATTTGCATATCTGAGATCACACTCCAGTCGGTGCAAACCACGCCATCGAAGCCATATTTCTTTCGTAGCAGGCCGGTGATGATGGCCTTATTGAACGACATCGCCACGTTTTCATCGGTTTGATCCACTGGAACGCCATAATAAGGCATGATGGCAGCAGTTCCGGCTTCGAAGGCGGCCTCAAAGGGGATCAGGTGGTAATTGAAGTTCTTTCCGGGATAGATCTGGCCTTTCTGGAAATCGAAATGCGGGTCCAGCCCTTCGTTTTGCGGCCCGCCACCGGGGAAGTGCTTGGTCATGCAGGCCACGCTATGTGAACCGAGCGTCTCTCCCTGGAAACCGGCAATGTAGGCCTTCACCAGGCGCGCTGCAACATGGGCATCTTCCCCAAACGTGCCGCTAATGCGCGGCCAGCGCGGTTCGGTGGCAAGGTCGATTTGGGGATGGAGCGCGAGGCGAATCCCAACGGCGAGGTATTCTTTGCGGGCAATCTCAGCAAATTGGCGCACCAGTTCGGCGTCATTCAGGGCGCCGAAGCCCAGAGTCTCGCACCACTGCGAAAATTCGTTGGCGGCCATCGCAAAGATGTTACGGGTGAAGTGGTTGCGTGGATCGGATGCAATGATAACAGGGATGCCGAGCCGGGTCCCTTCGGCAAAACGTTGCAGGTTATTATGCCAGGTTGCCACTGCCTGGGTTCCCGGGATCATCCACAGGTTGAAGTGGCTCATTTTATGGTCGGTAATCTGCTTTGAAGCGATTCCTCCAAACCCAGGGGCGCCGGGTTTCTCTTCGATGGAACCATCTTCGTTGATGATGGAGCCGTTTATGAACATCATCCCGGCTTTTTCTTCCAGTGCCATCTGGTTTAGCAAATCTTCCACGCGGGCTTCGATGGGCTGGCGCGAGTCCTCATACACATCCAGTTTGCCGTTTTTATTGAGGTCGCGATAGGCAAATCCATTTTCGGCCCTGATCAGGCCAGATTGCTGCCTGAGTATTTCGCTTTGGTTTGATCCCATCTTTTTCCTCGTTAGCAACTACTTACCCATGCTGTGAACCTGCGCCAGCAGACCGGCAACCAGTTCCTCGGGGTGCGTGGGCAACCAACCTCTCTGCCAAATCAACACACTGACCAGGGGCATATCACCCAGCATATCCATGAAGTCCATGCCGATGGCGTTTTCGCCTTCAACGCCGCCAAACATCTTTTGGCTCTCTTCTTCCATCCTGGCGTAGAAGGGACCAAAAACAGCTTTGCCATGTGAATCGGCCATCCACTCTCGGATGGTGGATTCCTTGTCGAGAATGCAGGGCAGGTCCAGGGTCGATTCGAGCGTGACCGTCAGGGTCTGGCGAACATCCGCCGCGGAGGCGGCGATCAGGAGGTCGAAATCCCCGTCCTCGGTGATCCATTGTTTGTATTCGGGGTGATAGTAGGCAAAGGCGCGGAAATCCAATTGGATAGATACGGACTTGGTCTCACCTGGCTGGAGTTCCACTTTGGCGAAACCCTTCAATTCCTTTTCAGGCCGCACCAGCCCGGACTTTTGGTCGTGGACATACACCTGGACGATTTCCTTTCCCGCGACCTTTCCCGTGTTGGTGACATCCACCATGACCGTCACGCTATCCACATCCTTGAAGGTTTTCGCCGAGGCTTTGGCATTGCTGTATTCGAAGGTTGTGTAACTCAACCCGTAGCCGAAGGGGAACAGGACGGGCATATGCTTGGCATCATAATAGCGATAACCGATGAACAAACCTTCGCCATAGCGTACTTTGCCTGCCTCGCCCGGCCAGTTGATGTGGGCGGGAGTATCCGAGAGTTTGAGCGGGAAGGTTTCGGCCAGTTTGCCACACGGGTTGACCTTGCCAAAGAGCACATCGGCAATTGCCATGCCGCCTGCCTGGCCCATCATGTACGCCTCGAGCACGGCAGCTGCATCATTGATCCACTCGCTCATGACCACCGGCGCGCCGTTGTTCAGCACGACAACGGTCTTGGGCTGAACCTTGGCAACCGCTTTGATCAGCGCAACCTGCTGTTCGGTCAGGTCGAGGTCTGCCCGATCGTAGCCCTCGGATTCCTTGAAGGTCGGCAGGGCAATGTAGAGCACAGCCACATCCGCAGAGGTGGCAAGCGTCACCGCCTGGTCGATCATGTCCTGGCGGAAGGAATTATCTGCGGGATAGCCTTCAGCGTAGGTCAGTTCGGCCTCCTCCGCCTGGGCCTGCAATTCCTTGAACGGAATCGAGACTTTAGTTGGGTTGATGTGCGAACTGCCGCCGCCCTGGAAATGGGCATGTTCTGCGGCGCGGCCGATCACGGCGATATGCCCCTGTCCCTTGAGCGGGAGCAAGCCATTGTTCTTGAGCAGCACCATGCCATCGGATGCGATCCTGGCAGCCAACTCGTGATGCGCGTCCATATCGAAGGATCCGCCCTTGGGCTTTTCACTTGCTTTAAAAACGATCCGCAAAATACGGCGGACGGATTCATCCAGCACGGTTTCATCCAATTCGCCGGAGCGGACGGCTTCCACGACCGCCTTCACGCGGCGTTCCTGTGGACCGGGCATCTCCCAGTCCAGGCCGCCTTTCAGCGCCGCGACGCGGTCGCGCACTGCGCCCCAATCTGAAACCACCAGTCCTTCGAAGCCCCACTCATTCTTTAGGATTTCGGTTAGCAGGCGAGCGTGCTCGGATGCAAACGTGCCGTTGACCTTGTTATAGGAGCACATCACTGTCCACGGTTTTCCCTGCTTGACGGCTTTCTCGAAGGCGGTCAGGTAGATTTCACGCAGCGTGCGCTCATCCACTTCGGCGCTGATGCTGAAGCGCTGGAATTCCTGGTTGTTGACGGCATAGTGCTTGAGCGAAGTGCCCACACCCTTGCTTTGTACGCCGTTGATGAAGTTGGCGGCCATCTCCCCGGCCAGGAAAGGATCTTCAGAAAAGTACTCGAAGTTGCGGCCACCCAGCGGGGAGCGTTTCATGTTCGCACCGGGGCCGAGCAGGACATCCACGTTCAGGGCGATGCATTCTTCCGCCAGCGCTTCGCCCATCTTGCGGATCAGTTCCACATCCCAGGTGGAAGCGAGACAGGAGGCGGTGGGGAAACAAGTGGCGGGTAAACTCTTTTGTGCCATCGCATGAACATCGGGTTCGCGCCGGACGCCGTGCGGCCCATCGGAAACGAACATTTCCGGCACGCCCAGGCGTTCGATGGGTGTGGTTGTCCACGAACTGGCGCCGGTGCACAGGGCAGCTTTCTCTTCGAGCGTCATGTTGGCTATGATGGCATTGAAATCGGCATGCATAGTGTACTCCTTGATCGATACATTAATTCGCTGCACCATGTGCATACGAATCGTAGACGGAACGAATATTGAGCGCTGCCTGCAATTGCGAGAGCGTCCAGCCTTTGGGCAGGGGCGCGGTAATGCGGACAGTTCGACCGGCCGGCAGGTCGATATAATTGTCACTGAAAACCACATCCGCGCCTTCGAGCGCACATTCCACCAGGCGCGCCAGTGATTGGGATTTCATGTCGATGTGGAATTGTTCCCCTTCAACACTCACCTGCGTCGTGATATCCGGAGCAGTAAGTGCAAGATGTTTAGTAGGTACAAAGAAGGCCGTTTGGCGGTTCCGGAGTTGACCGCCCTGCCGGAGTTCGGCGATGAAAACCAGTTCACGGAGGTTGGCGTCAGAAACGCTTTCGGAAAAGCCCAACTCACAGATCAGAGTAGCAGCCTGGGGGGCGGCCAGGATCGGTTCCTGCCCTGAATTCAAGACCTCCCCGGCGAGCATCTCCAATGACCAATGGAGGCTCCCTTCCCAGGGCTCGAGCAGATCATTTGTGACGTAAACATCCTGCCTGGGGGGCTTGTCCTCGATGGAAAGCATCAGCGGGGCATAGAAACGACGGGATGCATAGTGCAGTGCTTTCCAGCGGCCAAAATAATCCAGGCTCGACCAGGATGCCACCGGCCAGCAATCGTTGAGCTGCCAGTAGAGCGTCCCGGCGACGCGGTCGGGGTGCCGCCGCCAGTGCTCCACGCCGTAACGGATGCCCTCGGCCTGCAAGACCATGCTGAGATAAACCAGAGACTCGAAATCCTTCGGCAGGCGGAAGGTATCCAGCATTTGCGACACCATCAGGGCGTTGCCGCTGTCGTTCTTCTGGTGGCGCTCCATGATGTAGGATGTCATGTTCCAGTCGGCCTCCTCCGCATAGGTGCGGATGGTCGCCAGCGGCGGTAGGGCCTGGAAGCCGAACTCGCTCATGAAACGCGGGTACTGGTTCCGGTAGGCGGTGAATGGCTTGCGGCCGTGCCAGACATCCCAGTAGTGCGCGTCGCCCTGCTGCTGGCCATTCACATTTTGGAAGGGTGTGTCCGATGAGGGTGAACTTGGCCAATAGGAAGTATCCGGATCGAACTCGGCCACCCAGTTCGGCAGTGTATCGTGGAAGAATTCATCATAAGCCTTCTTTAACACTTCCCAATCAGCGAGCAAGGTGCGTTTGCCGATCGTATCCAGCAAGGAACCCAATGCCGGGAATTGTTCGAGCAGAGCCGGAAGGTGCTCTTCCAGGGGGTGCCTGGCCCAGCCCCAACTCTCCCAGCCCCATTCCATCTCGTTGTTCCCGCACCACAGCGCCAGACAGGCGCGGTGGCGGATGCGGCGGATGTTCTCCTCGACCTCGATGCGCACATTTTCAAGGAAATCATCATCATCCAACGGATAAATGCTGCAAGAGAAGATGAATTCCTGCCAGACGAGAATCCCGTACCGGTCACAGAGATCGTAAAAACGCTCTTCTTCATAAAATCCGCCGCCCCACACGCGCAGCATGTTCTGGTGCGTCTCCGCTGTTGAACGAATCAATCCTTCCAGGTACTCATCCGAGATGCGGGTTGGAAAAGAATCCGCGGGAATCCAGTTGGAGCCTTTTGCGAAGATGGGCACCCCGTTGACAACAAACGTGAAAGACCGTCCCCATTCGTCCGGCTCCTGGCGCAGTTCGATGGTGCGCAGGCCAAGCTGGTATTCGCGCTGGTCAAGCAGGATATCAGCCTGGTGCAGTTCGATGCTGGCCTGGTAGAGTGGCTGCGCGCCGCCTGCCCTGAGCGCTGTCGAAGGGTAACCATTCGGCCACCAAAGTTGCGGGTTGGGAATCTGAACCTGAAGCCTGCTCCTGTTATCCAGGTCAACCGCGGCGCTGGTTTCAAACACCTGCCCATCCGGCGTGACAAGTCGCAGGGTAGCCGAACGAGGGGCCTCATCCCAGCTTTCGATGGTCACCCGCGCCTCGACCGTTACCTGCCCCTCGGCGTGATCCTGGCGCAGGTTGACATCCTCGATCCGGGCGTTGTCATAGCCTTCCAGCCGGATATCCTTCCAGATGCCGATGGGCGGCAACTGCGGACCCCAATCCCAGCCGAACTGGCAGGGGGCCTTGCGCAAATGTGGCCCGCCGGGGATGGCCTGTGAAACTCCCGCCAGGGGACGGATGGCCTGTCGCGCAGCGGTAAAGCGCACGGGAGAATCGAACCTGATGCGCAGTTCATTCCCGCCAGCCTTGAGCAGCTGCTTAACATCCCAGCGATACTGGCGGAACATGTTGGCGGTGCACCCCAGTTCGCAGCCGTTCAGGCTGACGGTTGCCAGCGTATCCAGCCCATCGCAGGCCAGCCAGGCCTGCGGCTGGCTTAAAAGTTCAGGCACAGCGTTAAACTGGAGGCGATATTCCCAGTCCGCTTCGGCCACCCAGGCCACGCGTTTTTCGTTATCGCCCGCGAACGGGTCTGGGATGCGGCCCAGCGCCAACAAATCGGTATGCACGCCGCCAGGGACGCTGGCGGGCAGCCATTCTTGCGTACCAGCCTGGCGGAACTGCCAGGCGCTTGTTAAGGATTGAATTTTCATAATGTGCTTTCCTGAAAGGTTTTCTTTGTTGCCATGGATAATCGGAATGTTCCAAAAAGGGCCAGGAACACCACCCCAAAACAGATGGGGATGACTTCCAGTGAAACCCGGTTCGCCAGCACGCCCAACAGGCTGGGAATCACCGCAGTCCCCAGGCCTGTGGCGCTCATTTGCATGCCGATGGTGTTGGCTGCATAATGGTTGCCCACCCGCTGGCTGGTACCAGACATCAATGCCGGGAAGATCGGGGCAATGGCAAAGCCGATCAATGCCACGGCCAGCAGGTTCATCGCCGCGGTTGGATTCCAGGCCAGCAGGCACACGCCCAACAGGGCGCCAATCAAGCCACCCGTCACCAGAGCATTGACCCCGACGCGTTTTGCAAACACACCCGCCACCAACCGGCCAACAGTGAACATCGCCCAATAACTGCCGGCAAAGAATCCCGCAACAGTTGGGTCGATACCGCGGGATTCGGTCAGCAGGCTGTAGGTCCAGATGCCGAGCGAACTTTCAGCGCCGACGTACAGGAAAAACAACAGGATGCTCAACCACACCTGCGGCTGGTGCAAGGTCTCCCCCATCGGCGTTTTGTAATCGGTCAGGCGTTTTGGCTCTTCGGCCTTGGTTGATGCATCTTTTTGATTCCACATGGGCAGCGTGGCCACAAAGCAGGCGGCCAGCGCAAGCTGGAAAACGCCCACGGCACGGTACCCTGCATTCCATGAGTTCACGGTGCTCAACCCGATGGTCATGATGATCGGGCCGAGCGTCACACCAATGCCCCAACTGGCATGCAGCCACTGCATCAATCCCTCGCCGAAATGCGCAGCGACATACGTGTTGAGACCGGCATCGATCGCGCCCGCCCCCAACCCGGCGATCACGCCCAGGAGTACCATCATCCACCATTCTGGGACGAGGGTATAGCCGATCAGCGCCACGCCGGTCATGGCGCAGCTGATTGCCAGCACACGGCCGACGCCGATCCGTGAAATCAGGGGGCCGCTCAGGAAACTGGAGGTCATGTAGCCCGCCACTACCGTGGCAAGGAACATTCCGATCGCATCTAGTGGAATGGAAAAGCTGGCCCTGATCGACGGCCAGCCCACCCCCAGCAGGCCATCCGGCAATCCCAGTGCGACGAAGGCCACATAAGCCAAAATCACAAGGCCGATCTTTGGGTAATGTTTTACTTTATCCCAGATATTCAAGGGATATTTCCTTTCAACAATTTTCATATAGTTTCCACCCCTACTACCCTGACCGAAAAATAAACGAAATCCACTACACTGTGGAGAGATCCCATTCTTCGTAGATCTTTGGAACATCACTGATCAGGCGCTTCGTATATGGCTTTCTCGGACGCAGAATCACCTCATCGGCAGATCCGCTTTCAACGAATTTTCCATGCTCCATGATGTATACGGTATCAGAAACATAATACGCCAGGCCAACATCATGGGTGATGAAAATAATCGTCATCCCGATTTCCTTACGCAACTGCATCAGCATATCCAGGATGGTGGCGCGTGAACAGGCATCGATCATCGAGGTGGGTTCATCCGCCAGCAGGATCTTCGGCTTCAGCAGGAAGATACGCGCGATCATCAAGCGCTGCATCTGGCCGCCGGAGAGCTCAAAAGGATACTTGTTGGTCAATTCCTCGAACTTCAGGTTCACAAAGCCGCATGCTTCGGTCATCAACTCCACTTTTTTCGCATGCGGAAGTCTTCGACCGCCGCGCATGTGAATGCAATCCAAAAGCACGGTATCAATCTTATTGAATATGTTGTATGATGAGTACGGATCCTGAAAGATCGCCTGGATGCCTTTCCAATATTCCCTTCTCTTCCTTTGCGTACTGATATCACGCTTCTTCCCCAGGAAGTAAATCTCCCCCTCCGTGGTGCCGATCAACCCCAGGAGCATCTTCGCTAACGTGGTTTTTCCGCTGCCTGATTCGCCCACGAGCGAGATGACTTCACCCTCGTAAAAATTGAAGTCCACATGATCAACGGCAATGGTTTTCTGGCGGCCAAACCCAAATACCTTGGTCAGCCCCGATCCGCTCAGGCATATTTTTTTGTCAGCCATTTTTATAAACCTCTCTCAGTTTTTCTTCCGAAAAGATACAGCGGTAAGCGCGACCACCTTCAATTTCACGAAGATCAACAGAACGCGCCTTGCATTCCAGCTGAGCGTATTTACAGCGTACAAGGAACCGGCAACCTTCCGGTGGCTTTTTTAGATTGGGCGGTACGCCGGGAATGGCAGCCAGTTTGACATCCCGTAGACCACTTTCCGGTACAATGATCGACCCCATAAGACCTTTGGAATATGGGTGGAGCGGATCGAACACGGCTTCCTTTGCAGTGCCCTTCTCCACGATCTGCCCGGCGTACATGACCATGATGTCATCGGTCACATTGTAGAGCAGTGGAAGCTCGTGCGTGATGAAGATCATCGATTTGATGAAACCCTTTTCCATCAAATCCAGCAGCATCTTGATAACCATCTTTTGTGAAGTCACATCGAGTGCGGAGGAAGGCTCATCCGCGATCAACACTTTGGGGCAAAGGATCACAGATGTCGCGATCACCGTGCGCTGTTTCATGCCCCCCGAAAGTTCGACCGGGTATTTTTGCAATACATCCGCTGGAAGCCCCAAAATCTCGAAGCGTTCTCTCGCAAGTTCATAAATCTCTTTCCTGGTGGCTTTCGGATCGTGTGCTTGAATGACATCCTCGATGAATTTGATAACCTTCTGGGTGGGGTTGAGGGCATTCATCGCGGCTTGGGGAATATAGGAGATCTCATTCCCTAAAATGGATTTACGGATTTCATCCGGATTCATCCCGGAAATATTGCGCCCGTCGATGATGATCTCACCACTCATGTAGTGGAGCGGAGCGAAGTAATACCCCATCAGGCTGAGCGCCAGTGTCGACTTGCCACAGCCGGATTCTCCTGCGATTCCCAGCGACTTCCCTTCTTCGACCTTGAGGGAAACGTGGTCAACGGCGTAAATATCTTCCTTGAACCGGGTGATATATTTGGTTGTCAGTTCCTTGACCTCTAAGATTACTCTTGACATAGCAACCACCTACTCCCTTAAGGCCGGATTGAATACCTGGTCGAGTCCGGTATTCATCAGGTTCATCGAGAATGTAATCAGGGCGATTACTACGATCACGGGGAAATACGCCCACCATTTTCCAAGGATCTGCGCCTGGTAGATCATTGCCCATTGCATCATCAATCCCAGTGTTGGCACTTCCGTTGTCCTCGGGCCCAACCCAAGGATCGATAACCCGGCCTCCGCCAGGATACCCGAGGAGATCTGCAGGATGAGCGCCATGACCACATAGGAAGCAATGTAAGGCAAAATATCAGTGACAATGATGTGAATGATCGAGTGCCCGGATAGTTTCGACAAGTTGACGTGGTCACGGTTGCGCAGCGAAACCACTTGCGCCCGCACAGCCCGGGTTGTCCAATACCAGGATGTGAACCCGATCACCACTGCGATGGTAAAGGGACCGCGTTGTTCCTGCCCGATGCTAAAGGAGATCAGGATCAACAACACAAAGCCGGGGATGACGGTAAAGATATTGGTGAAGAACATGATGATGTCATCCACCAAACCGCCGATATACCCCGCCAGCAATCCCAGCGTCAAACCGATCAAGGTTGCTATGACACCGGCTACCAAACCGATCTCCAAGGACACGGCGGTGGCCTTAACCAGCTCCGTCAACACATCCCGGCCGAAGTTATCGGTTCCCAGCGGCAACACGCGCACATTTGCAACCTGACTGACATTCACATAATCAGTCAGTTCGACAATCCTTTTCTCCTCCAGGGCACCCGTATCGGGGTTTTTTCCTGCAATGATCACCGCCTCGGTCGACAGGAGTCCATCCAGCGATACATCGAGCCGGATATAGTAATTCCGCTCGGCATTCGTCAAGCCAGCGACATTGAGCTGTGGGTCATAATGGCTCTCCCACTGTCCCAGGAGTTTTATAGTATCCTGGATGTCAACCTCATTTTCAGGGAGCCCGGTTGCCACAAGCCATTTCTGCATGGCCAGGCGGTCATCTTCGCTCAACTTGCTGGCAATTCGCTTGGCAGCGGCATCATCCAGGAGGAGGATATACCGGGTGGAACCGAGGCTGTCATAAACATTGACATAGATCCCCGGTGGAAGGAAAGTACCCTGGCTTAGGATCTGCAATGGCCGGTTTGTTATGATCAGTGGATATATGATCACAATCAGCAGAACTGCCATAAATATAGAAAAACCAACAACAAACTTACCGGAGTGAAAAACCTGTTGAAGTGTATGTTTCATAGCAGCATCTCTGCCTAATCCGACTGCGCCGCCTTGATGCGCGGGTCAATAAACCCATATAGGATTTCGATGATGAATGTCGCACTCAGCAACATCAACGTGATGAGCAGGGTGGTTGCCGAGATGAGCGGATAATCCCCTCCCAATACAGCCGTCAGGATGGTGGAACCAAGCCCCGGATAGCTGAAGATGATCTCTGCCACGAGGTTGCCACCCACCATGGTACCGATCGACAACGCCAGACCGGTCACCTGCGGAAGCATGGCATTCCGGAATACATAGCCGATGATCTTGCGGTCTTTGATGCCCAGGAAACGGCTGTATTTTACATAATCTGCATTCAACTCATAGATGGACATCGAGCGCATGCCGATCGCCTGGCCGCCGATGATGATCAACACGATCGACCAGAATGGCAATTGATAGTGGACGATCACAGACCAGACGAATTTCCAGCTCCAGTTGGGGATCAGGTCAAATCCATAGCCTCCCGAGGTTGGGAACCATTTTAAATTGATTGCAAAAATGACCAGCAAAATAACTGCCATGCCAAATGCCGGGAAATTGCTCACAAAAATACTAACCGGCATGAGGACTTTATCGAAGCCCTTCCTGAGATAAGCAGCCAACGCGCCGAGCGTGTTCCCGATCAGCCAACCAACGATGATGGCCGGGAACTGCAAGCAAACTGTCCACATGATGGAAGATTTGATAACATCTATAACCGTTCTGGGATATTGGCTGAAGGAGAAACCGAAATCGCCTTGTGCCACATTCCTAACATAGATGAAAAATTGCTCAAGCAATGGCCTGTTGGTTGCAAATAGATCCGCGTATTGCTGGTAAATCGCCTGGACCCCGGTCGCATTGCTCATACCCTGGGCCAGCCTGGCTACGATGGCTGCCACCGGATCCCCCGGCATCAGGCGGGGCAGGATGAAATTCAACAGGAATGCGCAGACAAGGGTAACCAAGAACCAAAGCAGCTTATTGAGGAAATACTTTCGGTATCCTTTCAACCCAGCACCTCCGGTTACATATATAGGAGTTACGCAGTTGGAGAGGTTTCGGGGGTGTGATGGACGGGTTTCGCCCATCCATCACACCCCAACCACCTTGAACTGCGTAAGTTCTAATATAATCAACAGCCATGTTCCGAAGTGGAACATGGCTGTTATATCATGAACTATCGTTTACGGGTTAACCAGCGTTACGTTAAAGAGGCATGCGATGCCCCAACCGTCTGTGCAGTCCATCGGCGGGACGGGCGGATTGGTACCATCGCCCTGGTGAGGGAAGTTGGTCCAAACACTCTCGTTCACCGTGTGGAACGCTTGAGGACGATACATGAGTGTGAAGGAGGGGATATCGGTCAGGTAGATCCGGACCAATTCCGTGTAGGCTTCCTTCAACTCCGCCGGGTCGGTCATGCCGGGAATGGCCTGGATCAAGGCATCAACGTCAGGATTGCTATACTGACCCCAGTTGCCGTTCCAGTTGCTTGCCATGCCCACCCATTCAGAGCTGAGCAAATTGCGGATGCGGCCCCAAGGCATGGTGGGGCCAGCGCCGGCACTCCACATCATGAAGATATCATAGCCGGCGGGGAGAGGTGAATCCGATTTGGTGACGACGGTCTGATATACGGACCATTCAGGGAAGTTGGTTGTGATGTCGATGCCAATGGCCTGTCCAGCGGCAGCCACCACTTCAATCGCAGCCTGCCAGTCGGACCAGCCATTGGGGCAGGTGGCGATATAGCTAAGCTTTTGACCGTTGTATTCACGCCAACCATCCCCATCGGTATCGACAACACCGGCTGCGTCAAGCAGTGCTATGGCGCCTTCAATGTCGTTGCCAGCCCACTGCAGATCTGCCACAGCTGCTTGATCGTACATAGCCTGCTCACCCGGGGTCGGGTTCATCAGCGAGCGAGGAACCTGATCGAAGGTAGCCGATTGGTTGGTCATGGCGTTGGCAATGATGGTGGGATAGTCAACGGCAATGGCAATGGCCTTGCGGACCGCAACATTGTCCAAACCAGGGGATTCCAGGTTGTAGAAAGCGGTCGGGAGGCTGGCGCCAATACCATAAGGAGCATCGGGCAGGTAGGTGGAGATGGGCAAACCTTGCACGAGCCACAAATCCTGGACATTGGAGTTGAACTGCTGGCTGACATCCACCTCACCGGCTTGCAAAGCGGTTGTACCGGCAGCATTATCCTTGAAGATCACATGGGCGAGATACTTCGGAGCAGGCAGATCACCCCACATGGATTTATCCTGGCCCCAGTAGTCGTCATCACGAACGAGAACGACCTTTTCATCGGATGTGAAGAATTTGTGATAGGGACCGGAGTAAACGACATCTTCCGCGGCATCAGCCATAAAGGCGGTGGCATCGCCACCGGCGCGCGCTTCCAATGTCTGGGTCCAGGCTTTCTGGATGACATAGTTGCTGCTTACGTAGGCAGCAACGATCAGGGGATTGACGGCTTTGCCATCTGCACCCAGCTTGGCCTTGATCACAACCGTCTGGGCATCAACTGCTTCGATGGTATCGATGTAATCTTTGTTGCCAGCACCAGTAGGGGTGTTGTACTTGACATGGCTGGCCCAAGTATAAGCGACATCCTCGGCGGTTACCGGGGTGCCATCGCTCCATTCGGCAGCCTTCTTGATCTTGAAGGTGATCTCGGTAAGCGCATCGTTCCATGTATAATCGCCATCCGCCAGCAAAGGATACTGCTTGCCATCCAGCATGTTATACAGGTACGGGGTCTCGAACATGGTGACGCGGGCGCTATCCCCCTGGACGATGGCCATCGCGTTGTTGCAGTTGGAAGAGTACGGATTCCAACAAACAACCGAACCCCACTGTTGACCATTGAAGTACATGGTTTCGTCGCGAGGCAGGTTGGCCGCCAATTCACTCACCTCTTCAGCTGTTAATTCCTTGGGGGCGCAGCCTGCAAGAACCATCGAGGCGATGATCAACAGGGACAGAATTGTGGTTAAGCGTTTCATTCTTTCTTTCTCCTTTTTTTCTTTATTTGAGTGATTGATGAGATACGGGAAGATCATTATCTTGGGCTTTCTTTTGAGCATTCACCTCCTCCTGACCACATCGCAATGAGCGCTCGATCTTGAGAGTGCTCCCAACGACGGCCAATAAAACGATTTGACTCATAGGCGGCAATCCAATCACCTGTGAGAACCACCACAGGATTCCCGGATGATCAGTTCGGTATCCAGGATGATGTGACGGGGTGGTTTGATGCCATTTTCGATCAGATCGATCAGGGTTTCGACCGCGAGTATCCCAAATTGAACCACCGGCTGGCGGACTGTGGTCAACTGGATATCAGAATAAGTTGCAATGGGGAGGTCATCGAATCCAACAAAGGCTACATCCTCGGGGATATTTAGATTGGCTTCAGCAACGGCACGCATCGCTCCCATTGCCATCACATCGGATGCAGCAAAGATTGCATCCGGCTTATAGGATAACAGTTTTCGCATCGCATAATATCCCCCGGTTTCTGTAAAGTCTCCTTCTGCAATCAGGGTTTCGTCGATCCCGAGGCCTCGTTCTGTCATTGCCTTTCGATACCCTTGCAAACGGTCAATGCCCACGGTGCTGTTGCCAGGTCCCGAAATCGTTCCAATTCGCTTTCGTCCCAACCGGATGAGGTGGCTGACAGCGTGGTAGGCGGAGTTCACATTATCAATGTCAATGTAGCTGACATTATCGGATCGGAAGGGGCGACCAGCGACAACAAGGGGAATATTGGCATCGATCATCCGGCCGATTATCCCTTGGTCGCCATGGTGACCGGATTGCACAACCACACCATCCAGAAATCCTTTGCGTGCAACCCCAGGGAAGATCTTCTCCTCATTCTCCTTCGTATCAACAAGGAAAAGCGCCAGGGTGTAATTATGTTGGTTGCATCCCTGGGCAACCCCTTTGGTCAGGTGTGGGTAATATGGGTCGGTGAAGAAGAAGCTGACACTATGCGGCAGGATCAGGCCAATGGTCCAGGAGCGTTGGGATGCGAGCGCGCGCGCCGCGGCGTGTGGTTGATACCCGGTATTTTGAATAACTCCCAAAACACGCTTACGGACATCCTCACTGACATTGGGATGATTGTTCACAACCCGTGAAACTGTCGAACGTGATACCCTGGCCTGCTCAGCAATATCCTCAAGCGTGAGATGCGACACGGATCTGCTCCTGTTTTTGGCAGCGCTCTCAAGAAAAGGCTTCTACAGAGAAAAAATTGGTATCATCTCAATAACTTGGGGAGCGGGGGTGTGTGGGCGGCGAAGCCGCCCACACACCCCATCTTCCCCTATTTATTGAGAAGTTACAAAAATTGGCAGGATTTTTGATGCTGCCTGTATATTGTGATAAAATGGGAGCGCTCCCAAAAATATTATACAGTTTTTTTTTCTTGAAGTCAACCATTTTGCGGAAATTGGTTCAATCAGAAGGAGAGGAGACTTCCGATGTTATTCACGCCTCGCTTGCCAAACATCCCCTGGGAAGAACGTTCTGCAGGCTGTTCTGATGTGATCTGGCGGTATAGCGCCAACCCGATCATTCCCCGAAATCTCATTCCCTCCTCCAATAGTATTTTCAACAGCGCGGTTGTGCCCTTCAAGGGCAAGTTTGCGGGCGTATTCCGCTGCGACAACAAGAAGCGCGAGATGAATTTGAATCGTGGTTTCAGTGATAACGGCATCGATTGGGTGCTCGATGATACTCCCATCGAATGGCTATGTGATGACCCTGAAATCGGCCAGTTCCAGTATCGCTACGATCCGCGCGTGGTTTGGCTGGAAGATCGCTACTATGTGACCTGGTGCAATGGCTATCATGGTCCCACCATCGGCATCGGGTACACGTTCGATTTTGAGAAGTTCCATTTCCTTGAGAATGCACTGCTGCCATTCAATCGCAATGGCGTGCTTTTCCCCCGAAAGATCAACGGAAAGTATGTGATGCTCAACCGTCCCAGTGATAATGGACACACGCCATTTGGGGATATTTATCTCAGCCAGAGTCCCGACATGATCCACTGGGGGGAACACCGTTTTGTGATGGGCGTCAAGGGCGGTTGGCAAAGCACCAAGATCGGAGCAGGGCCGGTGCCCATCGAAACCCCGGAGGGCTGGCTGATGTTCTATCACGGCGTGCTGACCTCCTGCAATGGGTTTGTGTACAGTTTTGGCGCGGCTTTGCTGGACCTGGATCGACCTTGGAAGGTGATCGCTCGTGCTGAACCCTACCTGCTTTCCCCGCAAACTTATTATGAGTGTGTGGGTGATGTGCCAAATGTGGCTTTCCCCTGTGCCACACTCTACGATGAACCAACCGGGCGGATCGCGATCTACTACGGCGGTGCGGATACTGTCACCGCCCTGGCATTCGCCAAATTGGATGAGGTGATGGATTTCGTTAAGCGAACTTCAGAGCTTTAGCATGCTTGAAAGAACAGATATTGGAGAGGCCACCCATTCGGAGTGGTCTCTTGCTTTTCTTGAGGGAGTGTAGATTGCATTTTTCGATCTTCGCCTGTCGCCTGAAACGACACATCCAACCCCTGCCATGGGGTGTTATAGGATGCGTACAACCTGATTTCTGATTTGCCGCCAACAACGATATCCGGTATATGGAGGCTTCATGAACAACAAAACATTCCGTCTGTATGGCTATCGCTGGGTGGTGCTGGCCGTTTTTATGTTCATCAACCTGACCATCCAGATGCTGTGGATCGCGTATGCACCGATCACCGGCCCGGCGGCGAGTTACTATGGCGTATCGGACCTGGAGATTGGCCTGCTGGCGATGACCTTCATGATCGTATTTATTCCCCTTTCCATCCCCGTCTCCTGGGCGATCGATACCTATGGCTTCCGGTTGACGGTTGGCATCGGGGCGGTTTTGATGGGGATCTTCGGCGTGGTGCGCGGCCTGGCGGGCACGGACTACACACTTGTTTTGCTGAGCACCATCGGCGTGGCGATCGCCCAACCCTTCCTGCTCAACGCCTGGACGAAAGTACCGGCGCAGTGGTTCAGCATCGAGGAACGCGCCACCGCGGTTGGGTTGGTGACGCTTGCCAACCTGGTGGGGACTGCGCTCGGCATGGTGCTGACCCCCATCCTGGTCGAGACGCTAACCATCCCCACCGTGCAATTGCTATATGGTGGCATTGCAGCTTTCTCGGCCGTATTGTTCGTCATCTTTGCCCGTGAGAAGCCTGCCACCCCGCCCTGTCCGCCTGGGCAGGAAGCGCGCGCCCTGATGCTGGATGGTTTGAAGCATGCCTTGACGGTCCGATCCTTCTGGCTATACCTGTTTGTCTCTTTCATCGGCATGGGCATCTTCAACGGGATCACCACCTGGGTCGAGACCATCATCCGCCCGCGCGGTTTCACCCCGGCCGATGCAGGCACGCTCGGCGCGCTGATGCTGGTCGGCGGGGTGCTGGGTGCAGTGGTCATCCCGCCTTTCTCGGACAAGCAGCATAAGCGCCAGCCTTATCTCCTGCTGGGATTTTTGCTGGCCATTCCCGGTCTGGTGGGGCTGGCCTATGCCACCCAGTTATGGCTGTTGTTCGTTTCGGCGTTCGCATTGGGATTTTTCCTGGTCAGCACCAATCCAATCGGGATGCAGTATGCCGCCGAGATCACCCATCCCACCCCGGAAGGAACATCGAACGGGCTGATCCAGTTATTCGGGCAGGCCTCGGTTGTTTTTGTTTACATTATGGAAGCCATGAAGGCAAAGGATGGTTCCTTCACTCCGGCCTTGCTGCTGGCCATTGGGCTGATGGTTGCCAGTTCGATCCTGATCACGAGGATGAAGGATCTGGGAGCAAGCTGATCGGTGTCATTCTTGCTATCCGCCCAATCGGGCGGATTTTGTTTTATCGAAAGACTTGATAAGGCTTTCAACACGTGATAGGATACCCCAACCCGGCTGCCCGGCCGCGCAGGGAAAAGATCCTCCTGCCTGAGCAATCGCATGACCATGTAGCGCTATCAGCAACAGTCAGCCGTTAGCGGCTGGAGCGAAAAATCCGATCTGGAGGAATCTCGTATGAGCCAAGTTCGAAGCACGCAGCAACGTTTGGCCTGGTATCAGGATGCAAAGTTTGGCCTTTTCATTCACTGGGGGGCATATTCCGTTGCGGGGGTGGAAGCCTCCTGGCCGATCATGGCTCCGCAATTATCGGCCGCCATGTTCGGCACGCAGATCTCGATCGGGGAAAAGGAATACGTCAAACTGCCCGAACAGTTCAACCCGGTGGATTTCGATCCCGATGAATGGGTGCGGCTTGCCCAGGAAGCCGGGATGCGCTATATCATCATCACCACGAAGCACCACGACGGCTTCTGTATGTTCGATGCCCCCGGCACGGATTACAAGATCACCAATACCCCCTATGGCAAGGATATTTGCCTTGAACTTTCGCAGGCCTGCGCCCGGGCCGGGATGCCGCTTGGCTTCTATTATTCGCCGCCCGATATGCACCACCCCGGTTACCGTGACACGCGCAAGCCGATCACCAAGAACTGGACCGGCGAGCTGAAGCGCAAGGAATGGGCCGGGTATCTCGATTACATGGAAAGCCACATCCGTAAACTGCTCACCGATTACGGCGATGTGGCCATCATTTGGTTCGACGGGCTGACCAATCACGGCAAGTATGACCCGGAACGCTTCCATAAGCTGATCCACGAACTCAGCCCGAACACCCTGATCAACGACCGTCTCGGCGATGGATACGATTTCATCACGCCTGAGCAGTTCATCCCGAAAGATGGCATCCCGGCCCGCACCGGCAAGCCGAACCCCAGCCTGGATCCCGGCGGGGATGGCTTTTTCAAGCTGGTCAATTCCCTGTCCACAACCCCCCTCATCGGCGGTTGGTTCCGCAAGCAGGTGGAAAAATACGGCGAAGGCGAGCTCGTACTGACCAAGGTGCACCAGGAGCCATATCCCGCGCCTGATCATTTCCAACCCTGGGAAACCTGCATGACGATGGGCGGTTCCTGGGCATATAATCCGGAAGAAACGAACTGGAAAGCGCCAAAACAATTGGTGCAAAATCTTGTCAACGTGGCCAGCCGGGGTGGCAATTACCTGCTCAATGTCGGCCCAACCCCGGGCGGGGCATTCCCGCCCGAAGCGGTCGAGCGCCTGCAGCACATTGGCCGCTGGATGAAGACATACGCCAAATCCATCTACGGTGCGATGTACACACCCCTGCATGGTCAATCCTGGGGACAGGCTACGCGTAACGGCGACAAGATTTACCTGCACATCTTCGAATGGCCCGCGGATGGCAAACTTGTGGTTGAACCCTTCCCCGGCCAAGTTCGGACCGTCAACCTGTTTGCGGGCGGGCCGTTGACCTTCAGCCAGAAGGGAGCACGGCTCGATGTCGCGCTGCCTGCCCAGGGCCCCGACTCGGATGTATCTGTTATAACTGTAGAGATCGATCCCGCCGAAAAAGGCTGGAGCGATTACTCCGCGCCGATCCCGGCCACGGTCGAACCGAAAAAATATATCAAGGATCAAGCCACGGCCAGTTTCATCATCAACGCGGTTCTCAACGGCGCGATCGCATTCTGCGCTTACAGTTTCTACGAACATTTCTCTTATTACGAGGTAGCGAAGGATATCCTGATCACGGTGTTCGTCATCGCCTTCCTGACATCGTGGATCATGGTCGGGGCGGCGCGCAACGAGTACAAAAAAGGTAACCTTGCCCTTCACCCGACCAAGCGCCGCGGGCTGCGCCTGCCGAAATCCGCATTCTTGCGCGGGCTGCTCATCGGCGCCGTTTGCACCATCGTTTGGGGCAGCCTCCTGAGCGGACTGGCCTATCTCGTCAGCCCGGCGGGAATGGGCAACTGGGCCTATGCTTTCCTTAAGACATTCTTCACTGGTGTGAGTGGTGCGCTGGCTTCGGCGCTCACCGTGTTGAGTGTGGTCGGCGATGAGAACAGGAGATAACCATGCAGCGTTACGGAAGTGTCATCAAACTCAAGCCTGAAAAACTGGAAGAATACAAGGAACTGCACGCAAATGTCTGGCCGGAAGTGTTGAAGATGATCCGCGAGTGCAACATCCGCAATTACACGATCTATTACAAGGATGGCTTCCTATTCAGCCACTTCGAGTACATCGGCGATGACTTTGCCGCCGATATGAAGAAAATGGCCGCCGATCCGAAAACGCAGGAATGGTGGAAGTTGACCGATCCCTGCCAGGAACCGCTGGAGACGCGCAAGCCCGGCGAGTGGTGGGCCAGCATGGAAGAGTTCTTCCACGCGGATTAATTGCAAAGGTGGTCGAGTAGGCGGCGGGTCTCGATACATCCTTCGAACTACTCGACCAACGCCGCCATATCGAGACCACCTGGCATAACTTTTCAACAAGGTTGGAAATTGCTCTGCTCGCTTGGTCTCGACACCTGCACTGCACCAAACGCAGTGCGGTGCAAGTGTACGTGCTTCGTACTACTCGACCAACGCTCGCTTGCAATTACAAACATCAGTTGATTATTGTTTTTCCAAACCAGGAATCTTTTTATGAACTCTCGCGAACGTGTCCTTTCCGCCATTGCCCACACCGAACCGGATGGCGTACCCGTTGACCTCGGCGCAACGCCCAGTTCGGGCATCTCCGCCATCGCTTACGACAACCTGCTCAAGCACCTGCCGCTGAGGGATAAGCGCAACTGGGTCTATGACGTGGTCCAGCAGGTGGCTCAGCCGTCCGATGAAGTGCTGGATTACTTCCGCATCGACACAGTCGATCTTGGGCGCACCTTCAACACGCGGGATGAAGATTGGTACGATTACACCCTGCCCAACGGCGGCACCGCCCAGCAGCCGGTCTGGTTCCGGCCGCGCAAGCAGGAGGATGGTTCGTTCCTGGCCTACAAGCCGGTTCCCTCTCCCGCTGGGAGAGGGGATAGGGGTGAGGGAGAAGAACCCATCGCGATCATGCCTGCGGCAACCTTCTCTTACGATCAGACCGTTTACCCGTTCATCGATGGTTACCCGGAGAAATACGAAGCCAACCTGGACGAGGCGATGGGTAAGATCCACTGGGCGGCGCTGGCGCACAGTCCCTGGGACCATGCCGGGGAGGATGATTTCTGGGAGCAGTTACGCGCCAAAGCACTGAACTTGCGTGCGACAAGCGACCGCGCCATCGTCCTTTCAGCCGGATGCAACCTCTTCGAATGGGGGACGTTCGTCCGCCGCCTCGACAACTTCATCATGGACCTGAAACGCGCCCCTGCCGAAGTGGAGCGCTTCCTCGACGCGCTCATGGTCCGCCATCTGGCTTCGCTGGAAAAGGTCTGCCGGGCGGTTGGCGATGTAGTGGACATTGTCCGCCTGGGTGACGACCTCGGCATGAACACCGGTCCGCTGATGGGGCCAGAGACCTATCGCAAGTTGTTCAAGCCGCGCCATACGATCCTGTGCGATTACATCCATACGCACAGCAAAATGCACACTTTCCTGCACTCGTGCGGTTCGATCTACAAACTGATCCCCGACCTGATCGAAGCCGGGTTCGAGGTTCTCAACCCGGTTCAGACCAATGCCCGCGATATGGAGCCGGAGCGGTTGAAGAAGGAGTTCGGGGCAGAGGTAACCTTCTGGGGCGCGGGAGCAGATACGAGGTCTGTGTTGAACCGGGGAACGCCGGAACAGGTCAAGGATCACGTGCGCCGCAACATCGAGATCCTGTCTCCGGGCGGCGGGTTTGTGTTCAACACGATCCACAATATCCTGCCGGATGTCCCACCGCAGAATATCCTTGCCATGTTCGAAGCGGTTGACGAATACCGATGAACACCCTGCACAACGGAGCGAACGGATGACGAAAAAAGTCTTTGTCAGTGGCTGTTACGATATGCTGCACAGCGGGCATGTCGAATTCTTTCGCGAGGCCGCGGCCTACGGCGAGCTTTACGTAGCGCTCGGGTCGGACAAGACGGTTTTCGACCTCAAGGGCCGGCTGCCGGCGAACAACGAGCAGGAGCGCCTGTTCATGGTGCAGGCGGTTTCCTATGTCAAGCAGGCATTCATCTCCGGGGGCTCCGGCATGCTGGATTTCGAAGCGGAACTGCGCGAGATCCATCCGGATTATCTGATCGTCAACGCGGACGGGAACCTGCCGGAGAAGCGCAAGTTGTGCGAAGAGCTGGGGATCAAGTACATCGTTCTGGACCGGAAGCCGGCCGAGGGCCTCCCGGCGCGCTCCACCACTGCCATCCGCCAGCAATCCCAGATCCCCTTCCGGATCGACCTGGCCGGCGGCTGGCTCGACCAGCCCTGGGTTTCCGAGCATCACCCCGGCTCCGTTCTGACCATCTCGCTCGAGCCGACCCTCGAATTCAATGAGCGCAGCGGGATGGCCTCCAGCACCCGCCGGGCGGCCATCGACTTGTGGGGGACAAAGATCCCGCCGGGGAATTACGAGAAGTTGGCGAAGATGTTGTTCTGCTACGACAACCCGCCGGGGACGAAGGTCATCTCCGGTTCACAGGATTCGATCGGGATCGTTTTTCCCGGCCTGGCCAATGCCCACTATGAAGGGAAGTACTGGCCGACCCGCATCGAGCATATCCAGGATGAGCAAGCCCTGCAATTCGTGGAAAGTTCGATGTACCTGGTCACCCTGGGGCCGCGTCATTCTGAATATGATGTGCTGGCTGATACCAATATCACCCCCGCTGGTGCCCGGGCGTTGGCAGAGGCGGCAGACGGGTGCTGGCAGGCGGTCCTTGCCCACGATTTGGAACGTTTCGGCCATTTCTTCCGGGCCTCCTTCGAAGCGCAGATCGCCATGTTTCCCCACATGATGAATGACGATGTGGCAAAGTTGATCGAGCAATACCGGGATATGGCCCTGGGATGGAAGTTATCCGGAGCGGGTGGTGGCGGCTATCTCATCCTGGTTTCCGATAAACCCATCGAGAATGCCGTTCGCGTCGTTGCCCGGCGGGACTGCTAATCATCCGCTTGCAAATAAATAATCCCCGAAAACGGATCGGATGCGGTGGGAAACCATATTGCTGGCTGAATATGGCAAAGATCCACCACGAATATCCCGGTATGCATCGGGCATAGTTTGGCTGATGAGCGATAGTGGCAAGGAAATCGCACCCAGGTTTGCCAGCAGTTTACCCAGGGTAGCCTGTACTGTCGGGTTTGACCAGTAATAACGAGACCGGTCGCTCAGGCTGTACTTGCGCTTGAAAGCCTGTTCCCGTGGGGTTCCGGAATAGTATCTCTGCCAATGCTCCGGCTGGCGAACCATCACATCATCCAGAACATCGATCAGGTTCGAGCGCTCCTCGGGTGGGAACAATTCATCTTCCATCCTCGCCAATGCAAAGATTGCTTCTCGGAAAGCAAATGTCAGTGCCGGGCCAACCTTCAGGATGGCAAAGTGATCACGGACGAGGTTGTGCAGGTTTTCGCGACCCTGGTAATCGGTGGAGTGGGCCTCGTAGACAAAAGGGGTGCTCTCTGAAAATTGGGATAATTGTTTAGCATTGTCAGGGTTGTAATCCAGCACAAAATCGTCCCCAAATTCAACTCCCGGTTGCACTACAACAGCAATCACTCGTTCCCAGGCTTTTTCCAAGCCGGTGCCTGCAAAAGCCCGCTGGGTTGCCTCGATCGTCTGCCGGGCACTCTCGACGGTTGTGACGGCTACACTTTCCTCATGTTCCTGTGCCCCGCCAGCTACAGGAACTTCGGTGCCGATGACATATCTTAACCCTTGCGAAGGTTCCGAAACCTTCGCAAGGGTTTCCTCAGCGGCCCTGGCCATCTGAGCCATCCGATGGGCGGCGAGTTCGATATCCAATGGTTGTGAAGGGTCATCATCACCAAGTTTCATGCTGGCATCCAGGTGGATTTTTGAATAACCCGCCTTGACATACTCACGCACCATTTCAGATGCTTTCTGCATGGCACTTTCAGCAGGTTCTGCCTGCCAGACATGCGGCCCGAGATGGTCGCCTCCGAGCATGAGCCGTTCTGTCGGCAATCCGTTCTCAGTGGCGATTCCATCCACGAAGC
>Ga0209285_10000129_pt1 | contig 26977 bp, 21 predicted proteins | sample PPLLak3March2015_2_FD_187249 | JGI IMG/M metagenome (GOLD analysis project Ga0209285, IMG submission 187249) | Freshwater sediment microbial communities from Prairie Pothole Lake near Jamestown, North Dakota, USA - PPLs Lake P8 Core (3) Depth... | ecosystem: Environmental > Aquatic > Freshwater... | reverse complement strand
TTCGCCACCTTCCGCCGTGGGTTGGCCGAACATCATGACCGCGGTGAACTGGCTGGCTGCAACCATATCTGCGGGTTGACGCTCCTGGCGCAGGGATTGCCAGTCGGCATAGAGCGCCTGGTAGGTGGATGAGTCTGCTCCGGGTTGGTGCTCGCGGGAGGGTCGTGCCAGGGCTTTAGAGCCCGTTTCCAGGTCCGGGTAAAGGCCGGCAGCCACCCCGGCGCAGATGGCCGCTCCCAGCGCGGTGGTCTCGCTTACAGCGCTGATATGCACCTTGCATCCCATCACATCACTGAGGATCTTTGTCCAGATGGCACTGCGGCTGATCCCACCACCGATCCACAGTTCTTCGAGCGAACCACCGGAAATTTGCAGAACCTGCTCCACATTTGCCCTTACGGCGTAGGCCATGCCTTCCAGGATGGCACGCGCTACATCCGAACGACCTTCCTCGCCATTGCGGACAACAACGGAGGAGAAGGTCAGGTTGTCAACGGGCAATTGCATGGCAGAAGCGTTGAAAACCGCGGCCCCGATGTTCGACAGAATGCCGTGTGCCCCCGGGGCCGAGGCTGTCGCTTCAGCATCCAGCATGGCGAGCGGGTTGGGAGCGCCATTGTGGAGCAGGCGGGCTGCCCACTCGAGCGTCGAGCCCATCTGGCCGGCGTTACTTTCCAATACATACAGGCCGGGGATAACGTGCAATCCGGTCCAGATGCGCATCTCATTGTCAATGATGGGCTCATTTACAACCATCTGGATGGGTGTGGTTGTCCCGGTTATAACACCGGTCTGCTCGGCAGAGATGACACCTGCTCCCAGCAATCCACATTGTGTGTCCGGACCTCCGACAGCCACCGGGATGCCGGGGGGTAATCCCAGGTTGGAGGCTGCACCCTTGGTCAACTTGCCCAATCTGGTTCCCGCATGTTTCAAGCTTGGAAGGATTTTTTCGGGGAGCTCCAGGGATTTGAGAACATCCTTGGACCATTTGCGGGATTTCAGATCCAGCAGCAGGCTCTCTCCGGCTTGAGACAACTCGGAGGCTACTTCACCACTCAACATATAGCCAATCCAATCGCTGAAGCTCAAGGCAGCATATATTGACTTGAATGCATCTGGCTGGGTTTCCTTAAGCCACAGCAGTCGGGCAGCGGTAAAGATTGGGCTGGGTGAGTGGCCGGTGATTTGATAGATCTCTTCCCCGCGTTCCGCAGCCAGCCTCATGCCCTGTTCTGCGGCGCGCGCGTCCCGGTTGGGGGCTGCCATGAGCACATTACCCTTTTTATCGATCACAATGGTACTGTGACGCATGCTGGTGGCGGCGATCCCGGCCACATCCTGCGGGGAAATACCCGCTTTGTGGATAACCTCCTGCACGATCTCCCCTAGGATGCGCCAGATGTTTGCAGTATCCAATTTAAAGGCAAAGTTTCCCTCTTCTGGCGCAGGGGCAAGGGTCCAGGTGCGACAAACACTGGTGGTATCACCCGTCTCCGTGTTCACCAGCAAGCATCTTCCACTCCCACCCCCGGCGTCGAGACCGATCAGATATTTAGCTGTCATGAATCCTCCTCCTTTTACAGGGATATTTCGAGATCTTCTATGGTTTCCGGTAAGGGCAGTCCACTATTGGGATTAACGCCCAGAAATTCGAAATAATTCCTTGCCATTGCCTCCACATCCAGCATGCGGTTTGCCACCGGGCCAATGGCTTGTGGTGGATCTCCCAGTTCTCGCTTGGGGAGGGGGAATTGCGCCGGGAGGCCATGCCGGGCGTTGAAAGCATGCCGCAGCACTTGGATGCGTTTCCCGATATGGAAGAATTCGGCCTCATCCATATCCCAGCCGGTGGCAGCGTTGAGCCATTCAAGGAATGGCGGTTTTCCCATCAGCAAAGCGAATTGGCACAATCCGAGAGAATCATAGGCGCGATAGAGACACATGCCGATCGCCTGTGTGGTTCCTTTTTCGGAATAATCATAACGGGCGGCAGGTTTAAGGTCAAACAAGGCGAAGTACGGTGTGAATCCGACGACACTTGCATTTCCAGTATTCGTTGAGGTATGGCGGCCTGGCGCTGGGTCGAGGGCATAGCCGGCAGCCACACCCGGCTCATAAAGCCCGCGGTGCATGGCGAGTTCCTGGCCTCCGGCGTGGATGGCAGCCTGCTGTGCTTCAGGGGGCAGCCATTGAGCAGCCTTCTGCACGCCATCGGCCAACCAGTCGCCCAGGCCGGGGGTCCGGGAGGCGATGCGATGGGTCAACTCTACGATTGCATCGCCGTTTCCCCATTCCAGCGGCAGTTCACTTGCCAGTTCGGGCGGGAGCCATCCCTTCTCCCTGCATTCCAATGCAAACGCGATCACTGATCCTGTCGAGATCGAATCCAGCCCAGCCATGTTGCAGATATGGTTGCAGCGCATGACGCTATCCAGGTCACTGTTCATCAATAATGGGCCGAACGATGCCAGCGTTTCGTATTCGGATTTGTGACTTGTGCCTCCATCCGGCTGGTTCATAATCCCCCCGCAGGCCACCGGGCAGGAGTGGCAGGCGTAGGGCTTGATCATCGGTTTCACCACTGCCCGGTCACTCAACCTTTCTGAGCGTTCAAGCGGGAAATCGCGGTAACCAATGCCAGTCCAGTTGCGCACCGGCGTATCCCCGAGTTCCACCTGGATGGCCGTGCCGGCGGCGGTCCCGTAACGGCGATACGAATCGATCACCATCTCAGCCGGGCCACCGCTGGGCTTGGCATGGAAACGGCGCAAAAATGGCAACATGCGGGACATCAAAACCGGGATGCGTCCCGACATCCCGGATGGCTTGCGGCGGAAGATCTGCAGGTATGCCGATGTCGCCTTCTTGAAGGCTTTCGGATCAGCCAACGGCGGGCGGGTTCTGCCGCGTGCCACCACCGCTTTGAGCTTTTTCGATCCCATGACGGCGCCCACCCCGCAGCGCGCCGCCAGGCGACCATCGTCGTTGACGATGCCAGAGATGAGAGATAACTTTTCGCCCGCCGGGCCAATGCAGGCGATTTTGGCATCCACGCCAAGCTCCTTGTGCAGGGTTTCTTCCGTCTGGCGTACATCCAATCCCCAGAGATGGTCTGCTGCACGTATTTCAATCTGATCATTGTCAATCAGTAAGTAAACTGGCTTATCTGACAAACCGTTGACGAACAATCCATCCCAGCCCGCGCCGCGTAGCGCCGGGCCGAAGTTCCCGCCGCAGTTGGCATCTGCCCAGGCACCGGTCAGTGGCGAGCGCGTGGTGATCATGAAACGTCCGCTGAATTGGGCCCCGGAGCCGGTCAACAAGCCGGGCAGGAAGGCGAGCATGTTCCCGGGTCCGAGTGGGTCTGCTCCGGGTGGGATGTGTTCATAAAGGTAATGGACGCCAAGTCCATAGCCGCCCAGGTAGTGGCGGTAGATAATCTCCGGTGGTGTTTCCGCCCTGATCTCGCCACTGGAAAGGTCGACAAAAAGGATCTTGCCCCAGCAACCATTTGGCATATGTCTCTCCTGTTCTCATCCGATCTGCTGACGTGAACGGCGGATGGTCGAGCGGAAGCGGTCACCGCGATGGAATGTTTGGGTGTAAGCCACCGGGGTATCATCTTCCAGATACGCAATGGTGGTAACCAATGCGATCGGTGATCCCTCTTTGATCTTTAGCCTATCCGCCTCGTATGGCCCTGCAACCGAGATCTCGATCGTATCCAGGGCATAAGCCGGTGAAACCCCATACTCCTTTTCGATGGTTTTATAGATGCTCTTGTTGGTTAGGTTAGCCTCTGAAAGTGCCGGGAAACGTTCATAGGGATAGAACCCCGTCTCCAATGACATAATTACACCTGAGGCTGAGCGCCTGCGAACAATGCGGATTACCTGTGTTCCGGCAGCCAGTTTGAGTTGGGAAGCCACTTCCTGGCCCGCAGGGATGGTTTCCTGGGATAACACCTCAGCACCGGCGGTCATACCGAGCTGGCCAATGATCTCGGAATAGCTCATCCCACCCACGGGCATGGTCCGGAAGGTTGCCTTGGGAGCAGCAACGAATGTCCCGCGTCCGCGCTGGCGGATCACCAGGCCTTCGTTAGCCAGTTGCGTCAACGCCTGGCGGGCGGTCATGCGTGAGACGCCGGTTTCGGCGCAGATCCGGGCCTCGCCGGGCAGGGCATCGCCAGTTTGAAGTTCACCCGATAGGATCTGCCTGCGCAGACTCTCCCGGATCTGGTAGTAGAGGGGGAGAGGACTGGAATTATCAATGGAAAGGGGCATGGAATTACCTCATAATGTATATACATTATGACATTAAATATGAAAAATACAAGTGGGAGTTTCCGGGAATTTCTTATGTGATCTTCAATACCTTGGCCCCCCTGATCTTCCTTTGCTTCAACTCCATCAATGCTTGATTAGCATTTTCCAGGGGAAAGGTTTCTACTTCCGGTTTGATCGGGATGTTCGCTGCCAGTTCGAGGAATTCCTGGATATCCGATCGGGCAACATTCGCCACGCTCTTGATCTCTTTTTCCATCCAAAGGTGGGAGGGGTAATCGAGCCCAAGCAGTGCCTCCTTGTCCGCTTCTTCCTTGCGGATGGCATTGATCACCAACCGCCCGCCGGGAGCTAGGTTCTTGAGCGCTTCAGGAATGGGCTTCCAGACAGGGGTGGTATCGATGATGGCATCCAGTTTTTGCGGCGATTCATCGTCCATATCCCCGGCCCAGGTTGCGCCCAATTGGATGGCAAATTCCTGTTCCTGTCGGCTGCGTGCGAACACATAGACCGACATGTCCGGGTATTTATGCCTTACCATCTTGAGCACCAGATGGCCGGATGCGCCGAAGCCGGTCAATCCCAATGCTTGTCCATGATGCAAGTTTGTCAATTTCATGGAACGGTAGCCGATCGCCCCGGCGCACAGCAGCGGCGCGGCTTCTTCATCGGTAAAGACTGATGGAATGGGGTAGGCGAAGGCTTCCGGGATAACCATGTACTGCGCATAGCCGCCGTTGACATCTCGTCCAGTTGCCCTGAAATCCGGGCACAGGTTTTCATTCCCGGAAAGACAATATGCACATCTACCGCACGCTGAGTAGATCCAGGCCACGCCGAGGCGATCATCCTCCTTGAACCGCGAAACACTTTTTCCCAACCCGGCTACCCGCCCAACCACTTGGTGCCCCGGAACAACTGGAAAGAGCGGTGGAGGAGTTCGCCCTTCGATCTCATCCAATTCGGTGTGGCAGACCCCGCAGGCGGAAACCTTGAGCAGGATTTCACCCTCTTTTGGCTCAGGGATGGGCAACTCCGCAAGTTGGAGTGGACGCGGATTTTCATCCAGTTGGATGGTGCGGGACAAGATCATGGCAAGCATGGGATCACTCCTTGTGCAATTGCCACTATCTTACCGCAAAATGAAAAGGGTGGGGACGCGGAGCGTCTGCAATCGGTGACAACGCGGAGCATTGTCACCAGAAATCCCCTGTGTACAACGACAAGAAAAACGCTTTGTGCCTTTTGTGTTGAGATTTTTCTAGATCAAACCCGACACTATCGCCAGCAGCACCCCGCCTGCAATCACACTCCCCAGTTGACCGGCAGTATTCGTCCCCATGGCATGCATCAGGATGAAGTTCTCGAAATCTTCCTCCTGGGCCATTTTGGCAGCCAGGCGTCCAGCCATCGGGAAGGCTGAGATGCCGGCCGCGCCGATCAGCGGGTTGATCTTGCGACCGCTCAAGGCGCACATCAGCTTGCCAAACAGGAGGCCGGCTATGGTATCCAGAACGAAAGCCAGCAGGCCAAGCAGCATGATCTTGCCGGTGTTCCAGTTCAGGAAGGCCTGGGCGCTCATCGTCGAGCCGATCGTCAGGCCCAGGAAGAGCGTGGCGATGTTGACGATCTCGTTCTGGGCGGCATTGCTCAACCGGTTGACCACGCCGCTTTCCTTGAGCAGGTTGCCCAACATCAGCATGGAAATGAGCGGGGTTGCCTCCGGGACAAGTAACCCAACTACCACTGTGATGAGGATGGGGAAGATGATGCGGGTGCGCCTGGAGATTGGTTTGGGGGCGTAATCCATGCGGATGCGGCGCTCGGATTTGGTGGTCAACAATCGCATCAGCGGCGGTTGGATGATCGGGATCAGGCTCATGTACGAATAAGCGGCCACGGCAATCGGTGCCAGCAGGTTGGGGGCCAGCTTGGTGGCAACAAAAATGGATGTCGGCCCATCGATCGCGCCGATGACGCCGATGGAGGCAGCCTCGTTCAGGGGAAAGCCGATCAGGATGGCCAGGATGAGCGTCCCGAAGATGCCGAATTGTCCAGCCGCGCCCAGCAGAGCCATCCTAGGCTGGGCCAGCAGTGGGCTGAAGTCGATCATTGCCCCTACGCCGATGAAGATCAGGAGCGGGAAGATCTCGGTGCTGATGCCAGCCTTGTAGAGCACGCCGAACAGCCCCATGCCATCCGTCATGCCGGTTAGGGGGATGTTGGCTAACATACAGCCGAAACCGATCGGCAGCAGCAGGACAGGCTCATATTCCCGGGCAATGGCCAGGTAGATCAGCACTGCACCTACGGCCAGCATCAGGGCATTTCCCCAGGTGAAGTTCGCCAGGCCTTTCAGGAGTTCGGGAAGGAGATCACTGATATTCATAACCATTCCTTGTTTGTGTCATTGCCTGTACGCTGATGGTCGAGTAGCCGCAGGGCATATCGAGACCATCAGCGGTGAAGCAATCTCTGCTATGGAAGGGGAGATTGCTTCGGGCTGGATTTCGATACAACCCGCAGATGCATGCGGGTCTACTCAACCAGCAGCCATCACAATGACACCTCATTCGAATTCCACCAGCAGTTGCTTGTGCTGGACATTTTGCCCGGAGCCGATGTGGACTGCGGCCACCTTCCCATCCTGGCTGGCACGGATTGAATTCTTCATTTTCATGGCTTCGATCACGAGCAGGGTGTCGCCTGATTTCACAGAATCACCCGGCTGGATGAAGACCTCGGTTACCGTGCCGGGCAGTGGGGACAGGATGGATTTGGCCTGGTGGTTGGTCTGCAGGCCGGTGACAGATCCGCGCGGGATGCTGGCAGGCGGCAGCAGGATAGGCTGACTCTCCACCTCCGGCCAGACCTCGAAGGTCTCGTCGCCGATCCGGGCGATGACCGGGCGCTGGTTCAGATCATCGATCCGAACCTCGAACTCCTGCCCGCGAATGTTGACTTTTACGATCATGGGTTATTCTCCGTTGTTCATCTGACGCGAACGCATGCTCAACTGCCAGGCGCTGACGATGGCGGTTGGCGGGACGGGGAAGCGCGGCACCCGGCCCTGGTCTTGCTCGGCGATTGCGGTAGCCACGGCCAGCGCTGCGGCCTGTTCCTCGATGCCGAAATCGCCGGTAGTGCTGGCCTTCTTCACTGATTTCTTTTCGGCTGTGATGGTGGTCAGCGCCAGCATTAACAGCCAAAGCAGGATGAGGGCGGCGAAAACCAGCCCCATGCCAATCAGGGTGATTTGTAAGGAAAGGATCAAGGTTTCGGTCATAATATTCTTCCTGATACCATTTGGTCAAACAAAATCATCAAGGTGCATTTCGTTTAAGTTTGGGAAAGCTGGTTGAGTAAGGCGGTGCTTTTCCGCCTGTATCGAAACCGGCGATTCCGGGTCTCGATACGCCGGAAAGGCACCGGCTACTCAACCCTCAATTTTCCCTTTAGTTTGAAATGAAACACGCCCAAATCATATAACTGTTGAGATCGCAGAGTTTTATATTTCTTCGCGCTCTTCGCGGTCTCTGCGGTTAAATAACCACCGCACATTACTCCGGGCTGTTGCCGTGCTTGCGGGGCGGGGTGGGGGCGTACTTGTCCCGCAGGGCGCCCAGGGCGGAGATCACCCGGGCGCGCGTCTCGCGCGGCTCGATGATGTCATCGATGTAACCGGCGCTGGCAGCGGCGTAAGGATTGTTGAACTTCTGGCGGTACTCGGCGGCCAGGCGTTTGTGTTCCGCTTTCGGGTCGGAGGCAGCCTCGATTTCCTTTTTGAACAGGATATTGACCGCACCTTCCGCACCCAGCACGGCGATCTCGGCGCTCGGCCAGGCCAGGTTCAGGTCGGTGCCCAGGTACTTGCTGCTCATCACTACATACGCTCCGCCGTAAGCCTTGCGGGTGATAACGCTGATCTTGGGCACGGTCGCTTCTGAATAGGCGAACAGCACCTTGGCACCGTGCCGGATGACGCCGCCGTGCTCCTGGGCTACACCAGGCAGGAAGCCGGGCGAATCGACGAAGGTCACGATCGGGATGTTGTAGCAGTCGCACATGCGGACGAAGCGCGTGATCTTGTCGGATGAGTCGATATCCATCACGCCGGCCATCACCGAAGGCTCCTGGGCGACGATGCCCACGCTGTGACCGCCCAGGCGCGCCAGACCAATGATGGCATTTTTTGCCCACGCCGGCTGGAGTTCCAGGAAGGTATCCTGGTCCACAATGGTTTGGATGACCTCGTGCATGCTGTAGGGGATGGATGGGTCGATGGGGACGATCGAATTGAGCGCGTCATCCATGCGCAGGGGATCATCCTGCGGCGGGATGAACGGCGGGTTCTCGACGTTGTTGGAAGGCAGGTATCCGAGGAGATGGCGCACCATCTGGATGGCATCCTGCTCGGACGGGACCGCCAGGTGGACCGTGCCGCTGAGCGACATGTGCACATCCGAACCGCCCAGCGACTCGGGATCGATGATTTCGCCGGTCACGGCTTTGATCACATCCGGCCCGGTCAGGAACATGAAGGATTGTTTCTCGACCATGATGATCAGGTCTTGCAGGGCGGGTGAGTAGGCCGCACCGCCGGCGCACGGGCCGAGCATGACGCTGATCTGCGGGATGACGCCCGAATACTGGGCGTTGCGGCGGAAGATCTCGGCGTACCCGCCCAGGCTCTTGACGCCCTCCTGGATGCGCGCCCCGCCCGAGTCGATCAGGCCGATGACCGGCGCGCCGTTGCGCAGGGCCAGATCCATCACGCGGCAGATCTTATGGCTCTGCATCTCGCTGAGCGTGCCGCCGTAGATGGTGAAATCCTGGGCGTAGATGTAAACCGGGCGGCCATCGATTTGCCCATAACCGCTGACCACGCCATCGCCGAGAAATTTCTCCTGCTTCATGCTCAAGTCATCGCCTTGCTGGGTGATGAAGGGTTCGATTTCGTGAAAGGTTTCGGGATCGAGCAGGGATTCGATCCGCTCGCGGGCGGTCATCTTGCCCCTGGCGTGCTGTTTGGCGATCCGGTCGGCGCCGCCGCCCTCGCGGGCCTTGGCGCGCATGCTGCGCAGTTCGAGGATGCGCGGGTCTTCGTTTGTCATGAGAGTCCTTTCGTGTCACTTGTCATTGCGAGCGAAGCGAAGCAATCCCCATATTTGCTGAGACTGCTTTGGCAGAAGAGTATCGTCTCGCAGTGACACATCAATTGTGAATTAAAGCACAAACCGCCGCAGTATAGCAGGGCTTTCGGGGATGGAATAGTACTACAAGTCAGGGGAAAGGGGTGCTATTTGATATATGTTGTCTGACAATAAGGAGTAAGATAATTACTTCCTTGTTGTGAGTGGATTCTCAGTCGGGTAGCAGCACAAAACCGTATCCAAATACTCAACTCCACAAAAATACGGGCAGATGGAGATATTCTTGACGGCACATTTGTGCGAAGTTGTTCCTTCTGTTGAATTCCATGGGCAAGTATCTTGCTGCCACGCGATCGTACTCGCTGGGGTTGCCAGATCGATATCCATGTTGGCACCGGTCAATTTTCTGATTTTCGAGTTCATTGTCTTCTCAAATTGAATTTCGCTTTCTTTATCAGCCTCACAGGTTCCCGCGTTACACCTTGGCATTCGTGGCTTTATCCAGTTCTGCAAGCAACGGCTGGTGCCAGTGTTCTTGGTTCTTGGAAACGAAGGCAGTCGGTTGAGGTCTGCCAGGAACGACATGATAGGCGCGCTCGACATCTTCCGGCTTATCATAAGCTGTCAGAATGATAACGGGAATATCCATATCACCCAGGTAGCGGGCCAGAACAAGGCCGCTCCAGTCGTTGGGATCCTCGTCATCGAGAAGATGAACATCCACAACTGCTGCTGCATAGGATCTGGCCTGCAACAGTTTTTCTGCTTCCTCCCGCGATGAAGCAGGATATCCCTTGTATTGCCGTTTATTTTGGATATGCTCCTGGATGGTTTTAAGGAAATTCTTGTTGTTTTCAACGATCAAAATGGATGTGTTCATGTCATCTCCCGTGGATTTTTGGTTGGCTGCCTTTGAAAATTTTCTTAGCAGCCTTTCTTCCGATGGTGGTGAAAGCCCCTGCCAATAATTCTGCAAGTACGCTGCCCGTCAAAGCCACAATTCCCGCGATCAATTCTTCCCCAAAAATGATCAATAAGACAATGGCGATAACCGCGACAGGTATCAGCCAGATGGTAATGGCCCTAAGAGAAAGTGGTTTGGAGGATTTAGGTTCTGCCTCATCATCCTTTGGTAGGTATAGTGCAATTGTCGTTTGGATCGCCTCCAACCCATCACCTTTGAATCGGTATGCCTTGGGGAGAACCTTACCAGGGGCTGTTTCGTATGCGGTGCGGATCACTTGGGCATCCTCGTATGCGGTCAATACGATGACCGGTATTTCTTCGGGCAATCTTTGGATCAACCTCAATCCACTGTGGTCGTGCGGGTCATCATCATCCACCAGCCTTACATCGACGGTGATCAGGGCAGGTTTTTCTTGTACAACTTTTTCGAGTGCTTCCTCGGCATTCCGTGCCTCGATAATGTGATAGCTATTTTCCTCGAGGTATTCCCGCAGGGTCTTGCAATATGCCTCGTTGTTGTCCACGATAAGAATAAGATAATGTTCAGGCATTTACGTTTCCTCCACAAGGAACGGTATCGCAGGAAACTCGAGGGCTATGGTAGTACCTTTCCTGTTGGTGTTGATCAAGCGGGCATTTCCATTGTAAAACCGGGCGATGAATTTGGTCATGAGACAACCGGCGCCGCGCCCGATCCGGCCAGCATGTACCGGGATCACATCCAAGAACAGGTAGGGTTGAGCGGCCTTCGGAATCCCGCGTCCGTTATCCTGGATTTCGATCAGGATCACATGATCAGCGCAGCGGCTTCGCAGAACAACCTTTGGGTGCGGTTTTTTATAGGCAGCACGGGCTGCATTGGAGATCAGGTTGTCAATCCCGCGTGTCAACCAGTTGCGATTAGCCTCAATACAAGCTTGGTCAGGCGCCTGGATATCAATAGAGATATCAATATCCTGGTTCCTTATCTTCCATCGGTCAAGTACTGATTGCAGCCATATGTTGACAGGAATGCATTCCAGATCATCTCCTGGCTGGGAAAATTGAATAGCGTTATGCACAGAAGCCGTGCTTGCGCGCATACGTTCGAACCAATCTTGGATCTTCATATCATCCAAGCCAATCCCCCTTCGGCTAAGAAGGGCAGCAAGCTTTCCTTTCCAACCTTCTCGTCGTTTTTTGAGATACAGATCGGATATATCCAATACCCCACGGATGGTTGCGCCTGCCGTCTTCCAGGAGTGACCGTAATCCACTGCAGCAATCCCCATCAGGGCCAGCGCGGAGGCTTCCTGGCGGGCGAGTTGTTCGTCAACCAGTTTGCGGCTTTGTTTTTCCAACACTGCGACAACTATCGTCTGGTTTGCCAGTGTTTCCAACAATCGTTGATCTTCAGCGGTCAACGCCTCTGGTTTTGCGTATTCAACATTGAGGATACCGATCACGCTGCCGTCGGCAGCCATCAATGGCACTGCGAGCTCTGCCCTGGTTTCAGGGTGGAAAGCGATGTAATCCAGATCCTGTCCTACATCCCCTACCAATTGGGATTTCCGTTCCAGGGCTGCCCGAACAACGATCCCGCGCGGCTGACCCGATGCCGGGTACATGGGTAGTACGCGACCAACAGCTTGGTGCACTTTTGCCAGAACATCCTGCGGGTATGCAGAAACCAACTCCAGACCATTTTCGATGAGCAAGAAGACGGTTGTGAATGTTGGGTAGCCACCTGTCAAGCCGGCAATTTCATGAGCCTGATGGGTAAGGATATCCAGCGCTTTTTCCGGTTGACGGGCGGCTTGTAGAGTGGCTTGCATGATGGTTTCGGCATGTTCGCGGCGGCCGGACGCGCCCAATGCCACAGCCAGTTCATCGGCCACCCTTTCCAGGAAAATGCGATCTGCATCATCGAAGAAATTGATTAGCGGCGCTTCGACATCCAAAACGCCCAAAAGGCTGTTTCCCAGTTTGATGGGAACACACAATTCAGATTCTGTACCCTTATACATCTTCAGGTAGCGAGGATCTTTCCGAACATTCGGAACGATCACCGATTGGCCTGTTTCTGCCACCCAGCCGGTAATTCCCTCCCCATACTTGACTGCCCTACGGCCGCGTTCGGTATCGATGTCAACAGGGAATTTATCAATGATCTCTTCAGCAAAGATCAACTGCCGGTTGGCCGGATCTGCGAAGAGCAAACCCGGCAGAACTTTTTTCTCAGGCCAGGCGGTTTCAATGGCATTCGCGATCTCTGACAGCATCCTCCGGGCATCTTCAGGGCTTTGCACCTTCCGGATTGCGAAAGAGGCCTGGTGTTCTGCAAGCATGCGTTGTTCGAAGGAACGCGCCCGTTCGAGCAGCCAGTAATTGTTGATAGCCAGTGCTGCCCGGCGGCCAAAGACCCTTAATTCCTCCTTGGCGCTCTCGTTGAAATGGTGTTCAGATCGATAATTGACAACTAAAACCCCCACTTTGACAGGAGGGTTACCGATGGTGAGCGTTACCCCATCGCTGGATATAATATTATGTTTTTTGACGAATTTGCCTTTGAAAACATCATCGTTCTTTGATATGACCGCGAAGTGTTCATCGCGCGCCAAGAGTCTTTCCAAGGCGCGGTTTTCATCTCCTCGGAAACGCGAGGTGGATAAACTTTCCGGTAAACCAAACCGAACGCGTTCAGGGGTGAATTCCATTCGTCTGGGATCATAGGGGTGAATGGTGACGATATCGGCCTGCGTGGCTTCTTGTACTTCTTTGCCAATCTCGGTCAATATCTGAACCATTGGTTTGGTTGCCAAGTCGACCAGCAAACGCTCCCGGATGCTTGCGGTGCGGATTCGCTCGATTGCTAGGGCTACCTGCGTAGCAAGGTTCCTAATCACCTGGCGGGTGGTCTGGCTAAACGGGTGGGGAATATATCTCTGAATGGAAAGCACCCCAATGATCTTGCCGGAAGGCAGCCGGAGCGGAACCCCAAAGAAGACTTTGGGAAGTTCCAGGGTTCCGATCGGCTTTGGTCTTGCAGGAAGTTGATCCTTTTCGAGATCATCGCTGCCATACTCTTGCCCGGTACGCAGAATATGACCGGTGAGGCCGCCCTCTTCAACGCTGTCTGGCCGATCCTCGGTGGGATAAGGCTCTCCCTTGTCAACGAATATTGGAAAGGAGATGGCATGAACCTTTTCATCATGCAGAGCCAGGTAGAAGGTCGGGATCTCGAAACCATCTTGAATGGTTCTGTGAACGATTTCAATGATTTCATCCTGGGAGTGCGCTGCTAACAATTCCTGGCCCGAACTGGTCATCGCCTGCAGGAGTTTTGTTTGCCGCACGCGCTCCATGGCTGTTCCCACTAGCCGGGCGAGGGAGATGAGTTTCGCTTTCAGGGCCAGGGTTTGTTCATTGCCAAGGGCGGCATGGAAATAAGCATAAAGAATGGCCCCTGCTCCCGGGGCTTGCGGGCAGGCTGCACCGCAAAACGCTTCTATACCGGTTGCCACTAGGTCGGGGTGAACTCCGATTTCGGTGCGAACATTCTGCACGATGGTGTAGCCACCAGACTCCATTAGTTCTTCCGAAAGTTGTCTTCCTTCAAAATGGTGGCTGAATTTCAGGGCCTTTTCTCCCCATGTGATGGCTTGTTTATCTTTGATCTCGCCAGTCTCAATGTCCAGTGGAACAATCTGGCACTCATCTGCGCTTAGAAATGTTGGTGCTTCCTGGCTGACCATTTTCATCAGGCTGGAAAAATCTTCTGCCGAGAAAATAGCTGATGAGAGTGCAACGAGGGATGGGTGATAGGACTCTTCGGCCTTGACACGTAGTTCTGCAACTTGGTCGGTAGCCACCCGCCAGCGCGCAATCGAGCCAATGAGAACCTCAGCCTCAACCAGGTCGAGAGGTTTTTCCAGATACCAATATGCACCTGATTGTAAGGCCCGCGTGGAGATGGTGCGGTCTTCAACACCTGTAATAACAATAATGGGAAGATTTTCCTGTTGGAGGCGAAAGCACTTCAGCAATTCGATCCCGTTTTGTATATCGTAGCCGGGCAGATAATAATCCAGTATTGCCAGGTGGATATTGCCCTGGCTGGCTAGGAATTGATCCAGTGCTTCATCTGCATTTTCCGCCTCGATTACCGCATGCCCCAAATCCTCCCTCAGCCAATCGGCAAAGCCCTGGCGAAATCCAGTAGTGTCATCGGCGAGAAGGATATTCAGCCTTACTTGCTTCATTGTTTCTCCAAGTATTATAAGTGGTTGTGATTGGCATTCTTCATGTTATCCGGCAATTCAATCAGGAAGGTGGTGCCAATTTCCATGATGCTGCGCTCAACGGAAATTTGGCCATGCATCGCATCGATCAAGGCACGTGCAACGAATAAGCCGAGTCCGGAGCCCCCTTTGCGCGTGGAAAAACCTAACTCGAAGATGCGTTGTTGTTGCAGTTGGTAGTGGATACCAGGGCCGCTATCCGAAATACGAACCTGGGTTGGTAAAGGAGAATCCGCTTCTGTTTTTGTAACAACTTCGACGATGCGGATACGGCGTTCTGCACACCATTGAATAGCGTTAAGGAGTACGTTATCCATGATTTGCTGGATGTGAGCGGAATTCAAATGTGTCAGAGGCAAGGTATGATCTGGGGAGAAACTCAAAGCAACATTGTAATGGTGTGCAAGCAGACTCAGCCTTTCGACGCTGCGTCTGGTAATCGTGTTGATATCCACATCCTCCAATTGGGCGCTCTGTCCCAAGTCGCGGAAGGAATCCAGTGTCTGCTTCATTTGAGCGGAGATCGATTGCACTTCCCCGATCATTTGAGCAGCATCGGCGATCAACTTCGGAGAGGGTGAATCTTCCAGTTCGTTCATTCGTCCAGCCAGGCGAGTGAGTTTGAACTGCATATCTCCCAATGAATTCCGTACATCGTGCAGTGCTCCGGCTCGTAATTGCGAGCGCAGGAGCTCACCCTGCGCGGAGAGCAGTTTATCGAAAATGCTGTGCCGGAAGAGCAGGAGGGCAAGTTCAGAGAGGTATTCTTTGATGATGGATTGGGTTTGCTCGGAAAACTTTCCGGGCGTATCTTCGAACAGGAAGAGGGCAAACGGCTGGGAACGATCTGGAACCTGGACAGGAATGCCGACGCAAGATTGGAAAGCGACTGCCTTGTAGAGGTATTTTGTCAATCCTGGATTCTTCCTGGCGTCAGCGACTAGGTAAGGTTTTCCGGTCAATAGAACATCACCGACAGGGCTGAAAATCAATGTGTTGTGCGTTTCTTCGCTTTCTGAAATTTGGAGTCCTTGAGGATAAAGCCATTCGATGGAGCCTTTTTGTTCATGTGATTCGCGGAAAAGAACTGCTTTCGTTGCTTCAGATTGAACCATTATTTTACGAAGGAATTCTTCGATCTCGGCATCGCTAAATTTTTGCAAGCTTATGGATTTGGGCGATATCGGTTGCCTCTCCTCACTGACTGGTAATGGCAGTTTGGCTGTATTTTCCAACCCACGCAGGTAAGCAACCAGAGTTTCTGAAGGAATTGGTTTATATTCCAATGTGACGCCCATGTGATGGGCTTTTTGGATGATGGCATCCTCCACATCCAGACCGGATAAGATCAAGATGTGTACCTGAGGGGATGTTTCTCTGATTTTGGCTGCCAGGTCAACGGTTGGGCCTTCGCTCAAGTAGAGATCAAGGATTGCCAGATCGATATTCTGGTCAGCGGTCTTTTCGAGAGCTGCATTCCATCGATCCACCTCCACGACGATATATCCCCATTCCTGAAGGAGTTGTGCCAATGATGTGCGGAATCCTTCATGATCATCAACGATCAAAACCCTGCGAATGAGTTCCGGTTCGGGCCAGTCTACCTCCTGGGGTATATCTCCCCGGGCGCGGCTAACTTTACGCAAGGTGTAGGCATCCAGGAAATCACTCAAGGTGGAATCCTCCCTAGCCTGTTTCTTGCCGGGTTGTGTATGGGATTTGAGATAATCCCTGATGCTCAGTGTCAAGCGGCGCTGTGAGGGATCGATTTCTTTAACGATTGCAACAACATGGTCGCCAGCCCATAATGCCTGGTGTGCTTTCTCTACTCTCTCCGTACTGATTTCGGAAACGTGAATCATCCCCTCGATACCTGGTTGGATCTCAACAAATGCACCAAATTCACGCACATGTTGAACAATGCCATCTACTATGTCGCCGGCCTTGCAGGTTTTACCGAATTCCATCCATGGATCACGTTGCGTCAGGCGCAGGCTGAGTTCTATGCTCCTCCCCTCGATATCATGGCCAACAACAATGGCATCAATTTCCTGGTCAACTGTTACTAATTGATATGGGTCGGGATGCCTATCTTCCCAGCTCATTTCCCTCTGGCGTATGATTCCGTGAATATCCCCTGGCAGATGCAAAAGGATTCGGTCTGAAAGGATACGATACACCTTACCAGAAACCCGGTCGCCGATCTTGTATTCTTGGGTAAATGATGCGGATGCAGACACACTTCCTCCCCGGAGAGATCGGGTCAATGATGAATACGGTTGCTACAATTGTACCCCACTAGAGATACATGTGTTGCCATCAAAGGGAAGATGTATCCTGCGGTGATCAGGGATCAGATGGCTTCGTGTAAGGCATTATCCGATCTCTTCGCCGCTTCAGTTCACTAGCATAGTGCCTCCCGAGCCTATCCTTATGCTGGCGCGCCCAATCGGTCAGGCGGGTCTGGCCGGCGGGGGGCGAGTCGGTACACAAGAGATCAGCCATCAATCCTTTCACTTCGGGCCAGGTGATCATCACATCCCCGACCAGCTTGCCGATGATCCAGCCGGCCAGGTAGCCGATGATGGATGGCATGGACAGGATTGGGCGATTGACGCCGATGATCCCGCCGATGGTTTTAACCAGTTCACGGTAGGTGAAGGTCTCCGAGCCGATGGCATCGATGATGATATTCTCGCGTTTCTTCCCCTGCTCCACGGCCAGGGCAGCCAGGTCATCCACGTAGATGGGCTGGAGGCGGTAGCTGCCATCCCCGAAGATGCCGAAGACCGGCAGGTGACGCAATGCCCAGGCGATGTTGTTGATGAGGATATCCTCCTTGCCGAAGAGCACGGTCGGGCGCAGGATGGCGTAGGATAAGCCAGATTGAATCAACGCTTTTTCCATGCGGGCCTTTCCGGAGAAATATTCCAGTAAGGAATCTTCGGATGGATTGGTGATGCTGATATGAACGATGCGTTTCACCCCGGCCATCTTTGCAGACTCGAACAGGGTCAACATATTCCGAACTGCATCCTCGTGCTTGAAAAGGGAATGGTTGAAGCGCACCCAGTAGGTATTGTAGAGTACGTCCGCCCCGCGCAGGGATTCGACCAGTTTCTCCGGCTGGTCGAAGTGGAAGGGGTGTGCCGCTACCTTATCGCCAAATGGGTTGGCGCGCTGGAGCGAGTTGGTCAGCGTGCGGACGCGGTGGCCTGCATCCAGCAGACGGGAGGTGATGTATTTGCCGGAGTAGCCGAATGCGCCGGTGACGATGTGGAGTTGGGGCATTGTTTATGCCTCTTTAACCGCGGAGATGCTGAGTTCCATTGCAGTTCTCTGGAACGCGAAAGGCGCGAATGGGGCGAACATCGCGAATTTTTCTGTTTTTTTTTCGCGGCGTTCGCTTTGTTCTCGGAATTCGCGTTGAGAATCACCATCGTTCGATCCTCGGGCTTCACGGCCTTCGCGGTTCATGATTTCATCAATGATATTGCCAACGCAACAGCCCCTAGCACACCTGAGCGAGTGCCGAGGGCGGGCGGGACGATCAGGGTTTCGATGTTTTTTGTAATAACCGGGGAGGCGATATAGCCATTGAGGATTCCCTGCACCCGTTGATGGATCATCGGGAAGAGGTGTTTGCGCTGCATGACGCCCCCGCCCAGGACAATGCGCTGCGGGGATAGCATGCAGATGGTGTTGACCATCGCCTCGGCAATGTACTCTGCCTCCAATGCCCAGGCGGGGTGATCATCCGGGAGGTTTTCGCCTTTTTCCTTCCAGCGGGCAGCAATGGAGGGACCGGTGGCCAACCCCTCGAAGCAGTCCCCATGGAACGGGCAAACGCCGGGGAAGGGGTCTTTTGTCCGATCGTGGGGGATGCGCATGTGCCCCGCCTCCGGGTGGACCAATCCATGCACGAGGCGGCCATTGGCCACGATCCCCGCCCCGATGCCGGTGCCGATGGTGAAATACACAAGCGGGTCGCAGGCGTGGTTTTCCTCCACCCAGTACCATTCCCCATAGGCGGCGGCATTGACATCCAGCTCGAACGCGACCGGGAGCTGGAAAGCCTGGCGGATCGGGCTGAGAATATCTGCTCCCGACCAGCCGGGTTTTGGGGTGGCCGTTACATGGCCATATGTTGAGGAGGCTTGGTTTAAACTGAGAGGCCCGAAACTGGAAAACCCGATGGCGGCCAGGTCAGATGCATGAGGTCTGAAGAAATCAATAACCCGTTCCATGGTCTCCCCCGGTGAAGTGGTGGGGAAGCGAGTCTCTTCAATGATATCTTGTGGATTGCGGGCAACGATGCAGGCAAACTTGGTTCCACCGCCTTCGATGCCGCCGTAAAGGTTAGCCTGCATGAATCACTCCAATATTAAATATATCTTTCTGACTTCCTAACAGTTTGGTTGAAAGTCATATCGTTGGTCAAGTAGGCGGTGCTCTCCCTGCACTTGCACGCAGGGCAAGTGTCCGCCGTATCGAGACCAACAAGGAGCAGAAGATACCTAAATGTGGTCTCGATACGCCCCACAAAGAACATTCGGGGCTACTCGACCACCACATGATTCAGAAGTTTCGGGTGGCTAATATTCTTCTTCACAACAGACATGAAGGCCCACAAAGGAGAACCCTTTTTCTTTCCTTTGTGCCACTTTGTGGCCTTTGTGGTGAGAATTTCAGCCTCCCCAGGGCATTTCCGAGTAAGCCTCGAAGGCTTTATCGTGCATCTCCTTGAACAGGGCTTCGTGACGGCGCTCCCAGTAGGCCAGGGTCTCGAGCACCTTTTTGGCATCGCCCTCGGCCTTGCCGGCTGCAGATTCATAGAACTCTGCAAAATCACGTTCGATCAGGTACGCCATGCGCAGGACGGGCAGGTCAGCCACCATCGCCTCGCTGACTGTCTGCTGGATGGCCTCGCTTTCCGCCCGGCTGGTGAAGAAGCCGGTCTCAATCGTGGACGGATCCGGGGGAACCTGCGATGCCTGACCCTGGTCGAGCAGGTCGATCTGGTGCTGGATGTACTCGATGTGCTTCTGTTCCTCGGCGACCAGCTTATGGAAGGCATCCACCGCCGCGGCAGATTGCATCCGGCCGGCGTTTTCTTCGAAGAAGCGTTTGCCTTCGTATTCGCGTTGCAGGGCGTATTCGTAGATTTTGCGGATGTTCATTTCGCTATACCCATTGTGCGTAGATATCTCCCATGAATTTCATTGCTACATATTGATCGTGGCCAATCTGGAGCCAGATATCGTTGCCCTTGACGATCTTCCGAATGACTTCTACTTCAAGTCCGGCAGGCAGGTTCGTCAGGTGCAGGCCATCCGTGCCGGGTTTCGAGCGGACCCGCAGGGCTGCAGTCACAACGCGAACCTTGGGAAGCTTGGGGAACTGGGCTGGTTCGTTGCCCACCGTGGCAGGTTGCACAGGAACTTCCTCGACTTCTCCCGTGAGTGCAGCCACCGAAGTAACCAGCAGCGGCATTGGGTCGATCGGGTGATTGTTCATGCGCAGTTCGAAGTGCAGGTGCGGACCGGTTGATGTGCCGGTGTTATCGGATTTCCCGATCACCTGGCCGGCAGTGACCTCATCGCCAACCGCAACGCTGGCGGAAAGCAGGTGCCCGTAGACGGTCAGGTGACCATCGGCGTGCTGGATGCGGACATGCATGCCATATCCAGTGGCATCGTTCCGAATGACGGAAACAGTACCGGCCTGGGCCGCTTTCACTGATGAGCCGGTGCCGACCGCAAAATCGATGCCTCCATTGTAGTTCTGCAAGTTGATGGCTGCCGCGCGGCGGACATGGTCTTCGAACGTTTGGGTGACTTCTGTGCTGGCTGGAACAGGATACAGGAATTTCATCGTGCTCCTCCTTGGGGCAATAAACGGATAAGGATGAATATATTGTACACAAAAATTCGGACAATTGCAATCATAATTAAAATGGTGTAATATAGGGCGAAATTAATTTCGCCTTGCCCTTTTTGGATAACCACCCAACCTCAAGCCAGTTCCAGGATTGTCACCCGGTGGCAGGTGGGATTCGGAACTTGAATGTCGACCCGCGACCGGGCTCGGATTGAACAGAGATTCGCCCTCCCGCCGCCTCGACCACCCGCTTGACGATCACCAAGCCCAAACCGGTGCCCCGGATCTCCAAATCTTTGGCGTTCCTGGCACGGAAAAATTCGCCGAAAAGTCTTCCCTGTTCTTCGGGCGGGATGCCGATGCCGGTGTCGCTTACCTCCCCCATCACGTTCCCCTGCTCGGTATAGAGTCGAACTGAAATGCTCCCATTTTCAGGTGTGTATTTGATGGCATTATCGATCAGGTTGCCCCACAGGCTCTTAAGTTGTTCCGGCAGGCCCGTTACGGGTGGAATAGGATCTGTGATGGAGACATCCAGTACCAGGTGTTTCTGTGCAATCTGTTCCTTGAAGGTTTCCAGCACTCCTTCAAGGGCATCCTTCAAAGATGCGGTTGAACTTTTGGCTTGCGACTCCATGGCCTGGATTTTTCCCAACTCGAGCAGATCGCTGAGCAGGGTCAGTTCTTCCTCAGAACGTACCAGGCACTTTTCCAACAGTCCAGCCTGTTCTTCGGGTGAAGCATAGCCATCGCGGATGATATAAAGGTAGTTCTGGATGGCTGCAACCGGCGCTTTCAATTCGTGCGTCACCAGATTGATGAATTGCTGCTTGGCGCGGTCGAGCTCCTCCAGGCGTTCTTTCTCTGCCGCCAGTTGCCTGGCTTCCGCCTCGGCCGCCTCGGCGCGCCGGGCCTCCAGCGAGAGTTTGTGACGTTCCAATCCCTGGTTGACGGCCAGCAGCAAGTCATCGAGGGAAAAAGGCTTGGTCAGGAAATCATAGGCACCATTTTTAATGGCTTGCACTGCCAGTTCGACCGTGGCATAACCGGTGATGATGATGCAGACAATTTCGGGATCGTGTTCGTGGATGGATGCGATCAATTCGATTCCGTTGACACCCGGCATCATCACATCCAACAGCACAAGATCATAATTCCCCTTCTGGATGATATCCAGGCATTTCTCCCCTGAAGTGGTGGTGTCTACTTGGAATCCGGTCGGCTGCAAGGCGCGCTGGACCGCCTGGCAAATACCAATTTCATCATCCACAACGAGAATTTTGGGAATGTTCATGGTGTTTATCCGATCAGGGTTTGATCACCATTTGTTTTCGCCCCGGGCAGTGTACGCTCTGCGATCGGTGGAACCTTAACTGGCAGGTTGATGGTGAAGGTGGCCCCTTCACCCACTTTGCTCCGGGCGGTGATCTGCCCGCGGTGCATCTTGACGATCCCGTAGGCGATTGCCAGCCCCAGGCCTGTCCCTTTGCCAATCGGTTTGGTGGTAAAGAATGGGATGAACAGTCTGCCGAGGTTCTCATCCGGGATGCCGATGCCGGTATCCTGCACTTCGACTGTCACCGTCTGGTTATGTTCGTCGCGCGTTCGCAGGGTAAGGGTACCACCCTCCGGCATGGCTTCGATGGCATTCGTGATCAGGTTGAGGAACACCTGCCGGAGTTGGGATGGATCCGCCTCGATCACGGGCAGGTGGGGATCCAGTTCAGTTTTGAATGTTACCTTGCTGTCTTGCCGGGAGATCAGTTCGATCAGTTCCCGGATGATCCCGTGCAGGTCGGTCAGTTGGGCGATCACCTGGTTCTGGCGGGCGAAGTTCAACAGGTCCGATACGATCCGCTTGCAGCGCCGGGTTTCGTTGACGATCATCTTCAGATCAGCCTGAGTGGGGTTATCCTCCTTGCATTCCCTCTGCATGGTTTCAGCATAGAGCAGGATCGTGGCCAGTGGGTTGTTCAATTCATGGGCTACACCGGCTGCCAGTTGGCCGAGTGAGGCCAGTTTTTCGGAATGGAGCAGTTGATCCTGGGTGGCCTGGAGGGTATCCAGCATGATGTTGAAAGATTCAGCCACCAATCCCACCTCGCCGCCCGCAGCGACCGGGGCGCGGGCATCCAAATCTCCCCCGGCTACCCGGCGGCTGGCCTTGACCAGTCCACGCAATTCCTTCAGGGGTTGGGTGATAAAACGGGAGACCGGGGTTGCCAGGAGGAAGGTCATCAGGATGGTCAGGAAGGCAACCATGGTTGTGCGCTGGTCGAAGGCGTTGATCAGGCGCAGGTAGGAAGCCTGCCGCACGCCTACATACAGGATGCCAACGATCTGATGGGATTGATCGTAGAGCGGCTCATAACGCGTGATGTAATCTTGATCCACAACAAAAGCCGTGCCAACATACTCCCGTCCCTGAAGCAGGACGATATCGCCTACTTCTTTCGACAGGCGGGTGCCCACTGCCCGGATGCCTTCAGCGGTCATCACGTTCGTGGAGACGCGCAGATCGCCCATGAAGATGGTGACGGTATCGATGCCGGCGACTTCCTTGATCTGGTCCACCAGGGTGAAATCGTTGTTGAAGATATGGAAAGCGATCACCATACCCTTGACATGTTGTTCGGGATCGAGGATAGGCGTAATGCCAAAGAGGGCCAGCCCGGCAGTACCCTCGCGTGGATCGAAGAGTTGCTCGGCGGCCTGGGGGGTGTCCACCAATTCGATCTTTGCCTGGTCCGCCAGGTTGATCGTTTCCAGGTACTCAATAGGAATGATTTCCGTGGAAGCAACTGTGTGTCCCTCTTGCAAGGCTGTTTGAACAACCGGCAGGCCTGACCAATCGCCGCCTGCCATCACCGGTACATTATCATCTTCGCTGGATGTGAAATATCCATAGAGCAGGTTCCCGTCGGTATCCAGGATTCCAACGAAGAGATTTCCGTTCGGCATGGCGCCGTTGGCCTCCCGCAGGATTTCCTGCTGAATGGATTCTGGCTCGGGTGATTCATCCGTTCCGTCGGATTCCAGGGTGGAGAGAATCGTGGAATTACCTGCCAGCCTGTCTGCAACGCCAGCCACTTCATTCAACCGAAGTTCATAGTATGAGTTAGCCAGCCGGATATCGCGCGCAACGCGCTCATCCATCGTGGTGGCAAGGTAATTGTTGATCGTGCTGGAGATCACCCATGTTCCCACGCCCACCGTGATGGCGGCTACCGCCGTGAATGCAAAAACCAGCGGTGCCTGGAGCGGGCCGGAATACAGGTTGGCGAACCAGCGGAAGATGGCTTTCATCTCTTTGAGTCCCGTCAGTCAACCCAAAGGCGTGCCCGGAACTTAGGATTTCGGCAGGAACCGGTTGACCTGCCGGATCAGGTCGGCGGGCCTGACGGGTTTGCTCAGGAATGCGCGCACATGGATGTATTCGTCGGTGGGAAAATATTCCGCGTAGCTTGTGCTGGCGATCGATGTAGCCATGATGATGGGGATATCCAATGTGTTGGGATCCTGGGCCATATTGCGGCTCGTGGAAAGGCCATCCAGGATCGAGTCCATCATCACATCCAGGATGATCAGGTCCGGCAATTCCTCCTTTGCCCGCTGGAAACCCTCCTTCCCGTTCGCAGCCCGGATAACTGCATGACCTTCTTTTTCGAGCACCATGCGGGTGGCGTTTACGAAGTCGGAATCATCATCGATCACGAGTATCTTTGCCATGGGGATCCTCCTTTCGAGGATGGCTTTCTATTTGGCTTTTTCCTTCGGGTACAGCGGCCTCAAGTAAATGAACCAGTAGACGATTGCGACCAGCACCGCACCGCCAACGATGTTGCCGATGGTGACCGGCAGAAGATTGTTCAGGAAGAACGCCTTCCAAGTCAGGGTATCCAAGCTGAACTTGGTACTGGCCTGGATTGCAGCTGAGGCGTTGCTGGCAAACTCAGGGTCGAACCATTTGATGAACAATCCGACCGGGATGAAGTACATGTTGGCAATGCTGTGCTCAAAACCGGCTGCTACGAAGGCTGTGATTGGGAAGAGGATGCCGATAATCTTGTCAATGGCACTGCGGGCGCTGTAGGTCATCCAGACCGCCAGGCACACCAACGCATTGCAGAATATGCCCAGAACAATAGCCTGGAGGAAGGATAGATTCGCCTTGCTGGTTGCAATGCTGAGCGCAGTCGTTCCCACCGCGCCTCCTCCAAATGTATATTGCTTGGTCAGGAACATCATTGCCGCGGTGGCGATCGAGCCAACGAAATTCCCGAAGTAGACGATGATCCAGTTCCGCAGCAGGGAGCGGGTGGTGACCTTCCTGCTGGCCCAGGCGATTACGATCAGGTTGTTGCCCGTGAACAGTTCAGCGCCGCCGACAACGACCAGGATTAGGCCCAGGCAGAAGACCAGTCCCGTCAACAGGCGGGTGATGCCGTACGGCACGGCTGTGGTGAGTGGGACGAACGTGGCAGCCGCGTCGGTGGCCTTGATGGTGATGCTGCTTCCGGCAGAGACGGTTGTGGCAAAGATTGCCCCCAGTGCGATGAATGCACCTGCCAGGACGGACAGGACGAACATGGGCAGGAATGCCATTTGCGATTTGCGCACGCCCAGGTATTCAGCCCGCTGCGCCATCTCTGGCGGTAGCAAGGCATCAATTCGCATGTCAAGCATAGGTGTTCCCTCCGATATGAACGATGGTGGATACGATGGTTACTTGACAACCTCAACTTTCACCGCCGCCACCTTGTATTCCGGTATTTTCGAAACCGGGTCCAATGCGGCGATGGTCAGTTCGTTGGCCGAGGCTTCGGGGAAGTGGAAGTTGGCGTACACCATCCCCGGCGGGACGCGCTCCGTGACCCATGCCCGGGCTTCGATGCTGCCCCGGCGGGACGTGACCCGCACCCTGGTTGCGCCATTGAGCCCGATCTTTGCACCATCCTCGGGGTTGACTTCTATCAGGGCTTCGCTATACACCTGCATGATGCCGTGAGCGCGGCGGGTCATCTGGCCGCCATGCCAGTGGTAGAGGACGCGGCCGGTGTTGAGCAGGAACGGAAAGTCATCATCCGGCAATTCGGCGGGTGGGACATGATCGATGGGCACGAACTTGCCAGCGCCGCGGGCGAATTGCTTGGTGTGCAGAATGGGGGTGCCGGGATGTTCCGTGTTGGGGCAGGGCCACTGCAAGCGCTCGCCCTGTGCCAGGCGGGCATGAGTAATGCCGCCATAGGAAGGAGCCAGGGCATTGATCTCATCCATGATCGTGGAGGTATCTTTGTAATCCCACTTTGCCCACGGAGCCTCCATATTTACTTCGCACTCACCGTTGACTGATAACTGATCATTGATTACTCTTTTCGCGAGCTCAGCTGTGATCCACCAGTCGGGTTGGGCCTCCCCAAGGGGTTGGATGGCCTGGTTCACCATCTGGACGCGCCGCTCGGTGTTGGTGAAGGTGCCGGTCTTCTCGGCGAAAGAGACGCCCGGCAGCAATACATCGGCATAAATGGATGTTTCTGATGGGAAAATTTCCTGCAGGATGAGGAAATCCACATGTTCCAGGCATTCCCGGATGTGGTTGGTATCCGGGTCAGACATGACCGGGTCTTCGCCGAGGATGTAGAGGGCGTGGATCTTGCCTTCCAGGATGCCGGGTATCATTTCGGTGACAGTCAGGCCAACCTTGGGTTCGCTGGTTCTGCCCCAGGCGGTTTCGAATTTCTTCCTCGCTTCCTCATTCGTCACGGGCTGGTAGGCGGGATATACGTTCGGCAGACCGCCCATATCGCACGCACCCTGGACGTTGTTCTGCCCGCGCAGGGGGTTGACCCCGCCACCCGGCACGCCCATGTTACCCAACAACATTTGCAGGTTGGCCAGGTCCATCACATTGCGGACGCCGGTGATGTGTTGGGTGATGCCCATCGCCCAGATGACGGCCCCCGGCTTGTTTGTCCCAAGGATTTCGGCGGCTTCATACAACTTCTCGACTGGTACTCCGGTGATTTCACTTGCTCTTTGGGGAGGGTATTGCAGGATGGTTTCTTTGAACTCATCGAAATCCTCCGTGCGCCCGGCAATGAACTCTTTGGCTTCCCAGCCTTTTTCGAGGATGATATACATCAAGCCGTTGAGCAGGGCGATATCTGTGCCGGATTTATGGCGGATGTGTAAGGAGGCAAATTCCACCAGGTCGATCCGGCGCGGGTCGGCTACGATGAGTTTGGCGCCGCGCTTGCGCACCGCCCGCCGGATCATGGTTCCTAAGACGGGATGCTGTTCGGAGGTGTTCGAACCGATGACAAAGAAGACGGCTGCCTGGTTGGCAACATCGTTCATCGAATTGGACATGGCGCCCGAACCAAAGGAAGTGGCCAGACCGGCCACCGTG
>Ga0209285_10000127_pt1 | contig 27029 bp, 26 predicted proteins | sample PPLLak3March2015_2_FD_187249 | JGI IMG/M metagenome (GOLD analysis project Ga0209285, IMG submission 187249) | Freshwater sediment microbial communities from Prairie Pothole Lake near Jamestown, North Dakota, USA - PPLs Lake P8 Core (3) Depth... | ecosystem: Environmental > Aquatic > Freshwater... | reverse complement strand
CGATCAAAAAAAATATGATTTCAAGGAATGTGACAATGATCAGAACGACCATCGTCACATTCAAATTAACGTCGGGTTACATACCCATTATCGTTCGTCAAATGGTGGAGCCGGATAGAGGAGCTCTGTAGAAGCTTGCTCTGGAGGCCAGACTAAACGCGTCTCACCGAATTGCCATTGAACCATTGGATTCAACACATTACCGGTGCCATCTGCATTGAAGGTCACACGACCGATCACCGTATCCATATCGATGGCAGCTATCGCGTCACGGACTGCTGCAGGATCCAGGGTGCCAGCCGCCTCAATAGCAGCAGCAATGATTTGGACACAGGCGTAAGCCGGACCCGTCAGAATATCCGCGGGGCGCCCATATTCAGCTTGGTACGCTGCATTGAGCGCGTCCACGCCCTCGAACTTCGCCTCATGGTGCCATCCGGGGAAGATGGTGACATAATCGCCAACTGTGCCCATGGCTGTACCCCAGTTAAGGCCTTCCGGTGCCCTGATCACCAGCGCGAATTTCGGGGCCCAGTCAAGCTCGGCCATGGTCTTGAACATACCACTGCCATCCGGGAAAATTGGCAAAGTAAGGAGCACTTCTGCCCCTTCTGCCTTAGCCTTGAGGATCGAGTCGGACCAATCGTTAGGCGCAGCTGGATTCTCAGCGTATACCACGACCTCATAGCCATTGGCCTCTGCGTTTTCTTTCCAGAGGCCACCGATTTCCTTCCCCCAGTCATCATTGTAGGTAAAGATCGCTACTTTCGGTTTTTCGCCATCTCCGACAACGCTATTCAGGATCTCAAAGGTATCCTCTGCCTGTTGCGGGGATTTTGGGAATGGGGAGAACACGTATGTGTACCCTTGCTGGTGAATCTGGTAGAGCGCGAAGGCAATACCCAAATAGGGGATCTGGTTTTTCTGTGCGATGGCTGTTGAGGCAGCATGCATGGCACTGCCACCGCCACCCAGGTAGGCTGTCAGGCTCAGATCGGAATTCAGAGTTTCCATCCTGCTGACTGCGTTGTTGGGATCCGATTCATCATCATAATATGTAAGGCGCAGGGGGACTTTTACCCCATATTCTTCCACATACACCCCGCCGGCCGCGTTGATGTCTGCCACAGCAAGTTCGTACCCCGGCAAAATCATATTCCCAAGGTCACCGTATTTGCCTGTCAGGGAGATGGCAGAACCAAGCTCAATATATTCTGGTGCTGGCGGTTTGGCTGCACCCGTTGGTTCGCATCTAAACGTGGTCAATGGGTCTAGGGTTTCCGCCGGGAAATTTCCATCTCCAATCATCCCCTTCATGATCGTATATGTGCTGTTTATCAGGTCATCGAGGGAGCCACCGATGGCAACTGCACCACGATAGGCACCGGCTTCACATGTCGGGAGTAGATCCTGGGTATCCGGGCTGACATCACCGGAGAACACAGCATATTGATCCAGATTATTCGGCGCGTAGGCCGCCATGGCCTCGGCAACACCCTGGGCTCCAGAATCGCCCACAACCAGGATAACTTTGACATCCGGATGGGCTGTAAAGATGTTCTCGGTTGCGCTTACAGCCTCCGTAATGGTTGCTTCGGGTACATCAACGAATTGCACCAGTTTTGCTTTGGCGCAGTCGTCGATGGTCTCCATCCCTTCGGTGCGCCTCTTGATATTTTCGGTACCCTTGGTGCCGATCACTGCTACTTCAATGCTGTCGTCCGCAGCATCTGGGTAGGTCGCGTCGATCCAATCGCAAGCCATGTCGGCCATCGTTGTCCCGATTTCATACTGGTCGGTGTGCATGATGGCATCGTAAGGTCCCTGCTCATCAACGGGAACACCCATGACCTTGATTCCGGCTTCTTTGGCTTCCAAAACGGCAGCCTCCACACCTTCGGGCTCAATGGCTGCCATGATGATCATGCCGTCGACGCCTTGGGAGATACAGTTCTCGATCTGGTTGTACTGGGTGGTCGCATTGCCTTCAGCGCCGTAAATCAGCACCTCGACGCCATCGGCTTCAAATTTTGCTTTGACACCTTCAGTAAGGCCAGACAGGAAGGCATTCCCACTATCAGGGATCAAGTAGCACACTTTCTTCCCTTCGAGTGAGCCGGTCTCTCCTGAAGATTTCGGCGCGCAACTCGTGATGATCAAGCTCATCACGAGCACAATCGCGAACAAACTGGTTAGTTTGGTTTTCATAACTCTTCCTCCATAGAATTTTCAAAACTTGGATAGGATGGGTATATACTTTTCTATATTTTCACGTCGATAGTTCTTCTCCTTTCCTTGGCTTGAAGCCAATCGTTGATTACCGGCTTTCTTTGTCGGGAGTATTTTTGACTGGTACTAATTTTGACCGGCGGGTAATCGCATCCTGGAACTTTTTCCAGATAGATACAATCCCACCCGGCAAAAATAGAACTACCAAAATGAACAGCACGCCAAATACGATCAAATGATATTCACCCAGGTTCAAGGCTAGATATTGTCTCAGTGCCACAAAAAACACTGCCCCGATGACAGGACCAAGAATGGTGCCTTGACCACCGATGTAAACCATCGTCAACATATCCAGGCTCCACCCTGGTGAAAACGGGAATTGGAAATAGTAACTGACGTGATAGTAAGCGAACCCTCCCCCGGCCAGGCCGGTAAAGAAGGCGCTGACGCCCAGGGCAAGCAGTTTATGCCTCAACGCGCTGACGCCCAATGACTCTGCGGCATCTTCTTCTTCACGCACGGCCATCATGCCGAGGCCTAAACGAGAATTTACCAAGATATAGGTAGCTCCGACAACAACGACCGCCAAACCCAGGAAGAGATAATAACGGGGCGTAAGTTGATAGGCGACGAGGTCATCAACCGGGAGACTGGCAATTTCAGGAAATAAATTGCCAACCGTGACATTGAGAATCTCTGCGAGTGCCAGTGTGCCGATCGCGAAGTACACACCCTTTAACCTGAAAGCAGGGGCCCCGATCAGCAAAGCAAAGATCACTGCCAGGAGGCCTCCTGCCAGAATACCGGGAAGGATGGGAAATCCTCCTATCCAGAGCAAGCGAGTTGCAAGAGCTCCCAGGCCAAAGAATGCGGCATGGCCGAGGCTGGTCTGCCCGGTATAGCCCCCCAAGATATTCCAGCTCGAAGCCAGGATGATGTAAAGGAAGATCAAGATCAATAGATTGATCGTGCTATCTTTTTCAATCACCATAGGGAGGCACGCCAGGATAATGACGAGGAGGATGGAGATGACTTGTAGACTTTTCATTGTTTATTTTTCCTTTGCGCCGAACAATCCCTGTGGCCTGAAGATCAAAATCAACAAAAAGAGTACAAGGCCCACCACCTGCCGGTAATTACCACTGATGAAATAGGCTGTGGCCGATTCGGTAGCACCCAAAAGGATTCCCCCGACAAAGGTGCCCATGAAATTCCCCACGCCTCCTAGCACCATCACGATCAGGGATTTGAGGGTCCAGTGCAATCCCATGGCTGGATTAACCGAAAAGCTCACAAGCACCAGAGTCCCCGCTACCCCAGCCAGAGCAGTTCCCAACAGAAACGAAAGCAGGTAAACCTTCTGTACGTCAATTCCCACCAGGGAAGCCGCCTCCCAATCCTCTACCGTGGCTCGGATCGCTTTCCCTGTATAGGTTCTTTTTAGGAAGAGCTGCAAAGCAAAAAGACAAACCAGGGAGATAACCAAACCAGCAACACGCACATAGGGAAAGCGCACACCCCACAAGGTGAAAGCTTCACCAGCATAGGAGGTGGTGACTCCTCGATCATCAGCGGTCCAAAGATTTAAAGCGATGTTTTGCAGGATTAAAGTCAAGCCAAATCCAATGAGCATGGTGTTCTTGATCTTATCCTCTTCCGATAGCTTGACCATACGAACAAAGAGAAGGTAATAAAGAACTACACCGATCAGAAGCAGGAAAACGATGGTCAGGGGAAGCGACAGGAATGGGTCGAGGTCAAAAAGGTTGAAAAGCCAAAAGGTTGCGTAGCCACCAAACATCAAAAGCTCACCATGGGCTACATTGAGGAACTTTGTGACCCCAAATACCAAGGCAATACCCACCGCCGCCAATCCGTACAAGGCGCCCAACAAAATGCCAAAAACCAGGTTTTGAATTACAGCTTCAGTCATTGAAATTTCCTTTACTAAGCCAAGTATGCGCTGCGTATTGACTCAAACGACAGGAGGTCATCGCCTTTCCCTTCTCCCACGATCCGGCCATTCTCGATCACATAAGCCCTTTGTGCCAGTTCCAAGGCCGCCCGGACATTTTGCTCCACCAGCAGAACGGTCACCCCCTGCCGGTTGATCTCTGCGATCATCTCGAACATCTGTTGCACCAGGATGGGCGCCAGGCCAAATGAAGGCTCATCCAGCAACAATAACCTTGGTTTGGACATCAACGCCCGACCAATCGCTAACATTTGCCGCTCGCCACCGCTCAGCGTTCCTGCCTGTTGGTTCTGTCTCTCCTCGAGGCGCGGGAAGATCCCATAAACCCATTTCAAGCTTCGATCTTTTACTTTCCTGGCCTCGCGGACGAACGCCCCCAGTTCAAGATTTTCCAGAACACTCATCCCGGAAAATATCCTACCGCCTTCGGGCACCTGTGATATACCCAGTTCAACGATTTTGTGCGCCGTTTCCTTGCTGATGTCATGTTCAAGGAATTTGACACTGCCTGAGGTACGTTTTATTAATCCGGTTATCACCTTCAGGGTTGTTGTTTTCCCGGCGCCATTGGGGCCTACCAGGGCTACCAGTTCCCCTTCCGCTACATGCAGGGAAACATCCCACAGGGCTTGAAGATCTCCATAGAAGGCATTAATTCCATCTACTTTAAGCATGTGCTTTTCCTAAATAGATATCGATAACTTCAGAATTGTGAATAATTTCCTGAGGGAGACCCTCTGCAATCTTCTCGCCCATGTTCAACACAATGATGCGATCGGAGAGGCCCACGATTGCCTTGACAATATGCTCCACGATCAGGATGGTTAGATCCAAATCAGCCTTTAACCGCCGGATCAATTGCATGGCTTCATCGGCTTCAGCATGATTCAAACCAGCCATCAATTCGTCCAGAAGCAGCAACTGGGGTTTGGCTGCCAGCGCCCTGGCTAGCTCCAATCGTTTACGCTCCATCAGAGTAAGATCCTTGGCTAGAATTTCCGCTTTACCCAGGAGACCAACCAACTCAAGCAATTTCTTTGATTCCTCGGCCGCCACTTTTAGGTTCTTGGCAGGTTCTTGCCCGTATACCCGGCCTACCATCACATTTTGCAGAGCTGTAAATTCAAGGAACGGTTTGATGATTTGGAAGGTCCTGGCTACCCCCTTTCGGCACACCTGGCAACGCGGAAGTCCCGCCACATTTTGTCCCCTAAACATAACGATGCCAGAATCGGGTTTGAGGAACCCGGTTAGCAGGTTCAAAGTGGTGGTTTTACCTGAACCATTGGGACCGATAATGCCAATGATCTCACCACTCTCGACCTCGAAACTGACATCATGTACTGCTTTCAATCCCCCAAAGGACTTGCTCAACCCTTCAACTTTCAAGTAGCTCATCCTTCTCCTCCAGCTTTCAGTTTTTTCGGTTCCAATCCAATAAATGATCGGGATAATCGAACGACCTATCCACCAGATAAATACGGGAAAAAGCACACACGGCTGCCAGTTGGCACAATATCTTCCATTTCACTTTGGATGCCATTGATGACAGCCAGGCCTACCTCCTCATCATCCAGTTCCAACAAAACCGCCACGTCCCGCACTGTCAATGGTTGATCGAGTTTCAACGTTCGACGGCGTGGCTTGCCGGGTAAAAGTTGGCCGGAGAGTTCTACAGTTACTTCCACGAGACACCTATAAAGCCTCGAACACCGAATCCAGATCAGAATCGGGTATGTCAAAGGTCGCAGCATGAGGCGGAAGCGGCTCCTCCCGCATGAATTCAGGGATACGATAATCGGCTGCAGTGAGCCCCGCTCTGCGGTTGAATTCGAGTTCCGTTCGGAGAACATCACGATTGAAGCGGTTGTAATCCTCTACCGTCCAATCCCATCCATAACGGCCATTGACCAAATCCACCATCAATTGCGGTTCAGCAATGATGGGAGGCCGGGCAAACAGGCACAAGCCAGTGCTATCGAGCATGGCAGCAATGATCTGCAACTTGAGGGATAATTCTTTCTGGCCTTCCACGCCCAATGGATTGACCTCTTTGCGTGCCCCGAATGCGTTACCGGCCGTGTGATCTGCGCCCTGCGGGGATGTGGCATAGGTAACACCATTTCCCTTCAAGCTGCGGGGATCGTAACCCGGCATTCCCTGTCCAACCGCGGCCGGAACACGCCGGACCCCGAGCACGCGCCCGGTCGCTACCGCTCCATTGCCGATCAGCCGCCCGAGCACGGTTCCTTTACCTACCTGTTCCAGCAACCCGCGAATGGACGCGAAATCACCAAAGTCAGCCAGACCAGCCTCGATCGCCACCCCTAAAGCGGCACCTGTCTCGATGGTATCCAGCCCAAAATCGTTGCACATGCGGTTCAACAAGGCGACCTCATCTAAACTTCCTAAACCCAGGTTTGAGCCCAACAATGCAATCGTTTCATATTGCAGCGTACCGACGATCGGCTTGCCAGATTCATCCACATACACGTTGCGGCAGGCGATCACACAACCAGGCATGCAACGGGTACCGGCTTCTCCACCCCGGGAAAGGGTGACCTCCCTAAGGTGTTCGCCGCGCAGCTTTTCCATCCCTTCAAAATTGCCTGCACTGAAATTTCGGGTGGGCAATGAACCGATTTCATTCACGGCAGCCACAATGGAGGCTGTCCCATACAAATGTTGAGAGCCCTTGGTTCCCAACTTCGGGTCGTTGATCAGCTTTTGAGCAAAGGTACGCGCCGCCGTTCTGAATTTTTCTGCATCAGCCAGGGGAACAGCCTTCCCCACTGGCTTGTCGATCACAACCGCTTTCAGTCCCTTGCTGCCCATTACAGCCCCCAAACCTCCACGGGCCGCATAATTGCTGCGCTGGCCGCCCTCGCCGGTTACGCAAATGCCGGCGCCACCCATGCACCCTTCCCCAGCCTGACCAATGGAAATTACCGTACTATCAGAGCCATATTTTTCCTGCAATTGATCGGAAGTTTCATATGTTCCCAAGCCGACAAGATCATCGGCTGGAAGGATTTCAGCTTCATCTCCATCAATATACAGAATATAAAAATCACCTTTTGAAGGCTGACCTTCAACAACCACGGCTTTAAATCCAAGTTTGCCAAGCACATCCCCAGCTGTTCCTCCCGCATTGGCTTCCTTTGCCCCGCGTGTCAGGGGACTCTTGCCGCCAATCGATAGTCGCCCTGCCGTTGTTACGCCACTTCCCGCCAATAAACCAGGAGCAAAGATGAGTTTGTTGTGAGGTCCAAGCGCATCGCAGGTGGGTGGTACTTCTTCCAGCAGTATTTTTGCGATCAAGGCTCTTCCACCCAGACGCTCATAGGCAGCCGGCACTGTCTCCTCTCTTATTTGGTTCTGTGACATGTCTACACGAAGGATCTTCATTACTTCTCCAATATCTTGCTTATTTCTGGCTTACACATTGAAAAATCAAGAAGAAAACTACGCTCGAGACACAAGAGCCCCACCACCAGATCGGTCATACAGACGGAAACAGGAGATAGTGGGGCTCATCTCATCACTCGGATCGGCGGTCAGAGTAGAACGTCGATATCATGGGTGCGCTAGTGCCAGGTTGTTTCTTAGGGCGGGTAGGCGATGGTGTAAATGGATTTACCGCCGTTCAGCGGTCCCTTGAGGTATTCTTCGACCTCTTCCCTGCTGCGCATGGTAACCTGGTTCACCGGAGGCAGAACACCCGCCGGGAACCTGGTCATGATGTCGCCGATCAGCTTGCACATGTAATCCATGAGATCATTCAGGCCTGCCATCGCCTTTTCCGCCGAGGCTTTGGTGGGTGACCCAATGACCCCTTCCGGATAATCCTTCACCTCGATACCGGCCAAGCCGACATGCTCATGGCCTTTGATCGGGGCGTGGTAGACATCACCGCCCTTGTCCGTGTGGCCAGGGGGCAGGAAACCTGCCGGTTTGTTATCCTCGAAAAGCGATGGATCCATGAATTCCGGGAAGAGCGCCAACGAATACGAGGCCTCCGCCTCATCCGCGTGGGCAAAGGGTGTGTCAAAGGGGCCGCCATGAGCCTTGTCCTTCATGTGATCGTGAATCACTGTCCATGTATGGAGCGTAATCAGTACGGCCGGAAGCTGGTACTTCTTCTGCCATTGCTGGATCGCCAGAGGCAGGACCTCTTCCTGACCATGGCCGTTGACGAAGATCTGTTTGCGGAAGCCCATGTTCCAGAGTCCCGTGATAATGGCCCGCATGTTCGCCAGCAACACATCCTCGGGAACCACAATGGTCCCCGGCATACCCAAGTGGTTGTGGGGGTGCGAGCCGTACCAGATGGGTTGGGCGATGGTGCAGCCCATCTTCATGGCCACCTGCTCGGCCATGCGCGTCACCAGGAACGTGTCCTCACCCAGCGGTTGCCCGGCCCCATGGCACTCCGTACTGCCTACAGGAATGATGATCAGATCATTGGTTTTGAGTCGCTCGTTGACCTGAGTCATGTTCATGGTCTGGAGGTAAAGCCCGTTGGGGCTTTCCATGTGACCGCCTTTGGGTGGAAGTTGCCATTCGCTCATGCTTTGCTCCTTTTTTACCGATACCAATAAAATCCAAAAGGATTTAGCTATACAGCCGGGATGCGCAAATCACTTGCTCCCTTGGGGGATTGCTTGAGTTCGGGATAATACTTGTTGATCATTTCGACAATAATGGTGGCTTGGCTAGCCATCCTCACTCCTTCTGCTGCTCCGGTCATTTCACCATGACCACCGATCACCGAGTTTCCGGTCTTGCAGTGCACAGGGGCGGCCACGCGCACAATCTCGGGCGCCTCATAAGCACGGATGAAGCCACCTGATCCGGGTGGATTATCGGTGTGCACATCAAGCGGAGTCTTGATAGCCTGACGCAATGCGGCGATCATCGGGATTTGCAGGTCGCGAACCGGGTTGAGGCTGTCCGCGCCCAGACTCTCGAGGAGCTTGAACGAACACGGGTTGCACTGTCCAAGGTGGGCGGATGTCTTGAAGATGATTTCTTTCGGCAAGGCTCCGTCTTTGCGCATCTGGCCAACCAGCCACAACATACCCTCATCGTAAATAAGGAAGCCGCGCACGCCCAGATCGTAGCCGCGCTTGATATCCTCCACGCCGCGCAGAACTTGATCCATGCCGCGCAGACGGTAACCGATGCGCACACCCTGCGAAGAAAGCACCGTCGCGCCAGTGTCGTAGGTCGCCCGCGGACCGACCGACATCAGTAATTCAGTGCCATAATCGTGACAGATGCGGCAATATTCCTTGATCTCTGCGGCTGTATGGCGAAACATACCAAAGGTCTCAGTAATGCGATTGATCACAATGCCGTTCTTTTCAGCAGTTTCCAGCAATGCAGCAACCGTCTCTGCTGAGTTCACAGTAGGATTCTCGATCCGGAAAGCCCCACCATCGGGAAAGCGCAAAGTGGAAGAAGGCATATCGTACGCATCGCCCTGAGGCATGCCAATCTTTTTTAAATATTCACGGGTTTCTTCAAACATTGTATTTTCTCCTGGAAAGAATTTCATGATTCGGTAAGATGTGCCGGCAGAGGCGGGCAATAGACCCACACAAGCTTAAGCGGCTCATCACCGATATTCTCTAATCTGTGCTTTTTGCCAATGGGGGAATAAAACGCTGTTTCAGGTCCGATTTCCCACTCCCCCTCACCTTCGATCACAAGCTTGGCCCGCCCACTGACCAGGAAGAGGACTTCTTCAGAACCATCATGCACGTGGTCTGGGATCATGCTGCCCACTTCGGTGATATTCATTCCCATCGAGAGATTTTTGACTCCGCCATACTTGGGAGCCAGTAAAAGTTTGGATGTGCGAGGCGGGTTTCGAAATTCCCCCTCGACATCTGCGGCTTTGACAAATGGTAGGTTCTTCATAATCCTCCGGATACAAAGCTTGTTGTTTCGTCTGATGAAACTAAGTTTCATCTACAGATAAAATTATATAGCAGGTTTCACCTAATGTCAATCATTTTCACTATGTGGAACGGCTTTGTCTATTCACTTTCCCGCCATATTGCCTATATGACTTTTGTAACTTGACGCACTGAGAACAGAATGTTATTCTATCTGATGAAACCAAATATTATCTAGTGAAACTCCATTTTCACATCATCCTTTCATGCCCTACCGAAAACCGCAGATGAAAGCATTGCAAGTTGTAAGTCCGCGACAGTTCACACTGGTGCAGACAACCGTTCCGGACCTTGAGGCTGCCGGCGCAAACCGGATCCTCGTCCGTTCGGATTGGGTTTCCATGTGCGGAAGCGATATCCCTTTTTTTACTGGCAACAAACGACACAAATCCTTCCCCCTACCCGTGGGTGCTCCCATCCATGAATGTGTTGGGCAAGTGATCGAGAGTACATCTGAATTATTCAAAACTGGTAACCGGGTTATTGCCATCCCGGAAGGTGACCAGGGCCTGGCTGAGTACTTTGTGGCTCAGGCGGCCAAAGCTGCCCCATTACCTCCCGATCCGGATGATCGCGGAACGAGTTGCTTGATCCAACCGTTATCCACGGTAACCAATGCCTTGGATCGGCTGGGAAACGTGGAAGGAAAATCAGTGGCAGTGATCGGGTTAGGCTCGATTGGCTTGTTATTCTGTTGGCTGTTGCATAAGCGTGGCGCATCTCGGATCATTGGAGTTGACCCACTGAAACAACGCTGTGAAGCCGCCTCCGGGATAGGTGCAACAGAACTATTCTCTTCTCGGAGCATCGAGGTGCTACACGAAGCTCGCCAAAATCCAAAGAACTGGGAGCCGCCTGATATCTGTATCGAAGCAGTTGGTCATCAAATGGAAACCATCAACGATTGTCTTGCGCTGGTCAGGCAAGAAGGAACTGTTTTAGCCTTTGGCGTTCCAGATCAACTCATCTATGCCATCGAGTTCGAGACCTTCTTTCGCAAGAATGCACATCTGGTCGCATGTGTAACACCCAACTGGAGCAAATACCTGTTGAAGGCCCGGGATGTTTTTCTCGAGGCGCGCCAGGAATTGGAGCCGCTGATCACCCACCGGATGCCTATTCGAGAGGCACAGAAAGCATTCTCGCTATACGAGCGACATGAAGATGGCATCCTTAAAGCGCTGTTGGATATGTCTGAGTGGTAATCCGGATGGATACTATCACTTCGCTCGAAACGCCCGCCGAAACAACTTATCTGAACTGCATTCGCTGTGGGCTATGCCTGTCTGTCTGCCCCACCTATCGGGAGCATTTGAACGAGACAGCATCGCCTCGCGGTCGAGTAGCTCTGGCCCGCAAGGGATTGGAAGGTCAGCTCGAACTCAGTTCCAATCTTTTTGAGCAGATGTACAGTTGCTTTACCTGCATGGCATGCAACGATATCTGCCCAGTCGGTATCCGCCCCGCCGAGTTGACCCTATCAATGCGCTACGTACAGGAGCAGAAACATCCGGCAAACTGGAAAAAGGCATTGTTTGAGGGGATCCTCCCCCACCCAGAGCGGCTGGAAGCTGCCACGCTCCCACTGCGTTTGTATGAACTCATGGGAATCCGCCGGTTGATTTATGCATTGGGCATCATGCACCGCATGCCCAAACAAATTCGCGACATGGAGGCGATGCTTCCGCGCCTGCCGAAGAGGCCATTGCGGCGGGTTCTTCCTGAGATCACAGATGCACGCAATGAAACCAGGTATCGGGTTGGTTTCTTCCTTGGTTGCGCGCAGAGTCTGCTATTTGCCGAGGAAAGTGCGGCGACGGTGAGGGTTCTGAGCCGCAACGGCTGTACCGTCATCACGCCCAAAGAAGTGGAATGTTGCGGGATGCCAGCGCGCGGTTATGGCCGTCTGGATCTGGTACGAACACAGGCGAAGCACAACATCTCCGTATTCGAACGCTATCAGGTGGATGTGATCGTCACAGACTGTGCCACCTGTGGCTCAACACTCAAAGAGTACGGGACTTATCTCAAAGATGATCCCGCATGGGCGGAGCGGTCTGCCGCCTTCAGCGGAAGAGTGCGGGATGTGAGTGAATTTCTGGCAGAAATCCCGCTCGAAAAACCAAAGGGTAAAATTCAGGCTCGGATTACTTATCACGATCCATGTCACCTGCGCCGGGCGCAACAAGTTTGGAAGCAGCCCCGTGAACTGATGAAACTGATTGACGGAATCGAACTCGTCGAACTTCCCGAATCAGATTGGTGCTGTGGCTCTGCCGGCAGCCAGCTGGTCACACATTACGATACATCCTTGCAGGTGCTGAACCGAAAATTGAGCAATATCCAAAGCACACAGGCGCAGTTGGTTGCATCGGGTTGCCCCGGCTGCCAAATGCAATTGAATACCGGCATCCGACGCCGTGGACTCAACCTGCGGGTTGTTCATCCCGTCACGCTTCTGGATGAAGCTTACGAGGCTTCCAATGAATGATCATTTGATAGGTCAACTGGTCGATTTGCTGGGAAAAGATTCTGTTCTCTGCACGCCTGAAGATCTGGCAGTCTACAGTTACGACGGCACTTTCGTTGAAGGATACCCGGATGCAGTTGTGCTGCCAACTACCACGGAGCAAATCAGCGAGGTAATTAAATTGGCTGCCGAAACACATACTCCGATCGTACCGCGCGGCATGGGTTCTGGACTGGCCGCCGGGTCCGTCCCCGCGATCAATGGAGGGGTCGTAGTAAGCCTGACTCGCATGAACCATATCCTGGAAATTGATACTGATAACTCCGTAATCCATACGGAAGCTGGCGTTGTCACCGCAGACCTTCAAGGTGAGGTCGAAAAACTTGGGCTTTTCTATCCCCCTGACCCTTCCAGCATCCGACATTCCACCGTCGGGGGGAACATCGCCTGCAACGCAGGTGGGCCACGCTGTCTGAAATATGGTGTTACAGGTGATTACGTTCTAGGCTTGACCGTCGTATTGGCTGATGGGCGCATTTTGAAAACGGGCGGCAAGCCCATCAAGGATGTTACCGGCTATGATATGAACGCTCTTTTTACTGGCTCGGAAGGCACCTTGGGCTTGATCACAGAAGCCCTGCTGCGATTGATTGCCAAACCCCGTTATGCCAGGACGGCTCTGGCGGAATTCGCATCTCTTGACGATGCCGCTCGTACTGTCAATTCCATACTCAAGGCTGGAATCGTACCTGCATCCCTTGAATTGATGGATCAAACCGCGATCATATGCATCGAGGAATCTCTCCACCTTGGATTGAATTTAAATGTCGAAGCATCGCTCATCATCGAAACCGATGGAGCTGATGAGCAAACTGTCCGAAGAGATATAGAAAATGCAGTTCGGATCTGCCAGGTTTCCAGTGCACAATCCGTGAAGATGGCCAAGGATGAGGCGGAGCGTGCCAATCTATGGAAGGCACGCCGCTCGATGTCCCCTTCGTTGGCACGAAAGGCGCCTAACAAACTCGGCGAAGATATCACTGTACCTCGCAGTGCAATTCCCGAAGTGATCCAGCGTTTACGTTCGATCAGTACCAAATATGGTTTGCCGATTGTAATCTTCGGGCATGCCGGCGATGGGAACCTGCATCCCAATATCCTGTTCGACAAACGTGAGCCAGGCCAATGGCAGAAGGTCGAGCAGATGGTCGCGGAGATTTTTGAAGCCTCCCTTGCTGTCGGAGGTACCCTTTCGGGAGAGCACGGTGTTGGCATGCTCAAGCGCCCATACCTTGAGCGCGCCCTGGGACTGGTATCTATAGATGTCCAGCGCCATATTAAACAAGCGCTTGATCCTTTAAATATTTTGAATCCTGGAAAAATCTTTTCCGTATAAATCACAGCTAGGAGATACACATGTCAGAGCAAAGTATTCGTGTTCCTGTTACGAAACTGATCGATTTCATGGTGGATACACTGGTTGCGATGAGCGTTCCCACGGAAGATGCCAAGATCATCGCAGATGTACTCATCACATCTGATCTATGGGGAGTCCGGTCGCATGGAGTTGCTCATTTAAAAATGTATCATGAACGGATGAAAAAAGGCCTCCAGCTTCCTATTACCCGCTGGGCTGTAGTCAAAGATACCCCGACAACTGCCGTTGTGGATGGAGGGAATGGAATGGGCATGGTGGTTGGGTACCATGCCATGAACCTCGCCATCCAGAAAGCGCGTAAATTTGGGTTAGGCGCAGTTGCGGTTCGCAACTCCAGCCACTATGGGGTTGCAGGCTATTATCCGTTGATGGCAGTCAAAGAGGGCATGGTCGGATTGAGCGTCACGAATGCTCACCCCTCCACAGCCCCGACATTCGGTGTCACTCCCATGCTTGGAACCAATCCAATCGCTGTTGCCGCACCGACGGATGAGCCGTTCCCGTATATGTTCGACGCGGCCACATCTGTGGTGCCACGTGGAAAGATCGAGGTTGCTGCACGCGCCAACAAGCACATCCCTGAAGGATGGGTGATAAACAAGGATGGAGTTTCGGCCACAGATAGCAGCACAATGATCGATGAGATGAACCTGGGGAATGTGGCCTTGCTGCCGGTTGGTGGGTTGGGTGAATTGATGGGCGGTCACAAGGGGTACGGGCTGGCAACTTTTGTGGAAATCTTCTCGGCCGCCTTCCAGGATGGTACCTATTTATGGGGGCTGACGGATACAGATGCTCAAGGTAAACCCCAATTCTTGAGGATAGGGCATTTCTTCCTTGCAATTGATATAACCCATTTCATTGCGTTGGAGAATTTCAAACGGATAGCAGGTAACATCATGCGCGAACTGCGTGCTTCAAACCGCATGCCGGGACAGGAAAGAATTTTCACGGCCGGTGAAAAGGAGTTCTACAGTACGCAGCGCGTCCAAGCCGAGGGTGTGGAGATTACCCCCGGGATCCAAAAGGCACTCCTGGCACTGCAAGATGAATTGAATCTGCCAGGATATGATCTGGGTTTTTAAGCGAAATATCGTAACTTCTCAATAAATAGGGGAAGATGGGTGTGTGGGCGGCGAAGCCGCCCACACACCCCCCGCCCCCCAAGTTATTGAGATGATACGAAGTATCCTCATAAATGCCTTTCTCAAGCAAATCTGGGCATTCATCTCTTCTCTCCTTTGCAAAGCACCCCTGGTGATGATTACCAGGGGTGCTGCACTTATAAAAAAGCTACATCAACGATCGCATCCCAGGCGCTGCGAAATCGCCCGGGTAGCCTCCTTGAGAGCTTCTGCAATTTCCGGTATCCGCTCCGGGGTCATCCGGCTGGTTGGGCTGGGAATACTAAGAGCTGCAATCACGGATCCCTGGCGATCACAGATTGGCGCTGAGATGGCATAGACTCCCACCTCCATCTCCTCGTCATCCACAGCGTATCCCTGACTGCGAATAACCTCGAGCTGATTGCGTAGAACATCCGGGGAAGTGATTGTTTTATCCGTATAAGTGGTCAATGAATGTTGCAGGAAACAAACCAATTCCTTGCTGGGCAATTGAGCTAGGAACAGCTTGCCACTGGCCGTACAATGAGCTGGAAGGCGTTGCCCCACAGCCGCGGCAATGGTTAGGGCATAGCTGCCTCTGAACACCTCTATATAAAAAACTTGATCCTGGTCAAATATGCTCAGATCGCAGGTTTCACCCCACTGTTGAACCAGTTGCTTCATGATTGGGATGGCTTCACGGCGCAAATCCATACGTCGGATCACTTTGAAGCCCAGATTTGTCAACTCCAGGCCCAGACGGTATCCCTGTCCTTCAGCAGCCCGTTCTAAAAATCCGTAATTGACCAGGGTGGTTACAATCCGGTGAGCCGTTGCCTTGTGCAGTTCAACTGCTTGAGCGATCTCGGAGATACCCCTTTCTGGATTCTCATCATCAAAACAACCCAGGATTTGTAGCGCTCGTTCCACTGCTCGTACGTTGTAATCGTTGGGATCCTTCATTGAACTCACATTTTCCAAGTGGTTTTAATTCAATAATCGATCGCGATTATACTACGAGACATTTCTGGCATTCGAAAGAGCAAACCGGTTCTCTGGGAATCGCCGGAAGATGAAGGAAATTGGGGGTATGGGGCGGGCTTCGCCCGCCCCATACCCCCATAACTTTCCATCCATCACGGCAACTCCCAGAGAGCAAACCTTCCCTTCGGTCACTACTCTCACAATTGGATTGCTCAGTATTCGAAAAGGTGATCTGCAATTGAATGCAGATCGCCTCAAAAAATCCGATCAGATCCAACAGTTAGGAGGTAGATACTTCGCCAGCCTCCTGCTTGGCAAGCCAGGCATCGTATTCAGCTTCTTCAACAAATATGATCGCTTCGGAAGGGCAATTTCGCTCACAGGTACCGCATTCGATGCAGATATTGACATCGATATGAGCCTGGGTTTCACCTTCGGTGATTGCACCGCTCTCGCAACCAACAACACAGGCTCCGCATAAGATGCATTTATCTGTAACAATATAAGGCATTGGTTCACTCCATAAATCATTACTGATAAAATTTGTAACTTCTCAATAAATAGGGGAAGATGGGGTGGGGCGGCTTTGCCGCCCACACACCCCCCGCCCCCCAAGTTATTGAGATGATACTAAAATTTATTGGCTAACTTCCCGCGTAGGCTTTGTTGGGGTCGATCTCTACGCGAATCAAGTGGATCTGTTCGGCATTTGGTGGTTCAGTGAATGGCAATTCCTTTGGAACGAGCGGCTTAAAGTTCATATTTTCAAGCACATCTTCCAGCGATGTGCCTGGATGGATCGATTCCAGACGCATGCGTTTGCTCTCTGGATCGAAGCCAAAGACCGCCTTGTCGGTAATCACCCGGCTGGGTCCGCCGCGTAACCCAACCCGAGAACGCTCATCGCCACCATGCAGAAACCCAGGACTTGTGATGAAGGATACTGCCTCATTGAGCTTCCGGGCCTCATGACGGATGGTGATTACAGTCCGTTGGGCATTGGAAGCAATATCGTTTCCTCCTCCGCTGCCTGTGAACCGCCGGAATTTTCCCTTGGGGTCGCCTAAAAGAGTTGTATTGAGGTTCCCGTAAACATCGATTTCCAATCCGCCTAGAAAACCTACATCTACCAATCCTTTATGCAGGACAGAACCCAGCATATCTGCAAAACTGGTATGCACCTTGGCGCGATACCAAATGCGGGGATCCGATAGACCATCTACACCGACCTCAAGTGGTTCAGGATCCACGACACCAAGCTCCAACAAGATCGTGAGGTTTGGGGCATGTGTGCGCTTGGCAAGGAAGGAAGCAACAACTGGCAAGCCCAATCCAACCCCAACAATCTCGCCATCATGTAATTCGCGCGCCCCGGCTGCTGCCATCAATTCAAAAGGAGTGTATTCCAATTCAGAAGTCATTTTGATCTCCTTTCGAATCAATACCCTAAAGTCGGGTCTGCCAACAAGAAGCTGAGATGTTTCATGCCGCCTACTTTTTCCAGATATCCCCAATGATCTTCAACACCCAACACATACTCATCCAGGTATGCCTGGAAACCTTCCGGTGTTTTGGAAGCATCTGCATATGTTTTAATATGGGCTTTATCGAAATCGTAGGCGCTGTAGACAGAAGTGGGATGTGCAGAGAAGGGAAGATGAACCACGTGAGAAACACGGAAACCGGGGATCAAAGTTCGCTCTGGATATCGTCGGATTGTTTCGGTAGAAACAAGGTTCTCGGTAAAGAGGATCGCTCTCTTGCTGGATTTAACCTGTTCCTCATTATCCCAGCGTGGCCCCAGAATCCATGCATTTCCATCTTCATCTGCCACCTGCACTTGAACTACAGAAACATCAGGTTCGAGAGGTTTTAATAACAACCACTCTTCGCCCGTGAAGGGATCTTTTACACTGCTGACAACAGGCGGGATTATTTCTTGCAAGCGCTTGAGGATATCTGATCCATTCAAGGAACGAATTGGGATGAAAGGCAAACCAAGAGAACCTGCCAGGTAACGGAATGTCATCGACAGGCTACTGAGTTCCTCCGTAACCAAAGTGCCGCCTTCAATGGCGCGGCAGATACAGTGGTGCTGACCGGACCGACCGCGCGAGCCACCGCCGTAAACGATCCGCTCCACGGCACCTGCCCCAACCATAATGTCTGCATCCATGCCGCCCACGCATTGCGATACAGTCAGACGTTTTATCCCCTGCCGGATCACCTCGTGCGCAAACGCCATAACGCACCGGGCCGTCGCAAACCCCGAGAGCGAAACATGCGAGCCGGATGGCACAGAGGCAACGGCATCGCGAAGGGAGGTCACCTTGGACATGTTAACATCCTAACCGAGAGTGGGCCGATGCTCGAAAACAACCAGCAGGATCTGGCACGCACCATCTTCAACTTTGACTTCCGCCAGTTCCACCGGGCGATCCAGCTTCTCCTCGATCGCGAGCACCATCAGATTTGCCGGAACACAGGTGAAAGGCTCGATGCCGCGCGCGATCATTTCATCTTCGACCGGTCGATGCAGACAGCCTTCTATCCGCACCCGGAACAGCCGATCTTCCTGGCTGTAGGAAACCTTTCCAACGATCCCTTCGCTTTCAAGGATGCTCCCGATGGTTTGCAGGATGTGATCCAGGTCCGGGGATTGGATCGCAGAGAGACATTTTTCCTGGAAATACTTATAGCCCACGGTGGTCACCCGGAAGCGGGCTCCCTTGCCTCTCTCATCCCAGAAGGACTTTTCCAATTCATAGATCAGATTATTGGCATACTCGAGAGGGATGGTTTTCTTGTTCATGATTGCTCCTTATAGTAAGGGTCGCCCCATTTTTCCGTGAAAACCAATTCATTGATTGCAAGACGCGGTCGAGGCCGGTGCGGGCGCGTCGGATGTCCCACCGACAGGATGCTGACTGCCTTATATCCTTCCGGTATTCCGAGCAAATCCTTGATGCGCTCTTCATCGCGGATATCAATGCATGGGGCAATGACCCAACAGGCACCTAAGCCCAGTGCCGTTACCATCAGGAGGATATTTTCGATCGCAGCGGATGTATCGTAGGGCATATCCCAAACATCCTTCTTGCCGCACACAACAATGTTGACTGGCGCATCCGCCATGAAAGCAGAGACCTGGCCCGAGGTCAGCTTCTGAAAAGCAGCCTGGCGTTTGGCCTCATCCTGCAGGTTGGCAAATCGTTCTTGCATTTTCTTGGTGACAAATTCAGCCGTGAACCTGCGGCCGCTTCCCCCGCCCGCAATGGCACCCATCTGTTTCCGCATGGCTTCATCCTTGACAATGATGAAGCGCCACGGTTGGGCATTCTCACCCGATGGGGCTTGTCTCGCCGCTTCCATGATCATATCCAGGTCATGTTCCGACACCGGTTCATCCGAAAATTCACGAATGCTGCGCCGATCCTGGATCACCTTCAGAGCGGCATCGGCCAAGGTGAATGTATCTGACATCCTGTTACCTCCTTTGAGTGAAATGGGAATGCTCTGGTTTCGTGCAATGAGACAATGTTTTATAGAATAATACCACCGAACTATAGCAAAGAAGGAATTGTTTGTCAATAGTTTGGCGATTAAAGACAAGTTTCTTTTTCATGTTCCTTACCTGAACGTGGATGAACCATATTTGGCTTGACAGTTCAGTCCCTCTGTGCTATTTTTGCCAGCAAGTTGACACTCGATGTAAAAATCCCATTTCTGATGATTGTGAGGTACATTCGATCTTGAGCGAATCAGTTCGTGCTGTCGAGCGTGCACTGGATATTCTCTTATGCTTTTCGAGCGAAACCCCAGAGTTGTCGATGACACAAATCGCAGAACAAGTCGGGATGCACAAGAGCACCGTCCACCGGCTGTTGGCAACACTGGAGGGGAAAAGGTTCTTAGAACGAGATCCCCTGACAGGTATCTACCGTCCAGGCATCCGTCTGCTCCAGATGGCCTCCCTGGCATTGGAACATAATGATCTTCGTGAACTGGCAGCTCCCCTCCTCCGCCATCTCTGTGAGCAGCACCGCGAAAATGTGAATCTCTCTGTTTTGGATGATGTTGATGTAGTTTATTTGGATGTGATAGAAAGCCCTCAACGGGTAAAGTTGGCTGCCAGTTCAGGTCAACGGTTGCCTGCTTTTTGTACCGCATCTGGCAAAGCCATCCTGGCATACCTGCCAAATGCAGAAGTGCAACAAATCCTGGATAAAGGAATGCCAAAACACACCCAGCAAACCATCGTAACCCCTGAAGCGTTATTTGAAAATCTGTATAACGCCCGGAAATTGGGTTTTGCCATGTCTGAACAGGAATTTGAGGATGGCATCAATGCAGTGGCAGCGCCTGTTCTTGACCGCAACAACCGTCCAATAGCATCGATCTCAATTGCCGGACCATCCTTCCGCTTGGGCCGGGAACGGATGCTTGAGCTTGGGCCTCTCGTGATAGCAACAGCCAGGGAAATAGCTGCCAAAATCGAGGTGGCGAATCGTTCCTGATCTTTAACCAACCATGGCTAGAAGATAACACTACGAGGGGGGTAATTCTAAAGATTTACGGCACACCACTTGCATGTGTGCCGTATTCGCGTATATCGAGTTTTATCATGAACATACCAGTAGGGCGGGTGGGGGTCGAACCCACACGGTGTCTCCACCGGCGGATTTTAAGTCCGCAGCGTCTGCCAATTCCGCCACCGCCCCACGAATTGATTCTACACCAAGCGCCATTTCCGTCAAGGCGATTGATTCTTTTGACTCGCATACCGCGAAAAGAAGTGCACCCAGAACGGTGATAATCTGCCCCGCACCCTGGCTTCTTTGATAGCCACCCGCAGCCCATCCGGACCTTCGAACGGCGGCAGCACCAGTACAGCCCTTCCCAACTCCTGGGCTGTGTGCGCATCCGACCCGGCCGTGCCAGCCAGGCCATGTTCCAGGGCAAATTCCTGCGCCAGTTGGTTCGCATTCGGGATCATACAGCGCGCATTGAAGATTTCTATGGCATCCACCAAAGGCACGATCTCCAGTAAATCCTCCAGCTTCCAGGCCCCGCTGCGCCAGGCATCGAACGGATGCGATACGCTGATGAACGCCCCCTGCTCCCGCAAGCGATGGATCGCTTCCTTCGGCGCGAGACCGGCCGGAATCTCCTCGGTCACGAATGCGGCCAGGAGTTCGCCCCGGGTGGTCATGATCTCTTCCCCCACGATCACCAGTTCCGGTGCAATCTGTTTGGCAGCCTTTGCCCCAGCGATCGTATTATGATCAGTGACCACAACACGGTTGATGCGCTTGCGGCGGCAGGTTGCCACCAACTTTTCCGGGGTAACGAGGCTGTCGTGGGAGGCTTGGGTGTGACAATGGAATTCGAGTGATAAATTCATAGATCATTATGCTTGACAAACATGATTCTGACCGTTTATACTGATTTTATCATTCCCACCTAGCCGCTTATTTGTTACTTTTCCCTGAGGAGGAAGGAACTTCATGCAATTGTTGGGAATTATCGATTGGTTATTGGAGATAACAAATGATGCATTGGACGTTATCCTTCTTTGGGTAGGTTTAACTGCGCTCATTGCCTACACAGTTAGTTTCTTCTATAAAAACTTCAAGAAACTCCGTGCAAAGAAGATTGACGCGGAAATTGGGGAAATTCTTTATCAATCATTCATTCTACTTGCTGCTGACGCTTTTCTGGTTATTATTTTCTGGTGGCTGCCATCACTCACGGTAAAACTGGTAGATTGGTTGCCTGTAACGATAAGGTGGCTGGAATTCCTACTTGCAACCATCGGCATTGCATACCTGTTCGGACATGAATATGGTGAGAGGAGATGGTTGGTTTCTTCCCTCGGGCATGTTGGGGTTATCTTCTTTGGTTGGATGGTTGACCGCTGGATCGGAATACTATTCCTCTCCACGCCTGTTATCCTTGCATATTATGCAGCGCTTAATCGTTTGGCGATGGTGGTTTTGCCGACATCAAACCCGGAGGATCCCTATGAAAAAAAGCAGCGCTTCAAAGTTCTGGCTGCTTTTACTTGGGGATTCCAGCTTCCCGATTATGTTGTATCTGGGCATGCATGGAAAAAACCGGACCCACGGATCCCAGGCGATTTCACCCTAGATTTGCCATTCCCGGGATTAGTTTGGACAAAATCCCATCAAGTTGTCGGAATCACGGGCGGGACGCAATTCAAACGGGTAGATGGTCCCGGCGTTGTGTTTACAGGAAAACTGGAACGTCCTTTTCAAATCATCGATTTACGCAACCAACTTCGCTCGAGTGAAATCGATGTAGTAAGCAAAGATGGCATACACTTCAAGGCAAATGTATTCGCCGCCTTCCGCGTTGATCCAGATGCATGGGATGAACAAACCCATGACACGATTGGCGCAATCAATCCTCTATTGAAGGGTGCAGATCAGCCTAGTTACATGGAAGGAAGCTTCCCTTACTCGCATTTACGGGTAAAAGCCCTGTTGGGCTCGATCAGCCCATCCTCTTTGAATGACGATACATTGATCTACTGGGATCGTTGGGTGTTGAGCGTGGTCGAAGATATGGCTCGAAAGGTGATTTCGCAAAAGAGGCTCAACGAACTCTGGAAACCCGCAAAGGATAAGAAAGAGGCCAATGCATTAGAGATCATCGCCCAGGAAATCAAGGATGAGATCTTTATTAAACTGAGATCGGTTGGTATTCTCTTACTTGCGGCTCGAGTCGCCAATTTCAGCTTTCCAAAAAGCGAAGGCGATGTAGATGAAATTTCAAAACAGCAAATTGCATCCTGGGGTTCTGAATGGGAACGGAAGAAAATAGAGGTTTTATCGACAGCTCAGGCTGAATCCGAACGAATTCAGCAGGAGGCACGCGCTTACGCCCAATCACTCCTGCTGAATTCCATTGCCGAAGGCTTGCAAAGAGCGGAAGAAATCCACCCTAATCTATCCCGGTATGTGATCGAGATGCGCCTCCTAAGCGCATTGCAGGATTATATTTATATAGGGCCGTCGGATGGGGAAGAAACGATAGACAACGTGAAAATCAGAGACTTAAGATCCTATATTCGCGAACGCCAGGAATACTATTCGTCAAAGGATAGAAGGGAGCACAAACCTTGACCTTTACTCCTCCCAAAGAGCCCCTGAACTGGCAGAACGCATATACACGCGATCAAGCATTTCGAGATTCTGATAAGCAGTCTTCTGAATTTCTCCTGCCAATCGGGATCGCTTTGGTAACCGTATTGGTTTATGGTTTGCTGAGTCTAGCCCGTTTCCATTTCTTCTATAAGTATAGCCTTTATACGATTGGCTTCATTGCTTTGGCAATATTGATCTTCCTTATTGTTTCTTCTTTACTGATTCTGAAGGGAAGCTCCCGATTTGCATCGACTTTCTTTGAGGATTTTTACCGCCCTCCTGAGAACATCGACCCCGTCAAAATAATCAATTATCGGCTGAATGGCGTAACGAGACTCCCTGAACCGCTGAACATGATGTCGCAATTCAAATACATCATCGCAAGAGATGGCGAAATAGACAAGAAGGATGAATGGCCTACCTGGATGGCTCTTAACCTGGGTGGGCCGCTCATGCTGATCGTGTTCGATGGCTGTGCGCTCTACCTGGAAAGGGGAAACAAGTTCTCGCGCGTTGTTGGCCCAGGCCCCATTCCTCCATTTCTTGAGTGGCACGAAACAATCAAATACGCGGTGGATTTGCGCCCCAAAGTGAAAGAAGGCGAGTTTTCTGTTTGGACCAAAGATGGGATTAATATCAGGTTGGCAGTGAGAATGGAATGCAGGATCGGTGATCCGAACAAAAAAGACCCACAAGGGAATCTGGTTTATCCTTACGATCCCGAAGCTGTAAAGAAGGCTGTCGAGAGGTATGCCCTTAAGTGGCCAAAACCCGAGGAAGAACCCAGCGAAAACTCCTGGGTGGATACTGCTTGGGGGCAAGTCACCGGGATTATACCGAGATACATTGGAAGCCGGATGCTGGATGATATCCTCATTGCCGATCGGAAAAGTGGACAGATCTTATCGCCCCAAGCCCTGGAGAAGTTACTGGCGAGCATCAACGAAGCTACAAATGCATTTGGAGTTTATGTAATCAACCTTCAAGTTACAAGCGTCATAATTCCCAAGGAAGTACAAGAACAACATAAAACCTTCTGGGAAGTAGAACGCCAAAGTATTAACACGATCATCCAAGGGGAGGCTAAAGCATTCAGCATCCGCACTCGCGAAAAAGCCCGGGCTGATTCACAGCGCGATTTGATCCTGGCAATTGCTGAGGGGCTTGAAAAAAACAAAGCGTCCCCCTTCACCGAACCATTATTGCTTTCCCTTTACGGTGTACTAGATGAAAGCCTTCATGACCCGCTGATCCGAGCTCAACTGGCAAATGAAACACTAGATACACTTGAGAGATTGCGTGAATTATTAGACAAGTAATAGTCATGAGACAAATATGGCTGCCCAATTAATTAAGAGAACACTCAAAGCTCTTCGAACGGATGATGAGTATCTCATTGAAACGTTGAAACGCTATTTAAATTCAATCGATGATACCAGCAAGACACTTGCATTAGTAAATGAGTTTTATCAAGAGCATCAGCGCGCAAGTTGTATCTGCTTTGACAATCAAGCTTTCTGCGCCACCCTCATCGGCATTGGGTATCTCAGCCTTGGTAAGTATGAAGAAGCTGTTAAATGGCTTGAGTCTGGAAGCAGTCAATTCTGTATCAAAGGCGAGTCCTGGAATCAAGCCATAACCTTAAGGTTGCTTGGGCATTGTTATTTGATTATTGGGAAACCATACGAATCTATTAGTTGCTATGAAAAGGCCAAAAGGATTGTTCAACTAAGAATTCATATTGGTAAGAATAATTACGATAACTCCTACAAGGCATTACAGAAAGAACTGAGCAAATTGATTGCCAAAGCACAAACAGAATCAATGCCCGCAGAATCACAAAGCAGGAAATTAAGACAACCGATCCAAAATAAACCTACTATCAGAAAGAATGCTTACCTCACTCTGTTATCGCTTCCAATCTATCCTGGTGTTCAAGCGGGGACGAATGGACCAATACTTGTCCGTCCCAAGTTAAAGAGCTCCCAGACAGATATTAGCCTAATTACCCTTGATCAAAAAAGTTATTCACTACATTCCTTGTTGAAGGATAAGCGACAAATCACTCTCTCCGATGGCTTGAAATATGGTTGGGCTAAAGTTTTTGGGGATAGTATGAATGCTGCTAACATCTATGAGCATGATTATGTTCTATTTTATGAAAGCGCTGATGCTGAGCATCATTCCATTGTTGTTGCTTCACTCCTTGAGCAAGACGGGATTGATCTGAAATTGATTGTCAAGCGCTACAACAAAATAGATCGCCTCTTATTATCTGAAACCATTCCTCCCAATCTTTACGATCCCATAGAATTAGGAGGGGAAACGAAAATTCTAGGGACAGTGGTAGCCATCGCAAAGCCAATTGATGAAGCGCACCCATAACGTAGAATGAGTGTCTACCCAGGTTCCTCCCCCATCCTCATCCTCGGTGCCGCCGGTCTGGATGTAATTGGCCGCATCGAATCTGACCTCCACACCGGCACATCCAACCCGGCGCGCATCCGCACATCATTTGGGGGCGTGGCGCGCAACGTGGCCGAGAACCTGGCCCGCCTGGGTCAGCCCGTGCGCCTGGTGACTGTCGTTGGAAAAGGCCAGTTTGGGGATGATATTCTTGGCTATACGCAGAAAGCCGGAGTAGATGTATCTGCCGCCATCCGGACTGCCTCCTTCCCAACCGGTTTCTACATGGCAGTCCTGAACGAGAGCGGCCAGCTACATTTTGCTGTGGATGATATGCGCCTGATCTCAGAATTGTCTCCCGATCACTTAAGAGATCACGCCGAACTCTTCGCATCCGCCAGCATGGTATTCATGGACGCCAACCTGCCTTCAGCTACCATCCAGACTGCCTTCAGCCTGGCCAAAAAGGCGGGCATTCCGGTTTGCGCAGATCCAACTTCCGCTTCGCTGGCGCCCAAACTCAAAAAATTCCTGCCGCGTTTGCATCTCATCACGCCCAACGCAACCGAAGCGGGTATCCTGACCGGCAAGCCATTCCCGGACAACGACCGCAAGGCCGCCATCGAGGCTGCCCGGATGCTCGTCAGCCAGGGCGTGGATGTCGCCATCGTCACACTGGCAGAGTTCGGGGTTTGCTACGCCGCATCCGAGACCAACGGCCACATCCCCGCCATCCGGACGCAAATCCTCGACCCAACCGGCGCGGGAGACGCCATGACCGCCGCCATCCTCTTTGGCCTGTTGAACGAACTGTCGGTCGATGATGCTGTCCGGCTGGGCGTATCGGCAGCTTCCCTGACCCTGCGCTCGCCGGGCACCGTTTGCGCTGACCTGACCCTGGAAAAACTTTACGATCAATTGGGTACATAAATGCATACAAAACTACCTCCCCACTTTTCGGTCACGCCCGAGATCCTCCACGCGCTGACAGCCAAGTTACCGGTGGTCGCATTGGAATCGGCCGTCATCACCCATGGACTGCCGCGCCCCTATAACCTTTCCCTGGCACAAGATGTGGAGCAGGAAATCCGCAACGAAGGATGCATCCCTGCCACGATTGCCGTGCTGGATGGCGAGATAAGGATCGGCATCCCCGGCGATGAACTCGAATGCCTGGCAAACGACGGCAACGTAGTGAAAGTCAGCCGCCGGGACTTTGCAGCAGCCGTGACGAAGAAGTCAACCGGCGGAACGACCGTTGCCGGTACCATGTTTGCCGCCCAGAGAGC
>Ga0209285_10000125_pt1 | contig 27193 bp, 31 predicted proteins | sample PPLLak3March2015_2_FD_187249 | JGI IMG/M metagenome (GOLD analysis project Ga0209285, IMG submission 187249) | Freshwater sediment microbial communities from Prairie Pothole Lake near Jamestown, North Dakota, USA - PPLs Lake P8 Core (3) Depth... | ecosystem: Environmental > Aquatic > Freshwater... | reverse complement strand
CACCAGGGCGAATACGCCCGCTGTCAACGCCAGGCAGAAGAACCCGGCCCAGATCACCCGCCGGGATTTTTTATAGCCGTACACTTCGGTGAGGATATCGCCAAAGATATAGCTGACGGGGAAGAGCAGCGTCCCGGCATCGAAAGCCAAGGGAACGCCGAAGAGATTGAATCCCCAATCCACGATCTTGGCCGATGAGGCAATATTGCTCACCACCAGCACGGTCACAAAAACGGCCATGATCCAATCGAAATAACGGTAGGGACGTTCCTGCGCCATTATTTCCCAATCATCCGGCAAAAGGCGCACTCCCCCGGCGCGGAGGTCGGCTGTCCGCAGCGAGTACAGGGATGTAGCTCCTGCTGGATCTCCACCTGTTCGGAAAATAACCCTTTCCGGCGCGCTTCCAGGAATTTCAGGTAGTAAGTCAGCTTAGCGCCGGGGCGGTCATGTTCGATCTGGTTGAACAGTTCCTTGTAGTAGATGGACGTGCTCCCCTCCGAGAAGGGACATTCCTCGTAGATGTACTCGATGCCGCGCAGCAGGGTGTAGGCAGCCATCTCGCGCTCATAGAAACGGCACAGCGGCTTGACCTTGCGCGCCAGGCCAGGGGTCTCGGCCAGCACGGGCGATTGCCGCAACAGGTACTCTCCCTGCCAGGTCAGCGTATTGCTGAAGAGCACCGCCACCTCGTCATCCAGGTTGTGGCCGGTGGCCAGCACATCATAACCAAAGTCGCGTGCAATGCGGTTCATCACGTGGCGTTTTACCAGTCCGCATACCGAACAGAACTTTTCCTTGCCGCGCCAGGTGCGCCCGGCAATCTCTGGGATCGTTTCTCCATATTCGCTTTTTATATCCACAACATGAAGTTTCAGGCCGCGCTCGGTAGCGAACTTTTCTGCCAGGCGCTGTGACTCGGCTGAATAACCGATCCCTTCGTCGATCCCCAGGCTGATATACAGGCCATCCGCCGTATATCCCAATCGCTGTAAGATATCCCACAATGCCAGCGAATCCTTGCCGCCCGAGACCGCCACCAATATTTTTTCGTCACGGGTGAACATACGGTATTTCTTGATAAACCGCTCGGCCTGCTCCGGCACCCATTCCAGGTAATGATCCTTGCAGAGCGCCAGCTTGTGATGGCGCATGTTGACCGATGCCTTGGCTCCACACTTCCTGCATTTCATCTCAACCGCCGGAAATCACCGCGACCAGCTTGATCACCTGGCCATCCTTCAAGATCTCATCTTCCTCGATCAATTCCCCATCCCGGGTGGCAAGGACCGACTCGGGCAGGATATCGATCTTTTTGAGCGCCGCGAGCAGCGTCATGCCGGGACGGACCTCGTATTCCATCTTCCGAAGAATAATCTTGACCATACCTGTCACCTTTCGGAATCATTCTACCGTGAGCAAAGACAGGCGTCAATCACAGGTTTATAATTGGGGCATGCACATCTCCCGCGCCACCCAGGCAACCGGGGAACTCTTCAGCGCATTACAGAAGTTGATCCCACAACTGACATCCAATAACCCTCCGCCAACTGAAGCACAATTGATTGACCTGCTGGCATCCGGATCCAGCACCCTGCTGGTCGCCCGCTGGCCGGATCAGACCGGAACAATTGCCGGCCTCCTGACCCTCGTTATTTACCGTGTCCCAACCGGCACCCGCGCCCACATCGAAGATGTTGTTGTGGATGGCACTTATCGCGGCAAAGGGATCGGCGAAGCGTTGACGCGGGAGGCCTTGCGCCTGGCCCGGGATGGGGGTGCCAATGGCGTTTCACTCACATCCAACCCGCAACGGGAAGCAGCCAACCGGCTGTATCGGAAGCTGGGTTTCACACGGCGCGAAACGAACGTTTATTTCTATCCTTTCCAGTAAACTCAGGAGAATCCAATCATGAAATACAAGGCAGAAATCCTCTCCAGCCAGGAACAGGAACGCATCCACTCCCTAAGCCTGCGCATCCTGTCTGAAATCGGTGTGCGTTACCACGGCGATAAAGCCCTCGAGATTTTAGATAAGCATGGGGCTTCGGTGGATTGGGAAACCAGGGTTGCACGCATCCCCCGCGAATTGGTGGAACAAGCGTTGGGAACATCCCCAAAGCAGCTTGTGCTGGGCGCGCGCAATCCCGCCTATGATTATGCCATGCCTTCCGGGATCTCCCGCTATTGCATGGATGGCACGGCTGCATTTGCCCTCGATTTCGAAACCGGCGAGCGCCGCTACGGGACGCGCCAGGATATCGAAAACGGGGCGCGCCTCTTCCAGACCCTCGAACTGGGCGTCATGGCCTGGGCGCCTACCTGTGCATCTGATTCAGCCAGTGGCTCACGCCCCCTGCATGAATTCTTCACAATGGCGAAATTCTGCTCCAAACACGGTCAGCATGAGCTGCATACGGTCGAGCAGGTGCCTTATCTTGTGGAGGGGCTGGTCGCCCTGCTGGGCAGCGAGGAGGAAGTCCGGCGCAGGAAGGCATTTTCACTCATCTATTGCCCGGTTGCGCCGCTCTCGCACGATGGCGCGATGCTGGATGCATATCTCGAACTTGGTCAATGGAAAGTGCCGGTCATGCTCATGCCCATGCCGGTGGCAGGCACAACCGGCCCGGCCAGCCTGTTCTCGAACATCGCCCTGGCCAATGCGGAACTGCTTTCATCGGTGGTCGTCTACCAACTGGCGCATCCCGGTCGCCCGCTGATCTACAGCAGCGCGGTCGGATCGCTGGATTTCCGCACCGGTGGATTCCTGGGCGGGACGCCGGAGATGGGCATCCAGTCCGCGGCGTTGACCGAGATGGGACATTTCTACAACCTGCCCGCTACTTCAGCCGGCTGCACGGCAGACGCCAAACAACCGGGGCCCGAAGCCGTGCTCGAAAAACTGGTCACCACCATTCCGCCCGTGCTGGCCGGCTCGGAAATCATCGTGGGTTTCGGAGAGATCGAGAGCGATCAACTGCTGGTGCTGGAGCAATACCTGGTGGACCACGAAATCGCCCGATATTGCCAGCGCCTGTTGGAAGGTGTGGACTCAAGTGAAGGAAAAGATTTGTTCGAGGATATCGCCAGCGTTGGCCCGGGCGGGCACTTCCTGAGCCGCAAGAGCACCCGCCAGGCGCCCCGAGGCGGGGAATTCTTCTTCCCCAGCCTGCTCAACTACAATTCCCACGAAGCCTGGCTCGAACTTGGGAAGCCAACCATGTATTCGAAAGCACGTGAAAAGGTGAAGGAAATCCTGGCTGGGCCGGTCATCGATCCACTGCCTGATGCAATCACGGCAAAACTGGATGAAATCCTGCAAAGGGCGGACAGGGAGTTGAAGGAATAAAAAAAATCGGGCGATCTCGCAGTCGCCCGATTTCATTCAATCCAGGAATTGGATGTGTTTTGGTGTTGCACTGGCGTGAGCCGCATACTCCCCCCGGTATTCCTCGGGCATCAGGATAGCGATCTGGCCCATGATCTCATCCACGATCTCCTGGCGTCCATCCCGCATCATCTTCCCATCATTGGCTTTGATATGGAACAGCCTGCCGACGCGGATATGGAAATCCGTCCGCTTAAACTGCTTGAGATTGGTTGAAAACTGTTCCGCTCCCCAGTGCGCCAGCGGCAGGATCGGCGCGCCGGAGCGCAGGGCGATCGGCACCACACCCGGGCGGGCGCGCAACAACCTGCCGTGGTATGAGCGCGTCCCCTCCGGGGCAATGGCCAGGATGCCCCCAGCCTGGAGCACGTTCAACCCACGCCGGACCGCTTCCAGGTCCAGTTCGCCGCGCCGGATGGGGATCGCCTCCCATTGGTCGAACAGCCATCCCATTAATTTATTGTCCCAGGTTTCGATTTTTGCAAAACCGGTCAGGGGGCGGGGCTGCAAGTGTGCAAATACGAGGGGAACTTCCAGTGAACCGATATGGTTGGTCACGATGATCAATGGCCCTTGCTTGGGAACCTGTTGGAGGGCGCTGCGTTCGATCCGGCACATTGCATTTGTGCCGGTGCGCACCATGCCACAGAGAAAGCGGCCTGCTGCGTTCATAATCGTTATACTTCGGGCTTCTGGGTGATGAATTCGATCTGGCCAGGCAGCAACTCAATGCTCAACTGGCTGCCTTCGTAACAGACCGTCTCGCCATCGCAGTGGATCGGCATGGTTCCCAAGACCGCGGTTGCCACCACCTTGCGCGCCTTGCCCATCGTGACTTCCTTCTGGGTGGCCTGGGTGCCCTTCATGAAATACGGGATCAACTGGAAAACCCGTCCCTTGCTGGCTGAAGCCGCAATGCACAGATCAAAGGTGCCATCAGCCGGGTCGCCGTTCGGGGCAAAGAAGAAGCCGCCGCCCATCCGCCGCCCGTTCATGATGGAGATCATCAAGGAAGGCTGGGTAAGCTCCTTTTCATCATATTCCAATCGAACGGTTGGTGGCTTAAAGAAGATGAAAACAGTCTCGATTGCCGCGATCAGGTAGAGCAGCAGGCCTCGTACCCAACGGATCCGGGCCGCCACAAAGCCAGTCTCTGCATCGAAACCAATGCCAACCCCATTCCCGAAATAACGGCCATCCGGATAATCCCCACCCTTGAGCAATCCCACATCCATGCGGCGGCGGTAGTTTTCCGCCAGGATCTTGCAGCCAATCTCGATCCCATCCGGGATACCCATCCCATAGGCGAAATCGTTGCCGGTGCCAACTGCGATCTGGCCCATGGCGGTTTTATCGAAACCGGCATTCCTGGCGCGCATCAGGCCATTCAGAACCTCGTTCGCCGTGCCATCCCCGCTGGCGACCACCACCACCTCAACCCCTTCGCGGGCGGCCTGTTCGGCGAGGTCGGCGGCATGCCAGGGGCGTTCTGTCGAGACAATCCGGTAATCCAATTGATACAACTTTAGTTGTTCCTCGATCACAGGGATATTCCGTCCGGCAAAACCGCGCCCGGCAACCGGGTTGACAATGACCAAATAACGAGACATCCAAACCTCCTCCAGGCAAAATATGAACGCTATTGTACCTTCGAACCACAGAAACAGGCCAGATTTGATACAATTGCTGCACGCATGTTCATCATCTTGCCATTCCTGTTTTTGCTCCTGACGGCTTTAGCCCTGTTCATCCTGCGCCAGGTTCGCCCGGGTTTCCGTTTCTTCTGGTTGATCGCAACTGGAGGAACATTGGCAGCCACAATCAGCGTGTTCCTGTGGCGATTCCAGTTGCCCATCATGTTTGCACCCCTCAGCATGGAATTGGATACGCCGATGATTTTTACCCTGGCCTGGCTGGTGGATGGTTTGTCATGGCCTTACGCGTTAGCGCTCATTACGCTGGCAACGGCAGTCATCATCACGTCCGTTGTCCGCGAAGGGCGCGACCCGCTGGCTTGGGGCGGGATATTGTTATTGACAGCCTTTGGCCTGCTGGCAGTAACTTCAAATAATGCCTTTTCAATTTTGCTGGCTTGGGCAGCCCTGGATTTCAGCGAATTGATCGTAGGCCTCATATCTGTAGGTGGTGAAAAAAGCGAAAGTGTTGTCATCGCTTATGCATCCCGTATGGCCGGCATTGGGTTGGTGATATGGGCCATCGTAACAGCGCCCGGCTCCCTTATGGATATTCGCCAGATCCCACAACAAGCCGGGCTTTTCCTGCTCCTGGCAGTGGGCATCCGGATGGGTGTGCTGCCATTACACCTGCCTTACCAGGAAGCCGGCCTGCGGCGCGGCTTTGGGTCGACCCTTCGGTTGGTGTCGGCTGCATCCAGCCTGGTTCTTCTCGGGCATCTCCCCGCAAACCTGATGGGCTCCACCCCAACATCCATCCTGCTCATCATGACAGCCCTGGCTGCCCTTTACGCCGGCTGGATGTGGGTGCGCTCTGCTGAAGAACTAACCGGCCGTCCCTTCTGGCTGCTCGGCATGGGTTCCCTCTCGATTGGCGCCGCCTTGAGCGGCAACCCGGTTGGGAGTATCGCCTGGGGAATTGCGCTGGTAATGGGGGGCAGCCTTCTTTTCCTTTACTCCGCAAGGCAAAAAAGCTTGCTGTGGCTCCCCCTCATCGCATTCTTCGCGACAACCGCTTTACCATTCAGCCTGACGGCTCCCGGGTGGGATGGGACACAGTCAACCTTCTGGCTGTACTGGCTGACCCACCTGCCCGGCCAGGCTTTGCTCATGGCAGGGGTCATCAAACACAGCCTCCACCCGGGCGAAAGTGCCTTCGAATCCCTTCCCCGGTGGGCGAAAGGGATCTACCCGTTGGGGCTGGGTTTGCTCGCCCTGTTTATGCTCCTGCTCGGCATCTGGGGATGGGCTGGTTCTGCCACCATCGGCCGCTGGTGGGCAAGCCTGCCAGGGGTTGCCTTATCCATCGGGATTGCCTGGCTGGTCATCAAGCGGGGAGGCCGTTACACGCTTCAGCCAGCCTCCCGCCCCACAACCTGGTTGAACCTCTTTCGACTGGCTTGGCTATACCGTTGGTTATGGTCCCTGTATCGTCTGCTGGCCCGCATTGGCAATACGCTTGCCGCCCAACTCGAAGGCGAGAGTGGAATTCTCTGGTCGCTGGTCATCCTGGTTTTACTGGTTTCGCTGATCGTTCAAGCCGGATAAGAACTAATGAACATTTTCAACTGGGTTGCAGTAGCTATCATCATGATCTCTTCTACAAGCCTCCTGGTAAGCCGCGACTGGCGCTGGCGGCTGTCCATGCTGGCTGTCCTGCACTTTGGCATCTTCAGCCTGGTCATCCGTTATTGGCCGTTGGGAATGTCTGCGATCAAATTGATCACCGGCTGGATGGGCTGCGTTATCCTGGGTATGACCAGGCTAACCACAGGAGTCAAATTACCCGATGAGGAGTTATGGTCGCAAGGACGCATCTTCCGGCTCCTCGCAGCCGGCCTGATCCTGGCCGCAACCGCAGCCATCGCACCGGCCATCTCCAGCCGTTTAAGCATCATCACACTTCCGGTGGCTTGGGGGGGCATCCTGGCTATCGGAATGGGTTTGATCCATCTCGGGATGACAAGCCAGCATTCACGCGTGATCGTTTCCTTGTTGACCATCCTGGCAGGGTTCGAACTGTTATATGCGGCTGTCGAGGCGTCCATCCTGGTTGCAGCCATGCTGGCAATCGTTGATGTTGGATTGGCATTGGTGGGAGCCTATCTGCTGAGCCTATCAGCTGCTGCGGGAGACGATCGGACATGAATGCTCCAATCATCTGGATCGGCCTGCCCATCCTGGTTGCCATTTTGATCCGCTTCATCCCGCGCAGGGATGTGATTGCCGGCATCGGGAGTGGGGTTGCATTCCTGCTTGGGATGGGGACCTTGCTGTTGCCATTCGATACCGCACTGGCGTTGGGGTCCTTTTCAATAAAAATCTCTTCCACATTCGAGGTTCTCGGTCGGCGCTTCAGCCTGACATCCGCAGATACGCTAATTCTTGCCATCGTCTACTTTTCAGCCTCTTTCTGGTTTGCAGCTTCCCACACCAGTGGGGCAGCCCGCCGGTTGGTATCCATCGGTCTGCTCATCATTGCCTTGCTGGTTGCCTCGTTTGCAGTAGAGCCGTTCCTGTATGCCGCACTGCTGATCGAAATAGCCGTCCTGTTGAGCATGCCCTTGATATCGCCTCCCGGACAAAGCCCATCCCGCGGGGCCATTCGCTTCCTCATCTTCCAAACCCTCGCCATGCCGCTCATCCTGTTCGCGGGGTGGCTGATTGCAGGCGTGGAAGCCAATCCTGGTGAATTGACCCAGGTTGGCGAGTCTGCCATCCTGCTCGGTCTGGGGCTCATGTTGCTACTGGCAATCTTCCCCTTCTTCAGTTGGATTCCCATGCTGGCCGAGGATACGAACCCTTTCGTTGCGGGTTTCCTATTCTGGATATTTCCCACCCTTGCTTTGTTCTTTGGCTTGCGGTTCCTGGACAATTACGCCTGGATCCGGGAATCAGCAGAACTGACCGGTATCTTGCAAGGCGCCGGCTCCTTGATGGTCGTAACGGGCGGTTTGTGGGCTGCCTTCCAACGACATGCGGGTCGAACCTTTGCTTATGCCATCATCGTGGAGAACGGCTTATCCCTCCTGGCACTGAGCCTTGGCAATCCATTGAACCTCGACTATTTCATACTGCTCCTGATCCCGCGTGCAATTGGCATAGGGCTATGGGCATATTCGCTGGCTACCCTGAAGGAAGTGAAAGCCTCCCTGCGATTCCGTGAGATCAAAGGATTGGGTCGGACACAGCCCATCACTGCGCTGGGGATCCTCTTTGCATCCCTGAGCATGCTGGGATTTCCCCTGCTGCCCAAATTCCCGATCATCCTAACCCTCTGGTCATCGATTGGCGAACAATCGCCAGGGACTGCTCTCTGGCTGGCATTGGGCATCGCCGGGCTGGCAACCGGCATCATCAGGAACCTGGCAGTCCTGGCCCTGTCAAACCCCGGGATCCAATGGAAGAGCAACGAAACGCTGCCTCAACGCATCTTCATCGGATTAGGTGTGTTGCTCTTGTTTACAATGGGAGCGATTCCGCAATGGGTGCAACTATTCCTGGCGCGCCTGCCGGGTATTTTCGAACACCTTGGCCGGTGAATCGCAAGCAGAAGTATAATCAGCCCTGCTTACAAGTGGCGCGTCAACTTATCCCAAATCAATAGTCCCTTGGAGGTTCTCCCAATGGAATTCGAACAACTGATCAAGCGTGTGGAGTGGCTGGACGAGCAGAGACGCAAAGACAAAGATACCATTGCCACACTTGAAGTCCGGTTGGCAAACCTGGAAACCAGCCTGGCTGCTATTCCCCCGCAAATTGAAGAAGCGGTTAATGAAGTCACGCCACTTAAGGGTCTGCCAGCACGCCTGGAGGGCTACCAGAATACTGCCAAGAAACTGCGCAAGGAGTTGCTTGCCCAACTCGAAGAAACGGAAAAACGGTTGGCAGAGCAGCAGGAAAAATATTGGAAGAACGAGCGCCTGCGGGTTAACCGCAACCTTAGCGATCTCAAAAAAGCCGTCGAACCCATCCCGGAATTGCGGCGCAACATCCAGGCTGTTTCCGCAGAAGGGCCGCAACTGAAGCGCTCCTTCACCCAACTCGAGAAGAAATTCGAAGGGATTATTTCCGGCAGCGAGGAAGCCCTGCGCGCCACGCGGGTGACAGAAGAGAACCGCAAGCAGGATACCAAACGTATCATGGACCTGCAGGGCGAGGTCAGCGCGTCCAGGAAGCGATTGGATGAACTGCGCGAGAAAATTGATCTCCACAACGAAAGCACCCGCCACATCGAAATCCGGGTGAATGAATTACTGGCCAGCGAAAACGAACGCAAGCAGGCACAGGTTGCCTTCATGGAGCAACAATCCAAGCTGCAGGTTCAACGTGAACAGACGGTCAGGGATTTGAAAGATACCTACGAAAAGATCAACAAACAATCCGAGCAATTGCAAAACCAATTGATCGAATGGGATTCCATCCAACGAGCGGTCAAACGAGCCCAAGAAATTTACGAAGATCTTGCCCAAAAATATGAGCGGCGCATCAATGAAGTGGCCGAAATGCAGCGCCTGGCCGAGGATCGCTTCCGGCAGGAATGGGTCTCCTTTAAAGCCGATGACCAGAAACGCTGGGCGAGTTTTGCGCTATCGCATGACGAACAGCAAAAAGATTACCGGGTCAGCATCGAGAAATTCAACGACCGGTTGACTGCCCTGGAAGATCTGTCCCAGACCTTGCAGGATATCATCCAACAAAGCCAGGATGCCCAGCAGGAATTCTACCAGGGAGAGTTGGCCCGCATCCACGAATTGATCGAGGCATACGGGCGCATCATCGGCCCAACCGGTAAATAGAACCCACCATGCGCGTTATCGGAACTGCAGGTCATGTAGACCACGGGAAATCCACCCTGATTGCTGCGCTCACCGGCATCCACCCGGACCGACTGAAGGAGGAGCAGCAGCGCGAGATGACCATCGACTTGGGATTCGCCTGGCTGACCCTGCCAGACGGTGAAGAGGTGGGTATCGTGGATGTCCCCGGTCATCGTGATTTTATCGAGAACATGCTGGCCGGCATCGGCGGGATCGACGCCGCCCTGCTGGTCATCGCCGCGGACGAGGGAGTCATGCCCCAGACCCGCGAACATCTCGCCATCCTCGATATCCTCCAGATCCAGGCGGGCATGGTTGTGTTGACGAAAACCGACCTGATCGAAGAGCCGGAATGGCTGGACTTGCTCGAAGAAGATATCCACAAGACATTGCGGGGTACAGTTCTGGCGGGGGCACCCATCCTGCGGGTCTCATCCCGCACGAAGGCCGGTTTCCCGCAACTTTTAGAAACCCTCACCCATATCCTATCCGAATGCCCGCCGCGCCTGGACCTCAACCGCCCGCGCCTGCCTATCGACCGGGTTTTCAGCATCGCCGGGTTTGGCACGGTAACGACAGGCACTTTGAGCGATGGACGCATGAAAGTGGGAGATGATGTCGAAATCCTGCCTTCCGGCCTGAAGGGGCGCATTCGCGGCCTGCAAACCCACAAAAAGAAGGAAGAAACAGCGATCCCCGGCAGCAGGACAGCCATCAATATTTCCGGTATCAATGCCGAGCAGATCCGGCGCGGGGAAGTGGTGGCACACCCCAGGCAATACCAGGCCACCCAGCGTGTGGATGTGCATTTCCGCCTGCTTCCGGATGTTTCCGGGAGGCTGCACCACGCCAGTGAAGTGAAAGTTTTCATCGGGACAACCGAAACCATTGCGCGGGTGCGCTTACTGGGAGCGGAAACGCTCGACCCCGGGCAGGAAGGCTGGCTGCAACTGGAACTGCGCCAGCCGATCGTAGCCGTCCGAGGCGACCGTTACATCCTCCGCCAGCCATCCCCCGGAGAGACCCTGGGCGGGGGCATCATTGTGGACCCTCATCCCAAGCGACGCCACAAACGCTTTGATGAGAATGTGACAACAAGCCTGGAAGCAATGGCAAAAGGCTCGCCGGTCGATGTGCTGATCCAGGCCAGCCTGGCGCTTGGCCCTGCCCCTGTGAAGGATATCATCCAGAAAGCCCGGTTGGATGCCGGACAGGCCGAAGATGCGCTGACTGAAGCCATCCATCAAGGGCGGTTGGTAAACCTGGAGGAAGGCACGCCATCTGCCGCCAGCGACTTGCTGGTCGCAGCCCGCGAATCCTGGCAGGCAATGAAGGATCTGATCGAAACCACTGTAGATACGTACCACAAGGGCTATCCGTTACGGAGCGGCATGCCCCGCGAGGAACTCAAGAGCCGCACCAAAGCCCAGCCGCGCGTCTTCAATGCGGCCATCAAAAAGCTGGTAGCAGAGGAACTCCTTGTGGAGCGCGGTTCGTGGGTGGCAAGACCCGGGCACGCGATCCGGTTCGATAGCGCACAACAGGCCAAAGTCCAGGCCCTGATGCGGAAGTTCGCCCAGAATCCGTACGCAACTCCCAGCATCAAGGAATGCCAGGCTGAAGTCGGCGAGGAGGTTCTGGCGGCATTGATCGAACTGGATGAACTGATTGCCGTTTCACCGGAAGTTATTTTCCGGAAGCAGGATTACGAGATGATGGTAAAACTCGTGCGCGAGGCCATTCAAGAGAGGGGACAGGTCACACTGGCTGAAGTGCGGGATCTGTTCGAAACAACCCGCAAATACATCCAGGCTTTCCTGGAGCACCTGGATGCGATCGGAATGACTGTGAGAGAAGGGGACTATCGAAAGTTGAGGAGACCGTGATCGCCTTCTTCAAACGGATCCTCTCCCCTCCGGTATTCGAGGATGAGGTTAAGAATCACCAGGCATACCTCCTGCACATCATTCTTTGGGTTCTGGTACTCGTTCCAATCCCATACGTGCTATATGTGCTTATTAAGGTGCCCGAACTATCCCTCAGGGCTTTGGTGCAGGGGGGAATTGGTGAACTGGCCAATATTTTTCTCTTGTTGCTCCTGCGGCGTGGACATGTAGTAGCCGCAGCCCGGATCCAGGTGGCGGCGTTTTGGTTATTCTTTGCCATTTCAGCCTTTACACTGGCAGGCGTGCAATCGGAAAACTACCTGTTGGGTTTTCCAATGGTTATTCTTGTTGCTGGCATTCTGCTGGGCGGACGGGCGGCATTGGTTGTCACGGCCTGCTCGCTCGTGGCAGGGGGAGTACTGGCCATTGCCACTACCGAGGGATGGATCGTTCCAACCCCCCACAGCGATCCGATCACGATCTGGGCGATCAGCTTGGGGATGTTCCCCCTGAGTGCAGCATTGCAAAACCTGGCCTCCCGTATGATAAAGAACGCGCTAGCCCGCGCTCACGCAAGCGAAGAAAAATATCGTCTGATCTCACGAGTGAGTTCAGATTATGCATTTTCTTCTGCCTGGGATGCCCAAGGGAATATGCGCGAGAATTGGGCGGCTGGAGCGTTCGAATCGATCACTGGCTATACATTCGAGGAATACCGGGCGGCTGGCGGCTGGAAAGCCCATCTCCACCCGGATGATATCGAAAAGGATGCCCAAGACCTTGCGACCCTGCAGGCCAACCAGAAGGTTGTCACTGAAATCCGCACTTATACCAGGAACAAGGAACTGCGCTGGGTGCGGGTCTACGCCCATCCGGTTTGGAATGATACAGAAAACCGGCTGGCCGGTATCATCGGAGCTGTCCAGGATATCACCGAACAAAAGCGGGCTGAGGCTATTGTTAACAGCCAAAGCGCGATCCTGGAAGCGGTAGCTTATGCTGCCGGGCTGCTATTGGGCGGCGGTGATTGGGAAGGGATCCTGCAGGATGTGCTGGCGAGGCTCGGCCAGGCCGCCCACGTCAGCCGGACGTATGTGTTTGAAACGCAGACAGATGCCTCGGGCGATTGGTACGCCACCCAACGCAATGAATGGGCTGCCGAAGGGGTGACACCCCAGATCGACAACCCGGTTCTGCAACGTGCGTATCCACGATTGCTGGGTTTTACCCGTTGGATCCAACTGCTCTCCAACGGGCAGTTGATCCACGGCCACGTGCGCGACTTCCCGGAGAGCGAACGGCCCTCCCTGGAAGCGCAAGGCATTTTATCCATCCTCATCGTTCCCATCTTCGCGGGCGCTACCCGATGGGGATACATAGGCTTCGATGCCTGCGATGTGGAACGGGAATGGTCGCCGCCCGAGATCGACGCACTACGCGCCGCTGCCGGCGCCCTGGGGGCGGCTATCCAGCGCAAGCAAGCCGACGAAGAGCGCGAGAGCCTGATCGATCAACTGGAGGCCAAGAACGCCGAACTCGAGCGATTTACATACACGGTATCGCACGATTTGAAATCCCCCCTGGTAACCATCACCGGCTTCATCGGCTTTCTTGAAAAGGATATCCTTACAGGCAACCAGGAAAAAGTCAAGGGGACGATCGAACGAATCAACCTGGCCGCCCAAAAGATGCAATCCATGCTCAATGAATTGCTCGAACTCTCCCGGATTGGGCGCATTGCGAATCCATCCGTGGTTGTCCCCTTTGCAGATATCGTGAAGGATGCAATCGAAAGAACCCAGGGGCGGCTGGATGCACAAAATGCCAGGTTGGAAATCCAAGCCAATCTGCCTGATGTTTACGGCGACCGCCTTCGATTGGTGGAGGTGATGCAAAACCTGATCGACAATGCCGCCAAATTCGCGGGCTCTCAAGCAGAACCACGCATCGAAATCGGTACAGATGGGATGGATCAAAAAGGATATCCGGTCTTTTTCGTGCGCGATAATGGGATAGGCATCCATCCGCAATTCCACGAAAGGATATTCGGCTTGTTCAACAAACTGGACCCACAAGCCGAAGGCACAGGCATTGGGCTGGCACTGGTTAAACGCATCATCGAAGTTCATGGAGGGCGTATCTGGGTCGAATCCCAGGAGGGCCAGGGAGCAACTTTTTATTTCACCTTACCCCCTTCACCTGAAAAGGAGTAAGCATGTGCGGACGATTTGCCCTTACCGTTGATCCTGCCGATCTGCAGGATGCCTTCCCGGAATTTTCCTTTCCCTCGGAATTGAAACCGCGCTATAACATCGCCCCCAGCCAGCCCGTTCTGGTCATCCCCAACGACGGGATGGATAGGGCCGATTTCTTCACCTGGGGCCTGATCCCCTCCTGGGCCAAGGATCCATCCATTGGCAGCCGGATGATCAATGCCCGGGCTGAAACCCTGGCCGAAAAGCCATCCTTCCGCGGGCCGCTGAAATACCACCGCTGCCTGATCCTGGCTGATGGTTTCTTCGAGTGGCAGGCACTAACTGCCAGCAAGTCGAAGATTCCTCATCACATCCGGATGAAATCCGGGAAACCGTTCGCCTTTGCCGGTCTCTGGGAGGATTGGCATGCAGCGGATGGCTCGAATATCAAATCCTGCACCATCATCACCACCCAACCAAATGAATTGATGATACCCATCCACAATCGTATGCCGGTTATCCTGTCTCCCGATGCCTATGCGCAGTGGCTGGATAAAAGTCCACAGCAGGCGGCAGGATTGTTGCCGCTCCTGCAACCATATCCTGCTGACGAAATGATCGCCTATCCGGTTTCCACCCTGGTCAACAGCCCGGCCAGTGACAGGCCGGAAATCCTGACCCCGGTTGAACCATAAACGATCCCATTGGCAATAACACTCAAACACATTCCCCAAAAATCAGTAATGTAGAGATCCATGCCATCATCTACCCCTTCATCCATTGTCTCTACATCTTCGGCCAAAGAAAGATTCCTCCAGCGTTTCCCTGCCCTGGCTTCGCGTGACTTCCTGATCTTCTGGACCGGGCAGGCGCTCTCCCTGATCGGCACCTGGATGCAGAGCACCACCCTGCCCTACCTGGCCTACCGCATCTCAGGCCGTCCGATCGACCTGGGTATCATCGGCTTTTCCAGCACGCTCCCTTCCCTGCTGCTCTCCCTCCCTGCGGGCGTCTTTGTCGAACGCATGAACAAGCGCAAGATGGTCATCGCCTTGCAGGCTATTATGATGTTTCAGGCATTTACATTGGCCTTCCTGACCCTGACAGGCCGGGTGCAAATCTGGCACATCACCATCCTGGCGTTCATCCTCGGTTCGGCAAATGCAATCGAGATCACCGCCCGGCAGGCCATGTTGATCGAACTGGTTGGCAAGCCTGCCCTTCCAAATGCCATCGCCTTACAAACCACCATCATGAACCTGGCGCGCGTGCTCGGGCCATCCATCACGGCATTGGTGCTCGTGCTGGTGGCGAACAACGGGGAAGGCTGGTCATTCCTGATCAATGCCATCAGTTTCCTGTTCGTGATCATCAGTTTGTTATTTGCCCGCACACCGTTCCTGGTCGAAGGTGTTCCAACATCCCGAAACCTGGTCAAAGAATTCATGGAAGGACAGTTCTACATCCGCCAGGATAATACGGTATCGACCATCATCATCCTGGCCACCATGGTCGGCTTCTTTGGTTTCCCGTTCATCCAGCAGATCCCCGTATTAGCCAGGGATGTGCTCAGCCAGGTATCCGATCCCGAATCGGTGGTAAAGACCCATACCAGCACCCTCTACATGGCCCAGGGAGTGGGCGCGCTGGTTGCAGCCCTTTTTGTCTCATTCAATAGCACCTTCAAGCGGAAGGGGCTTCTCATGACCATCGGCCAGGTTGTCTTCTCCATTACGCTCCTGGGCATATCCGCCGTGAAAAATATGGCGCTTGCACTTCCGGCAATTGCCATCCTCGGCTGGGGTATGGTGACCCAACTCGTGCTGATGAACACCTTGATCCAGATCAACGTGCCCGACCACCTGCGCGGCCGCGTGTTCAGCACATATCTATGGGCGGTATTGGGGGTCGCGCCCTTTGGAAGTCTCTTCATCGGCTGGCTGGTCCAAACCTGGGATCTGCCGACCGCGGCATTGGTGAGCGGAGGCATCTGCCTGATTGCCGTGTTGTTCATCCATGCCAGGAACCCAAAAGTCCGGAAAGATATTCCTTAAATCCAAATTAAGCCCTTGCTTGACGGTCGATTTTCAGCATGTTATGATGAAACCCAGGTCAGCATGGCAGACAAGGATTTTACCCAACCGACACCCCCTGGAACCTCCCCGGCCGATGATGCAAACCAGCAAAGACGGGAAGGCCTGCTTGCGCGCGGATTGGCCTATCTATCCGGCCTGGGATTGGGGGAATACATCATCCGCTACGGTACCAGTGTACTGTCTCTGTTGCTGGTCGTGGCCGTGATCTGGCTGATGCAAACCTTCTACCGCCAGGCAGACACCAGTTCCCCCTCCGGTTTGCCAGCCAGTGCCAATGCGGAAAATCCCCTGATCGTCACGGCGGGCGGCATCCCATACGATCTCGCAGAAGCCTCCATTGGGATCTCGCGGCAAGCCCTCCTGCATACGAATATCCCCTCCCGGCCGCGGCTGGAAGTCACCACTTACACCGTCGAAACCGGTGATACCGTTTTCGGGATAGCCGAAAAGTTTGGCTTGAAGCCCTATACCATCCTGTGGGGCAATTACGATACCCTGAAAGATGACCCGCACAACCTGCGCCCCGGGCAGGTGCTCAACATCCTGCCAACCGATGGCACCTATTACGAATGGCACAGCGGGGATGGGTTGAACGGCGTGGCGGAATACTTCGGCGTGGACCCGCAGGTGATTATCAACTTCCCAGGCAACAACCTGGATGCCAACACCATCGGCGATTACAGCAGCCCGAACATTGAGCCGGGCACCTGGCTGGTCATCCCGGGCGGGATGCGAGAGTTCATCTCCTGGAGCGCGCCGGTCGGTATCACGCGCGACAACCCGGCCATCGCCAGCGTGCTCGGACCCGGCGCCTGCGGAGCGGTCAGCGGGGGCGCAGTCGGCTACGGAACGTTCATCTGGCCAACCGACCGCCACTATCTCTCCGGGAACAACTACTCGCCGGAGAGCAACCACCGCGGCATCGATCTTTCGGGCTACGATGGGGCTCCTATTTATGCCAGTGACGCCGGCGTGGTCGTATACGCCGGTTGGAATGACTGGGGGTATGGTTACGTGATTGTGCTCGACCACGGGCGGGATTGGCAGACCCTGTATGCCCACCTCTCGGCCATCAACGTGGATTGCGGTCAAAGCGTAGGCCAGGGTGACGTGATTGCCGCCATGGGCAGCACCGGCAACTCAACCGGTCCGCACCTGCATTTCGAACTGATGAATACAGTGTATGGCAAGGTCAACCCCTACAACTTCCTGCCGCCGCCGTAAATGTACGGCGAAATTGTATCATCTCAATAACTTGGGGGGTGGGGGGTGTGTGGGCAGCAAAGCCGCCCACACCCCCCATCTTCCCCTATTTATTGAGAAGTTACGCGAAATTCATTGCGCCATACATGGAACCATTTTCTGCTTGCCAAAGCCAATGACCTATACTATAATCCCGTTCACCCCGGGCGCGTAGCTCAGTTGGTCAGAGCGCATGTATCACACACATGAGGTCGGGGGTTCGAGCCCCTCCGCGCCCACTAAAAAAACGGAACCCTTTGGTTCCGTTTTGGATTCCGGGGATTCGGGTGACCGCGATCCGCACCCACCATATCAAAGGGGAATTCTTAAACACCAAGAACACAAAGTGTCACAAAGGGAAAACTCTCTTAATGTTGTGGTCATGGTTTTGAGCCTGTTTTCATAAAGCAAAGCCCTCGATGCTGACCGGCTGTACCTGCTCGAAGTGAATCGATAATTGACAGCAAAAATCCCACGGCATGGAAATGATCCGGATCGCCGTAGGTGTAGCTTACGTTGTCCCAGCCGGGGACGGGGGTCGGCGTTGGGCCGAAGGTGGATGCCGGGATCGGCCAGCAGACCAATCTATTGCATCATCTGGGCAAGGCTTCCGGAACGTGAACGAACTAACCGCGTAAATTGGTTTGAATGGTGCGTTGCACCCACTCATTCAGGCTGATCCGTTCCTGCCTGGCTTGTTCCGCGGCGCGGCGGTGCAGGTCGGGATCGAGACGCAGGTTGAAACGGCCGGAGAAGGGTCGCTGCGGTTCCACACCGTCGCGTTCGCTCATTTCCAGGTACAGATCCACCGACTCTCGAAAGGATGCCTCCAGTTCTTCGGGAGTACGCCCCTGAAAAGTGATCATATCGTGGATGCCCAACACTTCGCCGGTGAAGATCTTCCCTTCATCGTCGTATTCCACCACGCCAGTGTAGCCCTTGTACTTAAGCATGTTCTTCCTCCGATTCGACACCGCACTCTTTCAAAAAGCGGCGGATGCGCCTGAGCATGGACGGGTAGATCTCATTGCCTGGATGGGGGCGGTGGAACACTGCATAGCGCCCCTTCAAGCGCAGGCCCGTCATGGAGCCGCCCTGCCTGGTAACATCTGCACCCAATTCGATCATAAGGGCGATGAAATCATCCCAGCGGATATTTTTTCTCTCTGGGTGGGCGAAAATGGCAACCAGGGTTTGGCGGTGTTTGCGATTCACGCGAGAATGGTACTATAAACCGGTACTATAGTCAAGGATTTGGAAACGCTCATTGCCCGTTTACGGGGGCAAAGGAGATACTTTGTACCTAACCGGAAGCCGGACAACCCGGTCTCTGGAGTGCCGCTCACGGGGCAACGACACGCACTATCCCGGTATCCTTCGGGAATGCTTCGCGATAGCGCTGCTCGGCGTTGGGGGTGTCATCCTGCACGTAGAGGAGATTGTTGTCGTTGATGACCGCTTTCATTCCATACTCACCCCAGTAGGCAGTCGAGGTTGCTGCGGAAAGATTGCCGCCATCGGTGACGGAGGAGCTCCAGGCGTTGAGGTTGCTGCTTTCGAAGCGTCGGTGAAGATGAGATCGGTCAGCCCCAGGCTGGTGTTTTCCAGGTAGTTGGGGGTAAAGGAGCCGGAGAAGCTCACTTCGTATTTACTGTTTGGCGAATCTTATACTTTTCTCCGTCACCACAATGAACCGGCCGGCAATCTGATCTGCATAGGATTCGAGCAATTGCTTCAGTACGTTGATCTTGGTTTTTGCGCGTTCATCATCCAAACGCAGCAGAATTACGCCATGATGTGGCTTGTGCTGGCGGTATACCTGATCGCCAAAATCCTTATCAGTTGTCACAAGGATTCGCTTTTCCACAGATGCCATTCTGATGACAGCATTGTCTTTCATCCCCCTTGTCGAATCGTACACAGATAACACATCATGCCCTTGTGTGCGCAGCCACTCTGCCACTGCCGGACCGGCACACTCATCCACCAGGAAACGCATCAAGCAGCCTCTGTTTTCACGGGCAGAAAGATCATCTCCTCCAGCGTTTTACTGGCAAATAAAATACAGGCTTGGATATCATTCTTCGTCAAGCCTTTGTATTCTTGGATGATTTCCTCGGTTGTTGCGCCGTGTGCCAGCAAATTGAGAATGAATTCGACCGTCAGGCGTGTTCCCGTTATGACGGGTTTCCCGGTCATCACTTCTGGGTCTATGCTGATGTGTTCCAGTAATTTTTCATCCGTCATGGCTTTCAACTCCTGCGGTAATTATACAATACAACCAGGCTGAGTGCCGCGCGTGCCCGTATCCACCCCCTGGGCGCCCAAACGGACCGAATCGATCTTCGAGCCGTCGTTGTCGATAGCGCTCAGGGTCGCTTTCAGCATCCCGCCGATCCACAGGCTGAAGGAACCGGCGTTGTGGGCAGCCTGGTAGTCGATTTCCAATCCATTCCAGCCGCTGGCCAGGTTGTGCCAGGCGGAGTCGGTCCAGGCGCCGGCGTCGTTGCGCTCCCCGATGCGCACCTGGTATGTTGAGCCGCTCTTTTGCATCTGGATGCGGAAGACATTGGTGCTGCTGGTGTAGCCTTGCAGCAGGTCAAAGATATCCCCGCTCGCCATGGTGATGTTGTTCGGGTTGAAGTAGAAGCGGTCGTGGTAGTACTGTTTGGCGTTGGGAGTACTATCCTGAACATAAACATTGTTGTTATCATCGATGACGATCTTCATGCCATACTCGCCCCAATAGGCTGCTGCGGCCGCCGCAGCCAGGTCACCGCCATCGGTGACGGAGGATGTTCAAGCATTGAGGTTGCCACCTTCGAATCCATCGGTGAAGATGAGATCGGTCAGCCCCAGGTTGGTGTTTTCCAGGTAGTTGGGGGCCCAGGAACTTGAATAGCTCTCTTCATAGTAAACGGCGGAATGGCCAATTCCTCCCTCGCCGCCGGTATTCGGGCCATCCCCGCCGCTCGAGAGCAGGCTGCCGGTGGCGCTGATGGTGCCGCCTTCGATGCAGACGCTGCCTCCTGATTCGCCCCCGCCATGCCTATTGCTGGGGTCGAGGCAGCCGGAGGCCGAGGCTATAAAAACATCTAGTCATGGAATATAGTACAAATCAGGAATGCTTCCATATCCTTTCCAGTCCTGAAGATTAAGATCTGTAATATGATAGCCTTCAAATGATATTCTCTCTTCAACCGTCGAAGATTCGAACAACGTGATAAATGAAACAGTGGCTGATGATTTCAACAATGCGTTGAATCCGAAAAGACCATTGATTTGTACCTGAAACCCTTTCGTCGAATAATAAAATGTTACGCCCCATTCCCAGTTCTCAGGAATTCCTATCGGGATTGCAATGACCTTCTCAGGAAAACCATACCTGTTAATAATTTCATCAACTGAAATGCTAGATGTAGGAAGAATAACCTCGCGAATTATCCCGTCGCGCCACCACAGCCTAGCCTCTAGTTGAGAACCTCCTAGGCGCCACTTCCAGTTAGCTCCACCAGAATCATCTAAGGGATTGCTTGATCTTATGCTCGCATTTGCAACCAAAGAGGAATTCTGTAAAATTTGGAGAGCCTCGCTACTCGTGGTGACTCCAGGCATAATTTCCTGCCAACAAGGCAACGAACAGAGGGATTCGCCCAACAAACTGTCCTTTAGTTCCGAAGATCCTTTACATCCAACAAGCACAACACTAATAACCAGTATAGAAGTGATCTTCAGGAATAACACTAGCAGAGGAACATTTCTACGCTTCATATCTTCTCCAATCTCACGGAATTTTGCTGGCTATAAACTGTCCTCTGGGCGTAGCCCAAAAATCTCCATAACAATATGCCGGCTCATTGCAATATGGAATACTTTTCCTTGTGGCTTTTTCTGATCCGTAATCGCGGTAAATGTAGGCGGTAAAAGACTCAGCAAAATCTTCAACCCGGTTTATTTTTCTGCTCCATCCCGCCGCAGGTGGACCATCTCCCGGATCACCATACCCCATCCCCAAAAACCACCCATAGCTGGCTTGAACATCCACCTTCATCTCTTTTGACAGATTCCAATTATTCGCTCCATCCCAAGCATGCCCTAGTTCGTGAGCAATTGTCCATTTTTGATCCTTTAGCGCCCACGTTGAAAAATCTTCATTTAGCAGAATGTGATGAGCACTGCCTCGCCCAACCTTTTTCATCGCCTTTTTTTCGAAAAGCACCGAGCCAAACATTTCTTTCATAACATCTGCCCTACCGACAATGGCATCTATATCTTGAGCGACCTGATAGAGAACTTGGAGTTCAGCATTTGACCAAGTCCCATCAACTGTCCATCCGTAATTTTCCAATTCATCTTTGTATTGGATGGGCTTAGCAGGCTTCTTATACGTTGGCTTATCCGTTTCACAATACCCATCATCGGTGTAAATAACATTATCTTTACCTAGATGGCCTGTTGGATCTGAAAATCTCAACGGATTATTAAAAACGTACGCATAGCGGTTCAGGCTTTGGGGATTAGCGAGTTCTGGTACAACTGAATCAGGCTGGGTAAAGTGGGTAATATAAGGTGAGTAAAAACGAGCCCGGTAATCCATCAATCCCAAATCGTATTGGTTCCCCTGAGCGTCCAAACTTCGCTGCCCTGTGAAGGAGAAGTCCGTCTGGGTGATCGTGCCCACATCATCCCGCACCTGGCCAAAGGGGAGATACCTTTGCTCGCTCAGCAGGTTCCCGCTGGCATCCAGTACCGCAATGACAGAGCTCAGGCTTTGTGCTGAGCTTGTCGAAGCATGGTCGGTCAGGAAGTACTTCAGGCTGGTGCCATCGTGCATGGCCACCATCCCGCCCGCGAAGGAGCCCCCTTCGCACCCTTCGGGTATGCTGCGCGAGGGATGCTTCGCGATAGTATTTCAAGATCGTTTCAGTCAAGTTGTCATCCTGCAATTCATATGCTCCGCCGAAGGCAGGGATAGAGATACATCACAGTTGTGACATAAACTCCGCTGGTGTCAAGGCTTTCACAGGTGATCGTTCATAATCGTTGGTATCTCGCGTAATGATGAAATCCAGCCCATCGGCCATGGCGCTGGCAATCTGGACGGCGTCTTCGAAATCCCTGGTTTCCAATCGCAAGGCGGAACGCAAAATATCCTGGTTAACTGGGCTGATTTCGAAGGTATCCATCAAATCATTCATCATGCGCACGGCTTGCTTACGTTGGATATGTTTTCGAGCAATGTAAAAGACATTCACCGGGTGATGGCGCACAAATAGCCCGTAAAGCGCTTATCCTCATGCGCTTTCCAGATCGCGGCGGCTTGCTCGCCAAATGATTCGCGCGCGAACAATGCATCCAGGAGGATATTGGTATCCAGCAGGGCGCGGATCATTTGTATTTCTCTACCAGGTAGTTGATGTAATCCTGCTTGAGTTCATCATCCGTTGGAATGCGCCCTTTCGGGGAACGCAATGCGCCGTATAATGATTTCAGGGTTTGCTTGCGCTTCGTTTGTGGGGCATCCTTGTGCAAGGAATCGGCCAACACGTGCAACAACGCCAATTTTTCAGCTTGCGATAGGCGTTTTACTTTGTCGACAACTTCGGTATAGGTTGTCATGCCGTCACTCCTTTCAATATCTTTATTTTACCGCTAACTTCGCCGACCCCTGAGTACAATTTACTGATAACGGCTTAGTTTGCTGCGGATTTGACCACTTCTCCGCACCATCACCGGAAACCGGCGGGATTCGAAGCCTGCCCTGAGCTGGTAGGTTGACTGGCGCAGCCGTGTCGAAACCTTGTCGAAGGGTCATCGAAGTAGATCGTGCTGCACGTGCCGGTATCGACACCCTGGGCGCGCAGGCGCACGAAATCGACGGCCTGGTTGTCATCGGTGACGGCCTTCATGCCGTGCTCGCCCCAACGCTGATCTCCCCGAACCGGGCTCGCGTCAACTCCGCCAGCGCCTTCACCGGCAGGCGGATATTCAGCCCTCGCTTCCCGCCGGAAACGTGGATCTCATCCAGTCCCTGCGCAGCCGAGTCGATCACCACCTGGAAGCCCTTGTTGATCAGCACCAGCGGCGAGATGCCGCCCGCCTGCAGGCCGGTGACCTGCTCGGCCTCGCGCTCGCCCGGCAGGAAGAGCTTCTTCTCGCCAAGCGCCCGGGCCAGGGCTTTCAGATCCACTTCGTTCGGGCCGGGGATGACCGCCAGGATGGGCTTGCCCCGTTCCCGTTTGACCACAATCGTTTTGTAAATCGCATCCGGGGAAACTCCCAACCATCTCGCCGTTTCCAGTGCGCCAAGTTTTTCGGCCGGGAGTCCGAAGGCCTGGTAGAGGATTTTATGCGCATCCAGCATGCGGGTCACATTGTTTGTGAGGCTCATCACCGTTATTATACAAGAGGCAGTAAAATAGGGCTATGAAGATCGTTTCGCCGCTCGACCTGGATCAATTATTGAAACTCCTGCCCGATCACTACAGCCCGGGTGACAGGGAACTCGTCGAGCGCGCCTACCGGGTGGCCGAGCAGGCCCACGCCGGGCAAAAGCGGGCCAGCGGGGAACTGCACATCACCCACTGCCTGGCCGTGGCCGCCATCCTGGCTGACCTGAACATGCCCAGCGATGTTCTTGCCGCCGCGTTGCTCCACGACACGCTCGAAGATACCAGCCTGAAACTGGAGGATTTGCAGGGAGAATTTGGGGAAGATATCGCCAAACTGGTTTTCAGCGTCACCAAGTTGACCCACCTGCCGCGCGTCTCGCGCGCCGGGGAAGAGAAAGTGGAAGCGGAACAGGATGAGACGGAAACGCTCGGTCCCGAAGAACTGCGCGACCGCAAACGCGCCCTGGCCATGGAGACCCTGCGCAAGACCTTCCTGGCTATGGGGGATGATATCCGCGTCGTGCTGATCAAACTGGCTGACCGGCTTCATAACATGCGCACGCTCAAGCACTTCAATGAGGCCAAGCGCAGGCGCATCGCCCAGGAAACCATGGATATCTTTGCCCCCCTGGCCAACCGCCTGGGCATCTGGGAGATCAAATGGGAACTGGAAGACCTGGCCTTCTCCCACATCCATCCCAAGGAATACAAGGAGATTGCCGAGAAACTCAAGCAGAAAAGGGAGTTGCGCGAGGAGCAGATGCAGCGCATCGTGGCGGATTTCCAACAGCTCCTGACCCAGAACGGTATCGAAGCAGAGACGACCGGGCGCCCCAAGCACATTTACTCCATCTATCGCAAGATGGTCGAGAAGGGCAAGCCCTTCGAACTGGTGCTCGATATCCGCGGCATCCGCATCCTGGTTCCGGAAGTGGCGGATTGCTACGCCTCCCTGGGATTGATCCATACCCACTGGCATCCCATCCCGGGCGAATTCGATGACTACATCGCCGCCCCCAAGGACAACCTCTACCAGTCCCTGCACACGGCGGTTATCTACGATGACGGCCGGCCGGTCGAAGTCCAGATCCGCACGTTCAGCATGAACCAGAATGCGGAATTTGGCATCGCCGCCCACTGGAGGTACAAGGAAGGTGGACAGAGAGGAAAATATGATGAGCGCATGAGCTGGCTGCGCAAACTGATGGAATGGCGCCAGGATGTAGAGGATGCCCAGGAATTCGTGGACAGCATGAAAACGGATGTTTTCAAGGACCGGGTCTATGTGTTCACGCCGCGCGGCGATATCATCGACATGCCAGCTGGCTCCACCCCGATCGACTTCGCCTACCACGTTCATACGGATGTCGGCAACCGCTGCCGCGGCGCGAAGGTCAATGGCAAGCTGGTTGGTCTGGATCACGAACTGCACACCAGCGACCAGGTCGAGATCCTGACCACGAAAACCGGCGGTCCCAGCCGGGATTGGCTCAACCCCAGCCTGGGGCTGGTCAAGACCCAGCGCGCCCGGGCCAAGATCAAGGCCTGGTTCAAGAAGCAGGCCCGCGAGAAGAACCTGCAAGAGGGCAGGCACATGCTGGAGCGCGAACTCCGCCGCCTGGGGATGCCGGATATAGATGAACGCAAGCTGGCGGAACTGGCTGGCACCCTCGAGCGCTCGGTAGATGATATGTACGTTTCCCTTGGTTACGGTGACCTGAACATCAGCAAGGTTATCAACCAGTTGCTGACGAGCGAGGAAACAGATGACATCCTGGTGGTTGTCCCACCCACCAGCGAGGCTGTTTCGACCGATGCAGTTGCCGTGCTGGGGGTCAAGGATCTGTTGACCAACTTCGCCAAGTGCTGTAACCCCACGCCCGGCGATGAGATCATCGGCTATATCACCCGCGGCCGCGGCGTCAGCATCCATCGCCAGGATTGCCCGAATATTCTGCGCTCCCCCGACCGGGAACGGATGGTCAAGGTTTCCTGGGGCGAGAAGGTCAGCACCCACCCGGTCCCCATCCGCATCTCCGCCTTCGACCGGCAGGGCCTGATGGGGGATATATCCACCCTGCTCAACCAGGAGAATATCAATATCCTGAATGTCGATGTTGGGGTCAGTAAAAGCGTGGCCGAGTTGAAACTGATCATCGAAGTGAAAGATATCGCCCAGCTCAGCCGGGTGCTCACCCGGTTGGAAAACCTTCCCAACGTGATCGAAGCCCAACGGGTCAAAGCGGGATAAAAGGCTCTTTGGGAATCGCCGGAAGAGGAAGGAAATTGGGGGTATGGGGCGGGCTTCGCCCGCCCCATACCCCCATATCTTTCCATCCATCACGGCAACTCCCAGAGAGCCTTGAAAACCCGTACTTTGAAAAACTCCTAAAGTGGTATAATGTCGCCGCTTTGCAGCCGGTGTATCTTGACGGAGCTGGCGGCGAAATTGTTTTTTCAAATGCTTTACGGTTTACGCCTTCTTGAGGTAAAATCGCTGCCTGCAAGAGCGGAATGGACAAGCCAAAAACATGGACACAAAACTGCGCTGGGCTTCGATCATCCTGACCATCCTGGGAATGGCAGATGCCGCATATTTGTATATCTACAAATTGTCATCCAACGACAAGATGTGCCTGGGCAGCGGAGATTGTGCAACCGTCAATTACAGCCGCTACTCGGAAGTATACGACATCCCGGTGGCCCTGCTTGGCCTGCTGGCGTACCTGGCGATCTTTTCTATCCTGATCCTGGAGAAACGTATTCCCCCTCTCAAGGAAAATGGCAACCTGCTCATATTTGGCCTCAGCCTGGTGGGCGTGTTGTTCTCGGCCTACCTGACCTACATCGAATTCTTCGTGATCCACGCGGTTTGCCCTTTCTGTGTTGCTTCAGCAATTGTCATTACCTTGATCTTTATTACATCCATCATTCGCTTGGCAAGACCACAAGCAAACTAGGAGGAACCCATGCCCCGTATTCGTTGTCACTATGCTGATTGTGTCTTCCTCGACGACAGTTATTGTTCTGCTGCCCAGGTCGAAATCGACCCGGATACTGGTTGCGCGACCTATTCCCCCACGGCGGAAGCAGAACTGATCGATAATTTATCTGAGGAAGATGAATGGGAGGAAGAGCTGGAAGAAGACGAGGAAGATCTGTGGCTTGACGAAGACGAAGACGAATTCTGATCGGTCCCAGCCGGTTCCAATCAAAAAGCCTCCTCATTTCGAGGAGGCTTTTTCTTTTGATGGGATGTCACTCCAGCATTGCATATAGAAGTATGCCAGCCGCCACCGCTAAATTCAGCGAACTGACCTTTCCCTGCATGGGTATCGATACGGCCTTATCACAGGCAGCCATCTGCTCGGATGATAACCCCTTTTGTTCACTCCCCAGCAGGAGGATGGCCTTATGATTTTGGCCTCGTAGCGAACGGTAATCCACTTGTGCATGTGCAGAAGCCGCCAAGACCCTGTA
>Ga0209285_10000123_pt1 | contig 27585 bp, 18 predicted proteins | sample PPLLak3March2015_2_FD_187249 | JGI IMG/M metagenome (GOLD analysis project Ga0209285, IMG submission 187249) | Freshwater sediment microbial communities from Prairie Pothole Lake near Jamestown, North Dakota, USA - PPLs Lake P8 Core (3) Depth... | ecosystem: Environmental > Aquatic > Freshwater... | reverse complement strand
GGTATTCATTACTACGCATTGTCATATTTTAGATATTTTGGATAATTTTTCTTGACAGATTGAGATAATAGGTTATTTTGATGTTGTCCAGGGAATAGATGTGTTGTTAAGACGCTTCTGTTGAGAAACCTCGCACCTTTGTAACGTTGATAATCAGTTGGCGTTACATTAACAAAGCTCTTCTTGCATAGCCTATCAGATACAATCAGGATAGTTCAGGGGTAAGTATATCTCGTTGGTATTGTCCTGGTGAATATTTCCAAAAACTCGTAGCTTTTTCCTGTCATGATGAGATCTTCCGGATTAGGAGATTTCGGTGGTATAATCGCTTTCTTTTCGGAGGTCTTAAAGAGGCAGGATGGGATTAATCCGGACGTCCCGGTTCCCTATTAATGGGGGCCAAACAGGTCTGGAGTTTTTGGGGTGTTTTTGGATCGTAAAGGTTTCCAAAGATGCCTGATACTTAGTAATGAACCTTTAATTATTTTAAAGGAGCATTATAATGATGCAAAAAAGTAAATTGTCTTTATTTTTAATACTGACTTCGTTCCTCTTGATATTCTCCTATTCGCTGGCCACGGCTCAGTCGGTTACGTTTGAGAACAAGACGGTTCCTTATTGTGCCGATGTGTTCATGAATGTAACGGTATCGAGTCCGGTGGACCTGGCGGCGTTTGAGGTGATCTTTGAGGTGAGCGGCGATTTTGCCAGTTACAGTGTGGCATTATCGGGAACGCTTCCTCAGATGACCACGGTCCTGGATATCAACGGGAATGTAGTTCGTTTAGCCGGGATCAAGGCTCAGCTGAATGACGTTTGTCTTCCGATGGAGGACAATGTTGTCGCGACCATACATTTTGTGGCCGGCGACGTCTGCGGCGGATCGATTTCGGTTGCGGGGACCACGGTAGACGATCCCTATACCCACGGGTCGACTTTCGTGGAATGCGCCTCTCCCTTTAACGAAGTGACCCCGACGGTCGGAACCGGCACGGTCACCCTGGTCAATGTGGCCCCGGAGATTGCCTGTCCGACGGTTGATCCGGTTCACTTCGGGGATGTGGTCGAATTTGACGTTACCGCGACCGATGACGATCTGGACAACGACTGCGAAGTCCTGACTTTTTCGCTGGTCAGCGGTCCCGGAGAGATTACCGAGGACGGCCACTTTACCTGGTCGACCGGCGGTGACGATATTTGCGAGAACGACATTGTCATTCTGGTAACCGACAAGTGCGGCGAGACCGACGAGTGCACCGTCACGGTGTGCGTCTTCAACGAGCCGCCGGTTGGCGAAGATACCGATACCCTCTTTACGGTGATGGGCGTTTCCCTGACCGATCAGGTTGAAGCGACCGATCCGGACGACGGTCCCTCGGCTCTTCATTACAGCTTTGTCAATCTGACCAAGGTTGGCGGCGGCGCCCCCGGCGATGCCGCGACTTTTGTCACGGTCGACCCGAACAGCGGTGTTTGGACCTGGGATATTCCCAACGATATGCAGTATCCGGGAATCTGGAATCTCTGCATTAAGGTCAGCGACGGCGCCAGCATTTGCCCGCCCTGCAACGTGGCCAATGCCGACACGGTCTGCTTCACGGTCAATATCGCCGGGTTCAAGGTCGTCATCGAATGTGAAGACGGCGACGACGACCTGGGCGTTCTCCAGGGCCAGGTGGCCGAAGTTTCGGTCAGCCTCGAAGGAGACAACGATTATCCCATCGGCGGTTTCGACTTCATGATCGCCTATGACAACACCATTCTGAGCCCGCTTCCGCCGGCTGCCGGCGACCTGATTGCGGGCGGCAAGTTCGAATACTTCACTTACAACTACGGTCCGTTCGGCAATTGCGGCACCGGTTGTCCGACCGGTCTTCTGCATTTGGTCGGTCTCCGTGAGACCAACAACGGGGTGATCAATCCCAACCATGTGCACTCGCCGGGCGAACTGGCCAAGTTGTATTTCATGGTCGGAACCAATTACAACTTCGAATGTATGCAGGTTCCGGTCAGCTTCTACTGGTTTGACTGCACCGACAACACTCTCTCCGACGAATCCGGTAATTTCCTGTTCCTCGGACTGAATGTTTACGACAGCGAAGGAACCCTGATCGACTCGGCCGATGCTTTCGGCTACACCGGTCCGGATGTCTCCTGCTATGACACCGTTTACACTTCGGAAGATGTCTTCAAGAACGCTCCCCTGGGCGCCGTTTACTTCCAGAACGGCTGCGTCAGGATCATCTGTGTCGACGATATCGATGATCGCGGCGACGTCAACTTGAACGGTATCGCCAACGAAGTGGCTGACGCGGTGGTCTTCACCAACTACTTCATCTACGGTCTCAGCGCTTTCACCATCAACCTCGATGGACAGAAGGCTGCGACCGAGGTCAACGGCGACGGCATTCCGCTTTCGGTGGCCGACCTGGTCTACTTGATCAGGGTCATCATCGGCGATGCCACTCCGCTTCCGAAGCTGACCCCGGGCGAACCGGTCCGCTTCACTTCCAACGGCACCGACATCAGCCTAGCCAGCCAAAGCGCTCTCGGCGGCGCCCTCTTTGTCTTTGACGGACAGGTTGGGGCGACTCTGGCCGACAACGCTCGCCAGATGGAGATGAAAGTCGGTTACGTCGACGGAACTACCCGCATCCTGATTCATCCGAACATTCAAAGCGGCGGAGCGATTCCGCAGGGTGCCATTCTGCACCTTGACGGCAAAGCCGAACTGCTCGCCATTGAAGCTTCCGATGCTCAGGGCGCCGTGGTTGAAGTCGAGAAGACCATTGTGCTCCCGACCGAATTCGCGCTCGGTCAGAACTATCCTAACCCGTTCAACCCGTCGACCACCATCGAACTGGCTCTGCCGGTCGCGGCCGACTGGACCCTGGCCATCTTCAATGTCAACGGCCAGCGGGTGACACAGTTCTCCGGACACGATGCGGCCGGAACCATCCAGGTGGTCTGGGATGCTTCCAACGTCGCCAGCGGCATGTACTTCTATAAGTTCAATGCCCAAAGCGATCAGGGAAGCTTCTCCTCATCCAAGAAGATGGTTCTCCTCAAGTAGCACGCAGCTCGCCTGACTCTAACAGGTGTCACACCATAACCGAAAGCCCCTCCCCAAAAGAGGGGCTTTCGGCGTTTTAAGGGGCAAGCCCCCCGGCCGCCCCTCGTAAGTTGATGCCCTCCATGCTAGTCCCGCCAAATGGGTTTGTTTTGCATAATTGGCACACGTTGTGTGTTTTCTTTCCGGCCAGAGTGTCGTGGTGGAAAGAGATATTTGCAGCAATCGAAACACATCCCCGAATACCAAAAATTGCAGCGGTTTGGTGGTGAAATTATCATACCTCCCCCTAACCCCCTCCTTGGTAAGGAGGGGGAATGGCGAAACCCAAAGGGTTTCGGACAGCCGTCAAGCGCCAGGTTATCCCGCGAAGCGCGGGACGCTTCGAGCAATTTCGGCTTGTCACAAAACCGGCCTGAGGAATCAAGACCTGGCGCAACTGATAGTGGAGTCGGATTTCTCACTCGTTCCGCAAGATGGAATTTGTTCGGAACGCAGACCTACGGCTACAAGTTTTCTCTGCGAGAAAAGCCTGTCGAAACCGTAAAGGTTTCGACCTACCAAAGAGCGCTTCCGATAGTTTTCATATAGGGGGGCGGTATGAATCACCACCAGTTTTGTAGTGAAATTGCGGAGGAAAATTAAGAGTCGAAGGTAGAGAATTAAAAAGGGGGCGGAAGAAGGTGACTTCCGCCCCCAGAATTTTATCAATTAATCGGGAGCCCGCAGTTTGTTACCCATTCTTCACAGGAACAGGGGGGCGGGCACGAGCCGGCTCTCCCGTTTTGAGAACATTCTATAAATTTGTAATTAATTAAATAAACTATATCCAGAGTATTCAATGTACAATTGCAGTCGGCGTCTCCGCTGCAAAGGGGATACGGCGTCGGCGGAGGGCAGGTGCCGCCGCCCGCCCCCGGAGGGCACTCCCGGAATTGGTAGTTAATCAGATGAACGATATCAAGAATATCAGTTGGGGGGTTGCTGTTACTTTCACCGGGCGTACAGCTGCAGACGAATTCTCCGCCGTCGACTTCCAGCGAGACGTCAACCCTCGTTTCATGGCCCAGCCAGCTTATTAAAAGGTAACCTTCGAGAGTGGTTGGGACATACGGTATATCGGCAACCCCGTTCATATTCAGAATCACATCCAGTTCGAAGCAGTTATCGGGGTAATAATCCATAAGCGGAGTTGACGGAGAATTATTCAAACCGAGCCACCCTGAAACCGATCCCGATGTTTCGAAAAAGGAGATGTTATCGATGGGAAGCATGGCATTTCCGACATTTTTTAACTTGAGGATGATGTGCTCCTCTATCCCCGGCTCGCAAGCCTGGACCGGATTTATTTCAAGGGGATCGACATACAGGACGGCCACGGGATCGCCGCACCCGGGACCGAATGCACCCATCATGGAACCGTTCATTCCTCCGTACAGACATGGAGACGCGGAATTCATCTTATAATCGGAATTGTCGAAATCACAGAACATCGGATCGGAATTCATGTTTCCGGCTCCCGGCTGGCCCCCTTCGACATTACAATATGTTGCAGACGGATTGCCTCCGGATAAGAAGAATTCCGGCTTGTAAATGCAGTTATTTGCCCACGAGACGGTATTCATAATGTGAATGTCGGAGCCATATGCATATATCGAGCCGGCAATTGTACTGGCGTAATTTTTTGTCGAAGTACAATTTATCACCACAGGCGAGCCGAATGCGGCGTAGATTCCGCCTCCAAAGCCGAAATCTCCGGTAGCGGAATTGCCGCTCAACAGGCTGCCCTTAATTACGGGGCTGGCATAAAGACAATAGATTCCTCCGCCGTATTGTTCCACGGTATTATCTATAATATAATCGTTCGATATGGTCGGCTCGGAGTATGCACAATAGATTCCGCCGCCGTTCAAGGAGTTCCCGTTCTGCAGCGTGAAGCCGTTAATGGCCGCTTTAGCGTTCTCGCCACCGCTGAATTTAACGACAGTACCCAGCCCCTGACCGTCGATCACGGTCGCGTAAATATCGTTCGGATTTTCGGTGCTATAATATCTTGAAGTCAGGAAAGCATTATGTCCATAAAAATTGATATTTTCATAATAGGTACCATTCTCGACAATCACGGTGTCGCCGTGCCGCGACGCCCGTAGTCCCTGGCGAATGGTTGCGTAGGGATTCCCCAGGGACCCGTCACCCGTATCGTCATTTCCGGTTGTCGCCACGTAAATCAATCCGCCGCCATCGAAATAAGCCGGGTGGTCGGGATAATAAATACCGATATCGGCCCGGGATCCATCCGGATCGGTAACGGCGATATCGCCGCCATCGATACAGGGGGAATTTTCGAAAACATTGAAATTCCCATGATAGGGATCAATGAACAGGGGATTGGTTAATAACGAGGATGCAGCCCCCGCCCATCCGCCGTAAATATTACAATAGGTGACATTCGCTTCATTGCCGACTTCTCCTACGATTTCCCGGGGAGCATTTTCCCAGATAATAGTATTTTTGATATTCGGGCCCGATCCGGCATCGATATAAATCCCGATTCCATCATTCAGTGCAATCGTGCAATTGGAAATAGTCGGGCTGGAATTCTCGCAGTATATCGCGGCACCGCTCTGGGAAAAATTCCCCGTAATAATGCAGTCTTCGATTCTCATGCTGGCATTGTGCAGATATATCGCCGAGGCGCTGTCGGCCGATACTCCGCCTTTAATGGTAAAACCTCTGATTGACGCGAAAGAAGTAATGTTATCGATAATATTGAAGGCCCGGTGCAGGACAGGCCAATCTCCCTGGCAGTCAATAATGGTACTTTCGGGGCCCTTTTCGGAAACCACGTGAATCATTTTTATCCCGAAAGAAATATCGCGGAAGCCCGTGCCGGAGTAAGTTCCCTCTTCTACCAGGACCACATCGCCGTCCTCGGCAATATCGATGGCATCCTGGATGGTGGCGAATTCCGACGGTACACGGAGGGTATCTCCTTCTGCGATGGCACAGCGATAGACGGTAACGCCCATAATGCTCCAGGGTCCGGTTCCCAGTTCCCTCCAGCTGTACCAGTGCACGTTAAGATCCCAGGTGTCGTAAATACCGTATTCCATAGTGGCATCGTCGTATCCGATACCGACCACGAAGTGATCGGTTTGTGCGTCGCCATCGGTATCGACCAGGAGATTCAGGGGAAGGTTGTTATCGATTTCCGCTTTATAATCTTCCCAGGAAAAATCATAGAAATAATAGTTAGTAGCTTCAATATTATAATCGGGATTGGCATAATGGCAGTAGTCGACAAAGGAGGCGGGGGTATCCGACCACCAGCTCCATCCATAGCCCATTCCTTCGCTGCTGCGGGAGGTCAGGTGGAAGTCGGCCACGCAATTGTCCTCGTGAGCTCCGCCGGTTTCGGAACGATCCGGAATGGTATTTCCGGTTTCCAGGAATTCCTGTTCGTCAATCGGGCAGGCGTAGTCCTGAAAGTGATCGCTGTTGGGCTGGCCGCAGAAAGGATAATCGCTGTCGGAGGCAATCATGGCGTTGACCTCGGAAGTCTGAGTCGAGGCGTCACCGATTACGAGGTCGGGCAGGCCGTGGGTGTCATAGTAGCCTACAACCATGCCGACCGAGGTCGGGCTGCAACCGTGCTGCCAGAGATAGGCAGGGACTCCGGTCATCACTACCTGGGATCTGCTGGGTGGCCTCAGGCCGCGGTCAGTACCCGGGGGAGGGGTTGGGCCCACCGTGGTTCGTTGCGCGACGGATGCCGAAAACGAGAAGAAAAATACAAGGCATATTACGGAGATTATGGCTGTTGACTTCATTGACTTCCTCCGGGACAGAGTTCAATAATGGACACGAACAGTCGACGATGCGATTGAAAAAATATAGTATCAGGTAGATTTTATGTCAAGGGAAATTGTCTTGCGGGTGAGGGGTAAGTTGTTTTCGGGAAGTGAGCATATTTATAGCCTCCTTTCATATAAGGAGAACGATGAATTTTCACCATTGAAGTTGTAGTGATTTTGTGGAAGGGGGCGGAGAATAAATATGGAATTTTCTCTTCGAGAAAATATCGGCAGGAGCGCGGGGCTCCTGCCCTACGAACTCAAGGTTCAAGATTATTCCAGGCTATAACCGATCCGGTCGAAATCGGAACTGAAATATATGAAAATCGGTTTGCCCAGGATCAATTCCGCTTTTACCGGTCCCCAGTAGCGGGAATCACTGGAATTATCGCGATTGTCACCCAGCATAAAGAAACAGCCCTCGGGAACAATGTACGGACCCCAGTTATCGCGGGAGCCTTCGTGCGGTCCCGGTCGCGATATGACCCTTTGCGGATCCGTAAAAACTACGTTCTCGTTTTCCACGATTGCAATGTCATCCACGTAAAGCGCCTTATCAACCAGTTCAATTTTCTGGCCTCCGACGGCGACACATCTTTTTATATATAAGGTCTCCCCGTCACCCGGCCAGAGAAATATGACGAGGTCATTCCTTTCCGGGGGTTTGTCAATAAAGGCTTCCATGTCTGCTATTAAATACTCACCTGGGAACAAGGTGTTGATCATTCCTGCGGAAGGGATAACATAGGATTTGAATCTGTAAAGATCCGGAATCAGGTACGGTCTCAATACAGTCACAATTATCAGGACAATTACATAGAAGTACCATTTGTTCGATATTGCCATCTTGCCGTTGATGGCAACCGACCCGATTTTTCTGACCTTGAAATATGTAAACAGAATTTCAAAGATAATAAAACCGAACAACAAAAAAAGCGGGATAATCAATTTGAATAAGCCCAAATTGCCGTAGATGAAAATGGCCAGAAATGCGTTGGCGACGATGAATGATGCTATGAAGAAAATTAGCGCTATTGTGAATTTACGGGCATAAACAAAACCCAGACCTGAAACCGGTAATGACAATAATACTGCCAGCCACGGTTTTAATTTCCTTTCCATGTTCCTCCCTTTTAATCAATCCCTTAATATTTCCCCTCATTCGCAGCCGGGGAGGGGGTCGGGGCCGGTTTTGAATTTGTAATTAACCAGATACACTATATCAAGAATGTTAATCACGCAGTTGCCGTCGATATCTCCGGAATACAACGGAGTCGGCGCGGGGCCTCCCTTGAATTTGAAATTCACCAGATAAACAATATCGAGAATATCCACGGCCCAGTTGGCATTGACATCTCCCAGTTTCCACGTCTTGAAATCCCGGATATTATCGCAATCGGTAATCAGGCCGTAGTCATCGACGGCTTGCACTTTCCACCAGTACTGGGTCCCGAAAGAGAGGCTGTCGGTCAAGGTGTGGGAATTGGACGGGATGTCACCGATAGTCATGGAAAAATTGAATCCCGGATCGGTGGCGACGATGAGATTATAATGCATGGAATCGAATGGGTCGGGGTCGGTCGGGACGGTCCAGGTGAAGGTTGGGAGGAGATCGTAGACAGGGGTTCCCATCTCATCCGGAGGAGACTGGGTCTGGAACGGTCCCGGGGGTTCGTTTATGGAATTAACCCAGAAGGATTCGCTTGCCGACCAGTCGGAATATTCGAATCCGTCGGACGCTCGCGCCGCCCAGAGGTAGCGCCAGTTGTCGTTCAACGGTTGAGTGATCTGCGTGGTGATATCGGCGGATCCGATTACGCCAAAAGTATCGGAGGGGCCGAAGGAAGGGTCGTTGACCCAGAGATAATCGTAGGTGACATTGTCGCCGTCGGGATCGTACGAGACGTTTATCAAAAGCCAGGGTTGGTCGGAGGTGACCAGGGTATCCAATTGCGGGGTTAGTTCGAAGGGGGTCCATGGGACGGAGTTCATGCGGAAGGAGGTTTCGTACCATTCCGACCAGATGAGGCCGTTGTTAACGCGGAGGCGGAGGTAGTAGGTGGTGCCGTCGGTCAGCGGCGAGCCGTTGTAGGTGACGAAGGTATCGGGGGAGACGAACGGGGCGGGGTTCCACATTTCGGCGAAGGCCCAGTCGTTGTCGGAGCCGACGGCGATTTCGGTGCTGATTAGCGAGGATGAACCGGGGTCGATGAAGTTCCAGGATATCAAGGGGGTATGATCGACGACATTGAGGTTGCTGTGGAGGGTGTCGATTTCGACGGTGTCGCAGGCGGGGATATAGCAGCCGACGCCCAGGGCTCCCATAAGGACTCCGCAGCTATTGTTTTCCGGCACGCAAGGAGAGGTGCTGAACAGGCTGAAATTTCCGTTGGCGGTGTCGCAGAAGAGGGGGTCGAGGGAGATGTTGCCGTTCAGGCCGGTTTGGTCGGGGATGCCGGAGTAATCCGCTATGGTATTATTATATACATCTGAACATGCGATTTCCAGGGATGGATATCCTATGATGATACCGTGTTCTGAATTATTTGCAATAATTGTATTTATAACATTCATTCCACCTGACTCAATTACATATATCCCGTTACCTTGATTACCCATAATTGATGCGTTGGAAATATTTATAAAATCATTATATCCGTTTGAAATTGTTATTGCGTCGGAGTTATTTGATGATATAACGGAGTTGACCACTTCTAATTTGGCGGCAGCCGACATGGCGTTGAGTATCAATCCTCCTCCATTATCAATAAACTGACTGTTTTTCAATTTAATTATTTGACCAGAGTAAACCCCACCCCCATTATTATAAATGAAGCAACTATCGAATATTATATCACTACTGTACATATCTGAGCCATAATGAGCATAGGCAATGTCTCCTGGGTTATTGACCACTTCACTATTTCTTACGTATGTATATCCGCCAACGTGAAATACAATATTGCCAACGTTTTCAAATCTACAATTATCGACCCAATGCTCATCCAGCGGCTCGGATTTATTATCCCAAGATGATCCGTAAAGCGCTTTGTCACAGTTTAATAAATCAGAATTGGATATTATCGTGCTACCCAAAATGCAGGTATTATTGCCGTCAAATGTCGAGCTGTCCACTAATGATCCGCAGTATGATGCATAATTCTTAGATGTACTTATGGCAATATCATTTTCAATAAAAACGCTTGATTTGATTGTAACATATCCATACATAAGAAATATCCCTATTCCATTTGATTGGAAGGTCGAATTACTTACATTAGAACTAAATGGAAAACCACCAAAATCAATGTAGGCTAAACCAGTATCGTTTCCAATGATTTCGCATTCGTTAATATTTAGAGATACTTCGTTCCAGACAAAATCATCAGTATTTAGCAAAAAAACATTAACACCGTTTTTGATAGTCAGATTATCAAATAGCAAAGAAACTGAATTTCCGGCGGAATCATATACTATAAATCCATTGGCACTATTTAAATCGATAATTGTATTTTGGTGGCCGGAACCACCAATTATTGCTACAGATATACTTGGTATTGTAATATTTTGATTCCCTATGCCACTGTATATCCCCTCCGCAAGCAATAATGTGTCGCCGTCCTGGGAGGTGTCGATGCCGTGCTGGATAGTGGCGAAGGGGTTGGAGGTACTGCCGTCGCCGGTTTCGTCGGAGCCGTCGGTGGCGATATACCAAACAGTACGATGATGCGTGACAGAAATGATGTCCGAATGTGGGCTCAGGTTGCCCGAAGCATCCTCGGCGATAATCATGTAATCGACGGTCTGGCCGACCGAAACGATGCCGGTGACATCGTCGATGTACTCACCGCCCGACACTCCGGGGTTGGACAGTGAGCCGGAAGGGTCATCGATGCGGTACAGCGAGCTGTTCGAAGGAGCGATCCGGCGGTAAATATGATAGGTCAGGCCGGAGGTTTCTTCCCAGGTTATCTTTATGGCGGTTTCGGAAACGCTGGTTGCGGAAAGGAGGGCCGGTTTGGCGGGGCGGGTTAAGATCTCGAGCTGGATATTTTCCTGCTGGGAGGAGTTACCCGGAATCAAACCGGATAATAGATAGCTTTCGCCGTTGGCGGAATTGAAGAAATGGTAGTCGTAGGGATTGCCCGCAGATTCGGTCTGGTAGTTTTGGAAATCGTCGTACCAGTTGCCATTATCGTAACCGGCTCCGGTGCAGGATTCGACGCGGATTTCTTCGTCGGTGTCGTCAAGGTATCCGAAAAAGCTGATATCTCCGTTGGCTGGGACGCTGAAATCGGAATTGGTGACTTCGCCGAAGATACTTCCCTGGGCGAAGAGGGCGCCGGGAACGGCGAAGAGCAAAAAAATGAGAAAAGCGACTTTTATAGCGTTAGACACGGATTTGGGGCGGCGAATCATAATCTTCTCTCCCGCGGGATGGCCCTTGTTGGATGGTAACGTAAGATTAAGGGAAATATAAGGGATAACGGGGAATTGTCAACGGGGATTGGGGGTCAAGCAGGGTGATGCGTCAGGTCATCCCGCGAAGCGCGTGACTCTTCGAGCAAATCCGCGTTTCGCCAAAGACAGCATCCGGATTCAAGACCTGACGCAACTGCAGGTGGGAGGAATTGTCAACGGGGATGAAGGGGGGGCATGGGAGCGAGCGTCAGGAGTCTGTAACCTATGTGCCGGGTTTAAACCACCCCCTAACCCCCTCCTTAGTAAGGAGGGGGGATTGCGAAACCCGGAGGGTTTCGGCAGGGCATCAGGAGTCAGGTCATCCCGCGAAGCGCGTGACTCTTCGAGCAATTTCGGCTTGTCACAAAACCGACATGCGGAAGCAGGACCTGACGCAACTAATTGTGGTAGCGGGGTTCTCAATTGTTAAGCAAGACGGAATTCGTTCGGAAACCCGATACACATTTAAATTTTTCTCTGCGAGAAAAAGCATGTCGAAACCGTAAAGGTTTCGACCTACCATAGGGTAATTTTGCAGCTAATATATTACCTATGTGCCCGGTTTGTTGTGTAAACCATGTGCCCGGTTTGTTGTGTAAACCATGTGCCCGGTTTAAACCATCCGCTTTAGTATCAAACTTCGGGCGGGGGGTTGCGTTTATCCTGAGAATGGATATATTCCATCGCGAAGACAATATGAAATAGAGATGAACCAGGCTCATCTCGCGAAAAGAAACGAAAGGCGTCAAAATGGCCGACAAAAATAAAATCATGGAAGCGCTCGGGACAGTCTACGATCCCGAACTCCGCCGCCCGCTGACCGAACTGGATATGGTGAAATCGGTCGATATCGACGGAGCAAAAGTTAAAATCGAAGTAACCCTGACTGTCCCGGGTTGTCCGCTGAAGAAGACCATCTCGGACGACGTGGCCTCGAAGGTGGGGGCGCTCGAGGGGGTCGATTCGGTAGAAGTGACTTTCGGAGTGATGACCGACGAGCAGCGGAAAAATATCGCACAGAAGCTTTACGGCAAAGACCACAAGGCGGTAAACGAGGGGGCCAATGTCGCCGGAGATATTGCCAAGCGGGTGATCGCGGTGTCGTCGGGTAAAGGGGGGGTCGGCAAATCGACGGTCACGGCTAACCTGGCTTCGGCCCTGAAGCGGCTGGGATTCAAGGTCGGGATTCTCGACGCCGACGTTTACGGCTTTTCGATTCCGCGGATTATGGGGGTCGAGGGAAAGCCGGTTATTATCGACGATCACATCGTGCCCCTGCAGAGAGACGGAATTCAGATAATGTCGATGGGATTTTTCATCGATGAAGATCAGCCAGTGGTTTGGCGGGGTCCGATGCTGCATAAGGCAATCACTCAATTTATCTCGGATGTCTATTGGGATCAACTGGATTACCTGTTGATCGACCTTCCTCCGGGCACCGGGGATGTTTCGATAACCATCAGCCAGGCTCTTCCGAAGGCCGAAATCCTGGTGGTCACGACCCCTCAGCCGGTAGCCTCACACACCGCCGGACGGGTAGCCAAGATGGCCGAGAAGACCAAGCTGTCGGTTCTGGGGGTAGTGGAAAACATGTCGTATTACGAGGTAAACGGAACCCGGGATTATATCTTCGGGCAGGGGGGCGGCAAGCGGCTGGCGGAGACGCTGGGGGTTGCGTTCTTTGGTGAGATTCCCATTCGGACCGAGATTCGTGAAGGAGCCGACATTGGGGCACCGGTGGCGCTGAACGAAGATTCGGCCTCGGCCGACTATTACCTCAGTATCGCGAAGAAACTGGTTGAAACGGCGGCCTGACCGTTATTCCTTGGGGTTAAGGAAATTACGAGTTTCAGTAATTTTTTTCCACAACGTTAAAAGGGGGTGGAAAAATCCTACCCAGGGAAACAAGGGCTCTAATTGACCGTATTTTAACGGTTTCCAAAAAGTGAGAATTTTATGGCCGGAGCTCTTGACGGAGGGTTCTGGTTGCTTATATTAACATCTCGTCGAAAGCTATTAATCGACAACATGTTAAGAAGATGTGGAAAACCGGTTCAGTGGGGATGTGAAAAGCTGTTAATCATTTGCTAACTATAGAAATGACATCAACTCCTGTGGATTTCCGATTGTTGATAACCTGTTAGCAATTTCCATATCGCGATTTTTGGGGGGTTTTTAGAAGCTCTCTTAATGGAGTAAGGGAATTTTCTATGCTATTGGGGGAACTAACGTGACATTACCGCTAAAAAATATCCAGCAGAGTAATCCGCTGTGGGAAAACTGTCTGCAGTATATTTCGCGCCGGGTAAAGAAACATTCTTTCAATACCTGGTTCAAACATACCACAGCCAGCCGGACTAACGGAAGTCTGGAAATCACCGTGCCGAATCAATTCGTGGCGGACTGGCTGAACGGACATTACGGGACTTTGATCAACGAAGCAATCGGAGAGATTCACGGTTCGCCGCTCGATTTCGTCCTTCTGGCCGACCATAACGGCAACGGGAACGGAAACGGGCAGACGGAGATCGAGTTTTATTCGATACCGGAAACGGCGATGGGGATTCCGCCGGAACCTTCCGCAAGTAACGGTTCGAATCATTTTAACGAACGTTACAGCTTCGACAATTTGGTGGTCGGGAGCTTTAACCAGTTTGCACATGCCGCGGCCAAGGCGGTAGCGGAGGCTCCGGGGCAGACCAATTACAACCCGCTTTTTATTTACGGCGGGACCGGGCTGGGGAAGACTCACCTGGCCCAGGCGATCGGGCATTATGTGCAGAAAAACAATCCCGGCAAGCGGGTGAAGTATGCTTCATCGGAGAAATTCACGTCCGATTTCATCAGTTCACTGTCGAACGGGACGATTGCTACGTTTGCCTCGAAATATCGTTCGGTGGATGTGCTTTTGATTGATGATATTCAGTTTTTTTCGGGGAAGGAATCGACCCAGGAGCAGTTTTTCCATACGTTCAACGACTTATTTCATGCCGGCAAACAGATTGTGCTGACTTCGGACCGGCATCCCAAGGACACTCGCGGTTTGGAGGAGCGGCTTTTGTCGCGGTTTTCTTCGGGGCTGGTAGCCGATTTGCAGATCCCGGACATGGAAACCAGGGTAGCGATTCTTCGGCACAGGGTTATTGAAGAGAAAGCCGAGGTACCGGAGGATGTCCTGTATTTAATCGCCGACCATGTTACCAGTAATATCCGAGAGCTTGAGGGGTGCCTGACCCGGCTGATGGCGTTCGCGTCCATCGAAAAGGTAAAAATCGATCTCGAAATGGCGCGGCGGGTCCTGGGGCGGGAGATGGTCAACAAGCGCAAGGACTTAACCATTGCGATGATCCAGAACGAGGCTTCTTCGGTATTCCATGTCAACGTCGATATGCTGGTATCGCGGAAGAAGACATCTCAGATTGCCCTGGCCCGGCAGGTGGCGATGTTTTTGTGCCGGAAGCATACGGATTTTTCGCTGAAGAGTATCGGCGAGGCTTTCGGCGGGAGAGATCATTCCACCGTAATTCATTCCTGTGATACAATCGAGCAGCGGGTGAAAGAAGACATCGGTTTGAAAGAAAGGGTCGAGGTAATTTCGGAAAGATTACTACGTTGAAGCCGTGTGGAAATGCTATGAATTGGAAAGTGGAGAAATCATCGAGGGTATTTGTTTGTGGAAAAGGGCGAGGATTCAAAAGTTTTGTTGACATTGAGTGTCTACAAAAACTAAATTTGAAATCGGTATAAACCTCGGAAAGGGATGAGAATATAATTTAATTAAGCGATTCATCCACATTTTAACAGCGTTTATTATTGTTATTGATTTTATAAATAAACAGAGAATATTGTTAGAACCTTGTGAATATCCGTTCGGGAGACGAAAATGAAATTCAGCCTCTCCAAGTCAAAACTCAGCGGTTACCTTCAATCGGTAATGCAGGTGGTGCCATCGAAATCTACTCTTCCAATTCTGTCGAACATTCTTTTTGAGGTGCTGGAAAACAAACTGAAGATATCGGCCACGGACCTTGAAGTATCGATAACGGCGACATTCGAAGGTCATGTCGGTAAGCAGGGGGTGGCGGTTCTTCCGGGGAGAATCCTGTTCGATATCATTAAGGAACTTCCGGAATCCGAAGTAACTTTCGAGGGAACCGCCAACCGGGTTGAAATAAAAGTCCCGAACGGCTCATACAAGATAGCCTGTGCGTCGGCGGATGATTTTCCGAAACTTCCGGTGATCAATACCAAAAAGCAGATTGTTATTAACGGCAGTGACCTGGTCAATATGATTAAGAAGACCACTTTCGCGTGTTCGATTGATGAAACACGTCCGGCTTTGAATGGGGTTTTGTGGTCCACCGGCGGGGATATGATGACGATGGTAGCCACCGACGGGCATCGCATGGCCAAGGTTTCGCTGGAAAATAAAAAGCTGAAAGGGGTGGCTGAAGATATAATCATTCCTCCGAAAGTGCTGAATATTATTCCGAAATATATCGATGAAAACGACGGCGAGATGGGGGTTATCTTCGGAGAGAATAATATTATTTTCAATCTCGGAGATATCATCCTGACTTCACGTCTGATCGAGGGGCCTTATCCCAATTACGAGCAGGTGATTCCCGGCGAAAGCGACAAGCGGATGGTCATAGCCAAAGGGGATCTGGCTGGTGCGGTCCGGCGCGTTTCGATTTTGTCCAACTCCCTGACGCACCAGGTGAAATTCGGAATAAAGAATAATACTCTGACCGTTTCGACTACCAATACCGATGTCGGCGGCGAAGGCAAGGAAACGCTTCCGTGCGAATATTCCGGAGATTCCATCGAGCTGGGGTACAACGCTAATTATGTCCTTGAAATCCTCAGCAGGATCGAAGGGGATGAAGCGATATTCGAGTTATCCAGCAATGTGTCGGCGGGCGTGGTATATACTCCGGAAATCCCGAAAGAGCGGTTCCTTTGTTTGATTATGCCGCTGCGTTTAGCCGATTAATCTTATTTTCCGATGCTGATTCGAGAGCTTAAGGGGATCGGATTCAGGAATTTCGAATCCGTATCGGTTTCTTTTGCGCCCGGTTTGAATGTTTTTCACGGCCGGAACGGTTCCGGCAAAACCAATCTTCTTGAAAGCATTTTTGTTTTATTGCTGGGCCGCTCGCAGCGGGGGGCGGTCGATTCGGTCATGCTGAAAGAGAATGAGGAATATTATCGTCTTTCGGGTGAAATAGAAATCGACGGTAAGTCTGAAGAAGCGGCAATTGCCTATCAAAAGGGGGGACGGAAAAAGATAACGATCGATAAGGTTTCGGTGCGGGCCTCGGAATTATTCCGCCATTACTGCGCGGTGGCGACTTCGCCGGAGGATCTGGAAATCCTGGCGGGTGCTCCGTCGAAGCGGAGGATTTTCCTCGACATCTACCTGGCTCAAGCATCTCCGAGTTACCTGGCCGATTTGACCGATTACCAGAAAGTCCTGGCCCAGAAGAACGCTTTCCTGAAACAGCAGGATAACCGGGGGGATACGCCGTACGATGATTTGCTGGTCGATTACGGATCGCGGATTACGAAATATCGGGTGGAATTCCTGGGGGCGATTTATCCCACCATCGAGGAGAGCTATGCCAGGGTATCGGACGGCCATAAGATGACCGTGAATTATCGCTCCTCGGTGATGAAGGAAGACACGGATTTCAGTATGGAAAACATATCTATCACTTTCCGGAAGCGGCTTAAGGAGATCCGCGGAAAAGAACGGGTCATGCAGAGCGCTCTTTGCGGGCCGCATCGGGATGATATCGATTTTGCGGTGAGGGATATGGCGGCGCGGAATTTTGGATCGCAGGGAGAATTGCGGACCGCGGCGGTAGCGCTGAAGGTGGCGGTGTATCGGTATCTGAAAAAGGTCCGGAAGGTGAACCCCGTTCTATTAATGGATGAGATTTTCGCGGAACTTGACGAGCGGCGCAGGGAGATGATGATCGAACTTTTCGATGAAGTCGGCCAGGTTTTTATTACTACGGCGTCGAAAATTCCGGATATATTGGATAACAAGGGACGGAAATTCCTGATCGAACAGGGGACCATCAAAGAGGTCGAGGGGTAGAGCAAATGCCGCGGTTGAAAATATTCAACGCATCGAAATCGTTCGGCGAGAAGAGAGTTATCGACGGAATATCGCTGGAATCATCCGACGGCGAGCTGGTGGTTATCCTGGGGCCATCGGGATGCGGCAAGTCGACTTTGCTCCGTTTGATAACCGGTCTGGAAGAACTTGACGACGGAGAGATTTTTATCGGCGAAAAGAGGGTGGATGAACTCCCTCCGCAGAAGAGAAACGTAGCGCTGGTTTTTCAGAATTACGCCCTTTATCCGCATATGACGGTCGAGCAGAACCTGGCCTTTCCTTTGAAGGTCGCGAAAATGCGGCGGAAGGAAATCAAGGACCGGGTGCTGAATGTCGCGACCATGATCGGCATGGCCGATAGGCTTGATGCCCGGCCGGCGGAATTGTCCGGCGGTCAGAGGCAACGGGTGGCGCTGGGACGGGCGATCGTACGGGAGCCGGATTTGTTTCTTCTGGACGAACCTCTTTCCAATCTCGATGCCGAACTGCGCACCCGCATGCGCCGGGAGATCGTGCAGCTTCAGAAAAAGCTGGGGACCACCCTGGTGCATGTGACGCACGACCAGACCGAAGCGCTGACTATGGCGGACCGCCTGGTGGTGATGAATGAAGGGAAAATCGTCCAGACAGGGACGGTCCGTGAAATCTATGACCAGCCGGCGGACATGTTCGTGGCTTCATTCGTGGGGACTCCGAAGATTAATTTAATCGACGGTTTTGTCAGCGATACCGTGATCCAGCCATTCAATATTTCGACGGTGTTTATACCGGGGAAGTATCGTCTGCGGGAGATCGTGATGGGGATCCGGGCCGAGCATCTTCATGTCGAAGCCGACGGCAAGTTCGGCGGGAAAGTCGCAGCGGTGGAGTATTTGGGGAGCAAGAGTATCCTGACGGTCAAGCACCACGACCAGTTCCTGTTCGTTCAATCCGACCGGAACGATTTCGGGGTCGGGGATCAGGTCAAGTTCACGGTGAATCCCGAGGATGTGCTGTTGTTCGACAAGATCACGGGAGTGAATGTCCGGGCGCAGGGATAGGGGGAGTCTAATTCACCCTTTTCGAGAAGCGCATCCAGGAGAAGCCGAAAACGACCACGCCGAATGTAAACAGGGCCAGTATTTGCGGATAGAGCGTATCTATTCCGGCCCCTTTCATCATAATTCCACGAACGATTACCATAAAATATCTCAAGGGATTGAGGTAGGTGAGGTACTGCACCGATTCCGGCATATTGGCGATGGGGGTGAAAAAGCCGGAAGTCAGCATCGAAAAGACCATGAAAAACCAGGCGAAGAACATGGCCTGCTGCTGAGTGGAGGTTATGGTCGAGATGAACATTCCCACTCCGAGAGTGGTCAGGAGGAAGAAGAAGGCCAACACATAGAGCAATAGCCATGAACCGGCGAAGGGAATGTTAAACCAGGTGACTCCGATGAATAGGGCCAGCGACATTTCGAAAAAGCCGATCAGGGCAAACGGGATGGTTTTGCCGAGAATCAGGGCGGGGACCGACATCGGGGTGACCATAAGTTGTTCCAGGGTTCCGATTTCCCGTTCACGAACGATGGCCATCGAGGTCAGCATGACCGTGATCATGGTCAAAAGGACTACCACGATTCCCGGGACCATGAAATAGACCGATTCCGCCTCGGGGTTGTACAGCATCACCTGGCGGACGGAAAGCGGTTCGGGGAGGTTGAGTTTCATGCGGTTGTACTGCATGGTGATGATATTAGCATAACCGATGGCGATGGAGGCGGAATTGGCGTTGGAGCCATCGACCACCAGGCCGACATCGACCGGTTCGCGGTTTATGATTTTTTCGGAGAAATCGTCGGGAATCACCATGACCGTATTGTAAGTATTTTCCTTGAAACCCCGGTCCGATTCCAGTAGAGGAATGTCGTAGTTGCGGGGGATGAAGTAATCTCCGGGCGAAAAAGCCTTGAGGTATTCTCTCGATTCGGCGCTGTGATCGAAATCGTAAAAATTAGTGTAAATGTATTTCACATCGATATTGACGGTATAGCCGAAAATTATCAATTGAATAATGGGGACAAGAATGATCAGCCGGAGCATGGTGAAATCCCGGAAGACCTGCAGGAATTCTTTTTTAACCAGGGCGAAAATGGTCTGGCGCATTACCCTATCCTCATCTTGAAGCGTTTCGCGGCCAAACCGAGTAAAATCAATGACATACATAAAAGCGCGCCGGCATCCAGCCAGAGAGTCCCGATGTCGGCCCCTTTCAGCATGATACCGCGGATGATGGCGATAAAGTAGCGGGCGGGGACGATATGAGACAGCGCCTGCAGGACGACAGGCGTATTTTTCAAATCGAAGATGAACCCGGATAGCATCACAGAGGGAAGAACCGTCGCCAGAAGAGCTCCCATCATAGCCAGCTGCTGAGTACTGACCAGGGTCGATATTAATATCCCGATCGACAGCGCCGCGACGATATAAATGACTCCGAACAGGAACAGCGCCGCCACCGAACCGCTAAAGGGGACGCCGAAATGGAAGACTCCGAAAGCCAGCACGAGGACTCCGTCAAGAAGCGCTACGAAGACGTATGGAATTACCTTGCCGATGATAATCTGGCGGGGAGTGACCGGAGAGGTGAGGAGTTGTTCCATGGTGCCGGTTTCCTTTTCGCGGGCGATAGTGATGGAGGTCAGAAGAGCGGAAATCATCATCAGGATGATCGCTATCAGTCCCGGAACGAAAAAGTGCGACGATTTCAAGTCGGGGTTATAGAGCACCTGTGATGCAATTCGGACTCCGGGAAATTCGAAATCGGGCGGGAGGGCTCGTTTCATGAATTCCGTCACGATGATGCTGGAATAACTGGCCGCGGCGGCGGCGGTGTTGGCATCGGCGCCGTCGAGAAATAGCCCCACCTGGAAGGGAGAATCGGAATTGAGGGCCATTTGGGGGTTGTATTTCAGGGCATCGATGGTCTTGCCGAAGCCGTTGCGGATAACCAGGACCGCAACCGCCTCTCCTCTACGGAAAATTTCTTCGGGGTCGGATATATCCGGCTCGGCCTCGGCCCTGATGAAATAGCCGGAGTTGTAGAATTTCCCGGCCAGTTCGCGGGAGACGGAAGTGTTGTCAAAATCCTTTATCGCCAGCTTAATGTTCTTGATATCGAGATTGATGGCGTAGCCGTAGAGGAAAGTCATCATCACCGGCATGAGGATGGCGATAATCAGCGACCGGGGATCACGGAGGATGTGGCGGAATTCCTTGCGTGCAATTTGCCTAATTTTCCGCATGGTTATCCCGTTCCTTGATGAGATCGATGAACAATTCCTGAAGGTCCGGCTTATTGTATTCTTTCACCAGTTGTGCCGGAGGCCCCATGACGATAATTTTCCCGCGATGCATGATGGAGATGCGGCGGCAGTATTCGGCTTCATCCATGTAGTGAGTGGTAACGAAGAGAGTCGTGCCGTCATCGGCGAGTTGGTACAGCAATTCCCAGAATTTCCTGCGGAAAACGGGGTCGACCCCGCCGGTCGGTTCATCGAGGAATAATATTTTCGGGCGGTGCAAGAGAGCCGCGGCAAGGGCCAGACGCTGGCGCCAGCCGAGCGGGAGAGGGCCGGTCCGTTCCCTGATGAAGCGTTCCAGCCCGAGGTAGTCGGATAATTCGGCAATGCGCTCTTTTAGAAGGCTTTTATTCATGCGGTAGACGGAGCCGTAGAACCATAAATTTTCGTAGGCGGTCAGATCGCCGTACAGCGAGAATTTCTGCGACATGTAGCCGATTGTTTTTTTGATTTCGTCGTTCTGCTTGTAGATATCGAAGCCATTCACATCTCCCTTGCCGGAAGTCGGCAACAATAAGCCGCAGAGCATTCGTATAGCCGTGGTTTTGCCGGCGCCGTTGGCTCCGAGGAAGCCGAAAATCTCTCCCTGCGGGACGGTCAGGCTGATACTGTCCACGGCGGTGAAATCGCGGAATTTGCGGGTCAGGTTTTCAATAGCTACGGCATTCGGCACGGTTAACGCTCCATGAATTGGATGAAGGTGTCTTCCAGATCCGGTGCAATGCGGCTGATGTTATCGGCAGTGATCCCGAGCGGACCAAGTTTCTGCAGGTGCTGCTCAATGGTCCGGCCGGGTCCGGGGTACAGGTGCAGGGAGCCGCCGAATCGTCGCGATGCCATGCCTTCGATGCCGTTGATTTTCCGCATATTTTCGGCGCTGGGGATGACAGCCGCCTCGTACACCTCTCCTTTGAATTGTTCCACCAGTTGCCGGGGGGTGCCGGAGGTCAGATATTTTCCGTCGAACATGAAGATAGCACGGTCGGCAAGGGCTACTTCATCCATGTACGGAGTGGAGACAAGGATAGTCGAACCCTGTTTCTGCAGCGTTTTCAGGATATCCCAGAACTGGCGGCGGGAAACCGGGTCGACTCCGGTGGTCGGTTCATCCAGGATAAGAATTTCGGGGTCATGCACCAGGCTGCAGCTTAGAGCCAGTTTCTGTTTCATTCCTCCTGATAATTTTCCGGCGCGGCGTTTTTTGAACGGCCCCAGACCGGAGAAGCGGTAAAGACTTTGGGTTTTGGATTCAAGTTCTTGACCTTCGAGTCCGAACAGCCCGGCATAGAAATCGAGATTTTCTTCGACTGAGAGGTCGGGGTAAAGCGAGAAGTTCTGCGGCATGTAGCCTAAAAGCGGTTTGATATTCGCGAATTCCTTCGCGGCATCATGTCCCAGAATCGTGATGCTGCCGCTGTCGAAAGAGAGCAGGCCGCAGATGCAGCGGAAGAGCGAGGTCTTCCCGGCTCCGTCAGGACCGGCCACGGCAATGAGTTCCCCTTTTTCGGCGGTGAGATTGAAATCGGTAACGGCGGCCTGCGTGCCGTACTTCTTGGTGAGATTTTCAATTTTGATGGCGGTCATGGAATACTCACGGAAACCGGCATGCCGATTTTGAGGGCCTCATCGGGGTTCGGAATGGTTATTTTTACGGCGTAGACAAGGTTGGCGCGGGCTTCGCGGGTCTGCACGTTTTTGGGAGTGAATTCCGCTTCGGAGGATATCCAGGTGACGGTTCCTTCGAGAGGAAGTTCGCGGCCGTCTTCGGGATCGATTTCGGCACGATTGCCCAGTTTGATTTTGGTCAGGTCGGCCGGAGGGAGGTACACCTTGACGGTCACGGTATCTATCTGCGAGATTTTCACGAGCGGTTTGCCCAGCGTGGCCAGTTCGCCGGTTTCGATATACTTATCGGTGATGACTCCGGAGACTGGAGCTATCGGGAAGCAATCGCGGTGCTGCTTTTCGAGCAGGCCGATATTGGCGTCGATACGACTCAATTCGGCGGCGGCGGCTTCGAAGGTCGCTTTCGCGGATTTTTCGGCCAGTTCGGCCCTGGCATGGACGGTTTCGAGGTTATCGTACTGCTGTTGATTTATGGAGCCGGTCTTTATAAGGGATTTGGCCCGGTCGAATTCCTTCTCGGCCAGATTGAGATTAAGCGCGGCCTGCTTGATGGCGATTTCGGCGTTGCGCTGCTGGGTTACGGCCGCTTCACGGGCGGCTTGGGCCTGGGCCAGCTGCAGGGAAACAGTCATGGTATCGATCATGCAAAGGGTGTCTCCGGATACGACCCGGTCCCCTTCCTTGAAATTGACGGATTGAAGCTGCCCCATGGTTTCCGCGGAGACCACCACTTCGGTGGCCTCGATGAGGCCGGATCCTCCGGGAAGGCCGTTGTCGTTTCCGCAGGAGTTAATAAGCATGGTCACGAGAAGCAGTGTCGATGCGAGTAGTATGTGTCTGGTCATTGGATTCCTCCGTAAATTTCCGACGATCCCATCGTGTAAAGGTATTCGGATTCGGCAAGATAGAAATTTATGATAGCGGCCGAATAGAGCTGTTCGGCGGCGGTAAGTTCGCTTTCCATTTCAACGAGGCGGTTGACCGATAAGTCTCCGGCCTTCTGTTTTTCCCGGGCCAGGCGGTACTTGTTCGCGGTGATTTCCTTTTCCCGCTGGGCGATGCGATAGGAATCGTACGCCAGCTTCAGGTTTTCTTTCGCTTTCTGCGCTTCGAGAAAAACGACATCATTTACCTGGTCGCGGGTGCTTTGGAGAGAAGCCCGGCGGTATTTCGCCCTGGCTACTTCACGTTTGGTTTTGAAGCCGAGGTTGAAATCCCAGGTGAGCATGGCGCCGACCGAAAAATAGTCGTCGTATTCGACATCGAACATGTTACGGTTCGGTTTCCCCGCGGAATAGCCGGCGAAGGCGCTCAGGTTCGGCAGGTATCCCCCTTTGGACAGTTGCACCAGACGATCGGCCGAGGCGATGCGGGCCTGCAGGGCCGAAAGTTCCGGGCGGACAATATCACTGCTGTCGGGAGATATCTTAAGGTATTTTTCAATTTTGTCCGCAGAGCGCGAATCGGCCTCCGGAAGTTCATATATGGTGTTGACTTCCATGCCGGTGATAACGGCCAACCCCTGCGAGGTCCTGGTTCGCCCGTTTTCCTGCTGCAATAATATCCCTTTCCCCTTTTCGTAGGCCAGTTCGGCTTCGAGAATGTCCACGGAATCGGCGAGACCGTTGGCATAGAGATGCGAGACATCGTCTTGGATGGTCTTGATGCGATTCAGCGAGGCCCGAGCGGATCCGACCAGGGCCTCGGTCAGCTGCAATCCGAGGTAGGCCTTGCGGCAGTTGAAAGCCGTGGCGAGGCGTTCCGCTTCGAGATCGTATCCTCGGGCGGTCAGTTCTTCGCGGGTGAGGCCGATCTGACTCGTTAACTTCCCTCCGGTATATAGCGGGAGAGTCAGGCGAAAATCGGCCTGATAGTTTTCCTTGGAGCCGAGTTCGACCGGATTCGGCACCGGAAGTGAAGTAATCTTAATGAGATTGCTGATATAATTGGTTCGGGCTTCCACCGATAGGGTCGGGTATCGCCCCGATACCGCGGCTTTGTAATCTTCGTATGCTGCGGCCGAGTCCTGAATTGCCGCCTTGACGCGGTGAGAGTAAGCAAGCGCGGCATCGATAGCCTGCTGCAGACTGAGCGAGGTTTCGGCAGATATTGCCATCGGCGCCAGAGTCAGCAGGATTAATAATATGGCAGTCAGTTTATTCATTTCGAACCCTCAGTCCGTTTAAAAAGAGGTCCGCAACCGCGGCGGCGCGGGCCTTTTTGAATTCATCTTCGTTTTCAATCTCAAGGAGTATTTTCGCAACGGGTGACATCATCAGGTAAAAGAGATTCATGCCGACGAATGATAAAGCGGTCTGGCGGACATCGATGTCTCGGAAATGCCCGGATTCAATCCCTTTTTGGATAGTCCCGGTAAGCAATTCGGCCGGGGAAACTCCGCCGGGATTCTGAAGCAGTCGCTTAATGTTCTCACCGCCGGCGATTATCTCGCGCAATAGAATCGGCAGAAAGCCTCTGATTTCATCGAAGATTGAGATATAAAACTCGGCGAAATTGCGGAAAATACGATCGGGATCTTCGATATTATCGAGGTTATTCCGGATAAATTCATGAAGATACGAAAGCTTCTTTTCGATGACGGTTCGGTATAACTTATCTTTTGACCGGAAGTGGTAGTAAATCATGGCTTTATTGGCCGAGGCCTTTTTGGCGATACGGTCGACTCGGGCCCCTTCCAGCCCGTATTTGGCGAATTCCTGTTCGGCTGCTTTCAGGATTCGTTCGGCGCTATCTTCAGTTCTTGCTTTCATTTGTCTCTCAACTAACCATTTGGTTAAACTATCCGGTTATTTAATATATACGGCAGGTTTTGTCAAGAGTTTAATGTATTTTTGTAAATATTTCTTCCGGGATTATAACTTATTGTCCGATGCCGATATATTTCCCGAATTCATTGTTATAGAAAACAGAGAGTAATTTGGCCGTTATTTGAACTGGCCGGATGCCGTTGTTTATGATATATCAAAACGGGATTTTCGTTTCTATCCCGGATAGCAGGGTTTTATGAAGGCCTTATATTATCATCCAAGAGGCAGGATTTCGCAGGATATTGCAGGCGAACTGTCCAGAATGTCATTTGTCTGCTTTACCGTTGATAATTCGGATTCGGCTATTCAGGCTCTCGAGGCATCGACCCGGATAAACCTGGTCGTGGCCGATCAGGAGGTCGGGCTCAATAATGTAATCGATCTGGTGATTCATCTCCGGAACAGCGAATTACATTCAATTACTCCGGTTATAGTCATGGCGGAAAACCAGACTCATCCGGGACTTGTCAGGCTGAACGACTTTGAAGAAGTCTTCATGTACTATCCGGGAACTACGCTTCATTCTTTCCGCCAGGTTCTAAAAAACGCCATGCGGGCGACCGACCGGAAGATTCTCGTGGTGGACGATGAGCCGATGGTGCGGGACATTTTGCGGGTAACTTTGGAACGGGAAGGATTCGCCGTTATCGAAGCGGCCGATGGTCCGGAAGCGCTGGAAGCAGCCAGGAAATACGACTCGGCCATGGTTATAACCGATATTAATATGCCGGAGATGTCGGGAAGGGAACTTCTGGAAAGGCTGAAAATGGAAAAGCCGGCTCTTCCGGTATTCCTCATCAGCGGCAGTTCCGGAGATATGTCCAATGAAGAGCTGGCGGCGCTGGGAGCCGACGGCATTATCGCCAAGCCTTTTAAGTATGGCGATATCATCAAAATGGTTCGGAAAGGACTGGACCATATCATCGTTTCGGATCGATCCGACTAAGAACTCGGTCATATTTCGCATTCTCGATTTGCCTTGCACTCGTTTCTTCACTGCCTATATTAATTCCGTGTCAAAATCCAAAATCGCTGTAATCGGTTATGGTCCGCAGGGACGGGCCTGGGCGTTGAATCTCAGGGATTCGGGACAGGATGTAATTGTGGGACTTCCGTTGAAATCCCGGTCGCGGAAGGGGGTTCGGAAGGATAAGCTCGCGGTTGCGATTGTACCGGACGCGGTCGCGGAATCGGAAGTCATTGTTTTCGCCTTCCCGGATCATCTTCACGAAAGGGAGTTTAAGGCCAATATCCTCCCAAACCTGAAGCCGAAGACGGCGCTGGTTTTTCTGCACGGGATGTCGGTGCATTTCGGGCAGGTTGTTCCTCCGAAATCCAACGATATTATTCTGCTGGCTCCGCTGGGGCCGGGAAACGCGGTCCGGGAGAGCTACCTGGCCGGAAATTCCATCGGGTATTTTCATGCCGTTCATCAAAACGGCAGCGGTAAGGCCCGGACGGTGTTGAATCGGTTGATCAGGGCCCTGAAGATAAACGAATCACGGTTAATCAAGACGACTTTCCGCGAGGAGGCAATCGGCGATTTATTCGGAGAGCAGGCGGTGCTTTGCGGGGGACTGAGCGAGCTGATTTTGGCCGGTTTCGAAACCTTGCGCAAGGCGGGGCTGGCTCCGGACAAGGCCTATCTTGAAGTCGCCTATCAGCTCGATTTGATCATCGACCTGATAAAAAGGTACGGTATCAAGGGGATGTACGAGCGGATTTCGGTCGCGGCGCGGTATGGATCGCTGAAAAGCGGGCCGAAGGTGATTGGAAAGTCGGTCCGTAAAGAAATGCTGGCCCGGCTGAAAGAGATAGAACGGGGGGAATTCGCCGATGAGCTGTCCCGGTTGAAACCGGCAGATATCAGGAAACTCAATAGATATATTTCTCGTATGACCAGCCCGGAATTCGAACGGGCGGCGAAGAAGTTCGCATCGAAGGAAGGAAAAGGCAAAAGGCGCTGACGGCGCTTCATTTACATTTTTGTTGACCTTGCCGGGGCGACGCTCAATCTTATGTAATTCGATTAACTTTGTCGGGGATATAACAAAATGAACCGTTCCACCCTGATTGCAATCCTGCTCGTAATCATTATCGCCATTATCGCGATTCTTTATTTCGACGTTTTCGATCTGACCTACAGCAAAGAACGAGCGATTGCGAATATCGTTCATCATGAGGATATCCGCCGGGTCAGCGACGAATTGCTCCAATATGTAAAGGATGACGAACCGGAAATCCGGGCTCGGGCCGGGTTGGCGCTGGGGCGGATCGC
>Ga0209285_10000122_pt1 | contig 27772 bp, 26 predicted proteins | sample PPLLak3March2015_2_FD_187249 | JGI IMG/M metagenome (GOLD analysis project Ga0209285, IMG submission 187249) | Freshwater sediment microbial communities from Prairie Pothole Lake near Jamestown, North Dakota, USA - PPLs Lake P8 Core (3) Depth... | ecosystem: Environmental > Aquatic > Freshwater... | reverse complement strand
GATGCCGACCGCGGCCATGGCAAGCAGACTGCCGAACCAGAAAGGCAGGGGGCGGTAGAGGTTATACAGGATGCCGCCAATGATAAAGGCAAAGATGCCGCCTATCCCGGCCATCAGGTTGATGACACCGTTGGCCTGTGAGCGCAGTTTCGATGGAATCAGGTCCGGCATGAGTGCGAACAGCGGCGTGCGCCAGAGCGCCATGGCAACCAGCATCACCAGCGCCGCGCCCAAGAGGAGTGCCAGCGGTCCGCCGAGTTCACTGACCAATCCGTTCAATTCAGCCGGGATCATCTGCGGGGCCAGCGGGATGACCGCAAAGGCGATCGCAGCGATCGGGGCAAAAATCAAAATGTAGGGCATGCGCCTTCCCAGGCGGGTGCGGGTACGGTCGCTGATCGGGCCCATCAAGGGTTGGAGGAAAAAAGCCGCGATGTTATCGAGGGTCATGATCACCCCGGTCATCGTGGCGCTCAATCCAAACCCAAAGGTGCTGACCGCCAGGCGGGCGTCGAACTCCGGGTTGCCGGCCTGCAGGAAAATGGGCATGTAGGTGTTGTAGATCATCCACATCAACTGGGCAGCAAACAGGCCGAAGCCGAGAGTGAATGCCTTTTTGTAATCGAGTTTCATGATGCAACCTCCTTGAAAATGGTTTTCCTGATAAGGAACGAAGATTCGTGATTACAAAACCTGAACTGCCTTTCCGACCTCCTGGAAGATCGGCTCGAAAGGTGAACCGCGACGGTACAAGACGACCGGCTGGCCGATCGGACACGCCACCCGGTGCACCCCGGGACCGTAGGATTGCCCGTCGAACAGCCCGACCCAATCCCCCTCGGGGATTTCGATCCGGATGTGCCGGGTATGCGGGCGCATGACCGGGTAAACCAGCAGGTCATCGCCCAGATAGTAGGCATCCTGTTTATCCTGCCAGGCACTTCCGGGATTGGTCAGGCAGAAGGGACGCGTCATCCCGACCCCGGTGCGCTGCGCCTCGGCCGAGACATGAATCAGGTAAGGAGCCAGGGCGGCGTGCATGCGCGTCATCGCCGCAAAGTGCTGGAGCGTTTCTTCATCCTGCCAGGGCTGGACTCCCGCCCAGGGCCGGTTGCCCTCGTGCGTGCGCAGCACCGGCGAGAAGGCGTTCGCCTCGCACCAGCGGAAGAGCGCTTCCTTGCTGCGCTTGATCCACCGGAAGGAGAAATACCCTCCCGCATCGGAATGGTAATACTGTACACCCGACATGCAGCCGCTCAGCCCGCCTGTCACACCGGAGGGGAAACCATCATGGCGGTTCCAGTAAACCACCTGGTCGCCGCCCCAGTTCATGTTCATCCAGCGCGTTGCCCCGCTATACCCCGCTCTGTGGAAGATCAGAACTTCATCCTGGAGCCCAGCCTCCTCGACAGCCTCCCGGTTCAACTGCGCCCAGAGCAATGGGTACAGGTTGTGCAGTTCCGTGCCGGTGCGCCTATCGAAGAAGCGCGCCTGCTCGGGCATATCCTCGGCATAGTCGGCCATCCAGCCCCGGATGCCCAGTTCGAGCATGTTCTGCCGGATGATGACTTCCTTGAACCACTGCCAGGCGCTTGGGTTCGTCAGATCCACACTGCCAATCTGGAACCCTGCCACCTGATACACAAGCACCTCGCCATGATCATCCTTCACCAGGAAGCCATTGTCTTTGGCAATCTTGAAATACTCGCCATCGGCATTGAAATAAGGGTTGATGTAAGCCAGCCAGCGGATGCCCTGCTCTCCGTAGCGCCTGATCTCAGCCTCCAGGTTGGGGTAAAGTTCAGGGTTCACAACCCAGTTCCAGAACAGGCGTTTGCCTTGCCAGAAGATGCGCACCCCCGCCCAATCCTGCGTCCAGATGCCGGTCAGTTTCGCCCCGGCTGCCAGCACTCGGTCAACGGTTTCCCGAACGTATGGCAGCCCGCCCTGGATGCCCAGGATGCCGCCCTCGAAAACCCAACGGGGAGGTTCCGGCATCACCCCCAGCAGGGCTGCCTGTCGCCCCAGCAAATCCACAAGGTTCCTTCCGGCAAAAAAGTGGAAGCATCCATTCCCCAGGATCTCCAACCGGTGGCAGTGGGCGGCGGAGAAATCCAGCACGCTGTATCCGCCCGTATCGACCAGGCAGCCGTAGCCGCGCGTCGAGAGGAACGCAGGCTGGGGGAAATAGGTATTCCAATACTCGCCACCCGCATCCGCGATCCAATTGGCCAGCCAGGTGTAGGGACGCAGCGGGTGGCGTCCCAGCCCCATCTCGCTGGTCCAGATCGGGAAGCGCCGCCCACGCAGGTTCAGGTGGCCGAACTGCACCCCGCCTCCGTAGACCGCCTCGCCGCGTTCCGCCGGCAGGTTCAGGCGCGCATAGTTGAAGCCTTCCGGCAGATTGAGAACGAAGGAGAATCCATCATCCTCCGCCCCGAATTTCAACTCGACCGAGACATCCCCTTCGAACAGGCGCAGGCCACTCTCCCCAACTTCGCAGCCGCGTAATCCGATCCAATCGCTCACCGGATTACTGATCCGGTGCAACCCGCCGCCGGTGGATTTGTAATGGAAATCCGCCCTGCCGATCTCCAGCAGCGGGTTGGCCGCGCTGTGAAGCAAGATATTTGTATCATCCAGGGACACGCTGACGGTTTCGTTTTGAGTTTCGATCCTCAACATGCTGCCTCCCAAAAATCAGGAAGGACAGGAGTGCGTACCTGTCCTTCCAAACTCGACCTGGTTTATGCTTTCTTGTATCGGATAAAGATCGCCGCTACCGCCGAAAGCAGGAACATGACGCCGAACATGGCCATCATCAGCACGTAGCCGGACTGGTCAGCGATCACACCGCCGATATAGGCGCCGATCGCACCCGCCCCGGCCCCGGCCAGGTTCTGCAGGCCGAGGAACTCACCTGCACGTTCCCTGGGGATGATATCCGTGCCGAGTGCCCAGGAGGCCACATTGAAGAGGGCATAGGATAAGCCAATGATCGCCGCAGCCACATACATCCATGTTACAGTTGGGCCCAGGACAATCACCGCCACGCCGACTGTGCCAATGACACCGCTCAAGGCGGTCAGCAAACGGCGGTCGAACCGGTCGGCAAGCCAACCCGCCACCAGCCCAAAGATGATCACGAAACCACCCAGCACCATCGGGAGCATCCCGGCCAGGCTGGCCGCTTTCTCGCCCGGCATGTCGAATTTCTCCTGAACGAAGTACAGCAGGAAGGATGCAATATTGTTGATCGCCACCAGCGCCGCCAGGCGGGAGATAACCAACCAGATGAAGGGCGTATTCTTCCGCACCGCCTTATCGAGATGGACAGCCAGGCTGGCAAAGATGCCCACCACCACGGCCAGCAGCATGGCGATCACGCCGATCATCCCAAAAACAAAGCGCGATGCTCCGGGCAGAGCAGGAATGATGACCTTCACAACCTGGCCCAGGCCCAGGATGATGATTGTGAAGACGCCAGTCATGAGCAGCAGGCTGATGAAAGGTTTCCAGTTCAGCGGCTCGCCGGTTGTTTCGGAACGCTTCTCACGCACAAACATTGTCAATCCCATGCAGACCAGCATTGCCGCACAGGTTACAACGATCGCCGTCGTCATGTTCCCTTTACCGATCATCGGGGCGATTACCAGACCCACCAACACGAGCGGCAGGGGAACCTCAAGAAGCATCTTGACGCCCGAAGCGATGCCACGTTTCCCTTGCGGCACCACATCCGGGATCAATCCCTGCGTTCCGGCCTGGGACATATTGGTTGTCAGCATCGAAACCAGGTAGGCAACAAACAGGATCGTGTAACCGCCCATTCCCTCCAGGCCGGCGATCCAGGCCATGCTTAGGATGACCATAACCTCCAACACGGTGCCGAGGAAAATGAATGGCCGGCGCCGGCCCCATTTAAACCGGGAGTGGTCGCTGAGCAGCCCAAAGAACGCTTGCATCAGGAGCGCCATCATCAGCGCCCACAACCGGATGGTTCCGTAATAAGTCCCTTTCTGGGCTTCGCCAACAAACCGCTGCACCAGCAGCGGGACGATCAGCCCGGCCAGAACCTGCGAACGCAGAGTCAGGGCAAACCAATTGGAATTGATAAAGATATGATCGTACCAGTGCAATTTGCGGGGTGTCTCTTCAGCATTCATGGCATTCTCCTTTTTGAGCATTATATAAGCGCAGTGTCGCTTGCACAAGTGCTGAAAGCCATTTTAAGGGATTTCCTCAAGGTTCATGTTTCCAAATGAACCTTCACCTTTCCTTGAGAGGGAAAGTGCGCGATAATCATGACAGGAATTGACATAAACCAGCGCGAGAATATGGTCAATTCCAGGAGCAGAACCTGTGTCCAATACCGCCACCCGCCTGATCACCCTCATCATGCTCATGCAAAGCCAGCCCAACCAGAAAGCCGCCAACCTGGCCGACAAGCTGGGCATCTCCATCCGCACCCTGCATCGCTACATGTCCATGCTGGAGGAGATGGGCATCCCGATCTACACCGAACGCGGCCCTTACGGCGGATTCTCCCTGGTGCGCGGCTACAAGATGCCGCCGCTGATGCTGACCCCCGAGGAGGCCGTGGCCGTTTCCCTGGGGACGAGCCTGGTCAGCGACATGTGGGGACAGTTGTACCAGGAGGCAGCCAAGGGGGCATTGGCCAAACTGGACCGCCTGCTGCCGGACGAGCAGCGCGCCGAGGCGGCCTGGGCGCGCCGGTCGCTTGTGACCATCGGCCTGCACCGCGCTGAATTGGATGTGCTCGCCCCAATCCTGGAAAAGCTGCGCCGCGCCATCCGTGAACTCCGCCAGGTGGAGATGCGCTACCACAGCACCACCCGCCCACACCCTGAAGCCCGCCGCTTCGAACCCTATGCCCTCGCCCACCGCTGGGGCTGGTGGTATGTGGTCGGCTTCTGTCAATTGCGCCAGGAATTGCGCACCTTCCGCGTCGACCGCATCCTGGAAATCAACCTGACCAGCCAGGTTTTCCAGATCCCGCCGGATTTCGATGCCCATGAATACCTGAAGCGCGATTTTCAGGGCCAGCCGCACGTGCAGGCCAGGTTGCGCTTTACGCCCGAAGCCGCCCATATTGCCATTGCAAACCGTGCCTCCTGGGAGGGGCTGGAAGAGCAGCCGGATGGTTCAGTGGTGGTTGTCACATCCTATCCGGACCTGGACTGGGCGGCCAGCGGTGTGCTGGCTTATGGTTTGATCGTCGAGGTGCTTGATCCCCCCGAACTGCGCCAGTTCGTGCGGGTGCAGGCGCAGGCGATCCTTGCCCATTATGTTCAGGAGGAGGTCAAATGAACGAAGCGGAAAGGCAATCCTTCGAAAACCACCTCAAGAGATCCGGCAAGAAGCCGCATGTTATCGAAGGATTGGTTCGACAGGTGTCACAATTCGAGCAATTCCTGCAAACAAGGAATAAAGGATTGGATACCGCTATCGAACAAGATATCCTGGATTTCGCGGCAGAACTGGAAGCTGACCGGCCCGGCTCTTCTGGAAAACGCGTGCGCGGCCTGGCCCTATATTTTCGTTGGAATGGAAATGCTGCACTGGCAGAGACAGCCTCCGGTGTGCGCGAAGGGGCGATAGCCAGGAAACGCAACATTTTCAAACTCTCGGATTTCCGGGGCGTGGACCCGGAGTACATTGCCCGCCTGAAATCCGCCGGGATTAACAACATCGAAGATATGCTTACCACCGGGAAAACCACACTCGCCCGCCAGGAACTGGCAGACAGAACTGGTGTGCCAATGAACATCATCCTGGAACTGGTGATGTTCTCGGACCTTGCCCGCCTCAATGGCGTCAAGGCCATCCGTGCCCGGTTGTATTACGATGCCGGGGTGGACAGCGTGGAAAAACTGGCTGGCTTCGAGCCGGAAGAACTGCTCCGCCTGACCGCTGAATTCGTAGAAAGAACCGGCTTCGATGGCATCGCCCCGCTGCCGAAGGAAGTGCTCCACACCATCGAGGCGGCCCGCAAACTGCCGAAACTTGTCCAATATGACTGACCACGGAGGATGAAAAATGCCAGATACCTTCGATATCATCACCGTCACCGCCGACAATGTGGAGAAGACCGGCTTCTTCTGCTACATGTCCAAGCGCAAGGAGCCGGGCTACAAGCAGAAACGCGCCTGGCTCGATGCCCGCTTCGCCGAGGGGATGAAGATCAAGATCCTCCACGAGCACGGCGGGCGCGACACCGCCTTCATCGAGTACATCCCCGGCGAATATGCCTGGCGGGCGGTACATGCCCCCCGCTACCTTGTCATCCACTGCCTGTGGGTGGTGGGAAAAGGCAAGGGCAAAGGCTACGGAACACGGCTGATCCAGGAATGCATCGAAGACGCCCGTCTGCAGGGAAAAAGCGGCGTGGTAATGGTCTCCAGCGATGGCAACTGGCTGGCCAGCAAAGGACTGTTCCTCAAGAACGGCTTCGAGGAAGTGGACCAGGCCCCGCCATCCTTCCAGTTGCTGGTGCACCGCTTCGGCCCGGACCCGCTGCCGGTTTTCCCCAACGACTGGGAGGCGCGCGCTGCCGCCTTCGGCCCCGGGCTGACGGTGGTGCGCACAAACCAATGTCCGTACAATGAGAATGCGGCGAACGGGATCATCCGCTTTGCCGCCGCGAAAGGCATCCAGGCGCGGGTTGTGGAATTAAGGTCTGCACAAGATGTACGCGAACAGGCGCCCTGCGCCTACGGCACGTTCGGCGTGGTTTACAACGGCAAATTGTTCTCTTACACATATCTGAGAGAGGTCGATTTCGAAAATCTGCTCACCCAGACTGGAGGCTGAATATGGAAAAACTGGACCTCAAGAAAGAACTGAAACACCTGTACCTGCCCTCGGCGAAAAAGATCGAACTGGTGGAAGTGCCCGCCATGAACTTCCTCATGATCGATGGCTCCATAGAAACCGGTTATGGCCCAAGCACTTCACCGCTTTTCTCGGAGAACATGCAGGCGCTCTATGGGGCAGCTTATACCTTGAAGTTCGCTGCCAAACTTCGCAAGGAGAACCCTGTGGATTACCCGGTCATGGCCCTGGAAGGCCTGTGGTGGATCGAGGAAGGCACATTCGATATCCAAAAGCCCGGCAACTGGAAATACACGGTCATGATCATGCAGCCGGATATTGTCTCACAAGAGATGGTTTCCGATGCGCTTTCCCAGTTGCGCAAGAAGAAGGGCGACCAGCCGGCATTCGCCAGGCTGCGCCTGGAACGCTTTCACGAAAGGTTATGTGTCCAGACCCTGCACATCGGGCCTTACGCAACCGAACCGGCCACTGTCGAGCGGATGCAGGCCTTCATGCAGGAGAACGGTCTGCGCGACCGGGTTGGGCTGGGCGGCAAGCACCACGAAATCTATATGGGCGACCCGCGCCGCGCCGACCCCGCCAAACTCAAGACCGTGCTGCGGCACCCAGTGGAAAGGGCGGTGTAAGGATGTCCGTCATCAGTAAACTTGCCTGCTCACTGGGCCGCCGCGACGAAGTCCCCAACCAGGAACTCGCCCGCCAGATCGCGGAGGCAAACGACCATGATGGGGTTGCCGAACTGGCCGCGAACCTGTGGAACAGGGATCGCAACATCCAGGCCAACTGCATCAAAACACTCTACGAGGTTGGTTACCTGAAACCGGGCCTGATTGTTCCCTACGCGCTTGATTACCTGAAACTGCTCAAGAGCCGCAATAACCGGCTGGTGTGGGGCGGGATGATTGCCCTGTCCACAATCGGCGCGCTGGCAGCAGACGAACTCTTCCCGCGCTGGGAGGAGGTCCGCAAAGCGATGGATAGCGGCTTGGTCATTACCCGGGATGCCGGCGTGCTGGCGTTGGCTGGGATTGCCTCCACCGGAGCAGAGCGCGGCCAAATCATCTTCCCCTACCTGCTCGATCACCTGCGTACTTGCCGCCCGAAGGATGTGCCCCAGCATTGCGAGAAGATATTGCTGGCGGTCAACCCTGAAAACAGAACGGAGTTCATCCGCGTGCTGGAAAAGCGGCTGGAGGATTTGCAGGGTACGCAGGTGAAGCGCGTCCGGAAAGTTATCCAACAGGCCCAGCAGCGTTGACGGAGATTTCCTATGACAGATGTATTGGATTGGCTTCTCGAACCCGCCGACCCCGGCGTACGCTACCTGGCCCTGCGCGACCTGCTCCGCCTTCCTGCCGATGACCCGGAACTGGCCGTGGCACAAAAAGCTGCCCACACTGGCGGTCCCATTGCCACCATCCTGGAAAACATGCACGCAGATGGCTACTGGGTCAGGCCCGGGCCGGGTTACAACCCTAAATATCGTTCTACCGCCTGGTCGCTCATCCTGTTGGCGCAGCTGGGTGCATCCGCCGAATGGGATGAACGCATCCAGCGCGCCTGTGCCTACCTGTTGAAAAAAGCCCTCACCCCAAACGGGCAGTTCACCGAAAACGGCGCACCCTCCGGTACCATCGACTGCCTGCAGGGCAACCTGTGCGCGGCGTTGACGGCACTCGGCTATGATGACCCGCACCTCGTCCAGGCCTACGAATGGATGGCGCGCACGGTCACCGGTGAGGGGATTGCTCCCAAGAGCGAACCGGACGCGCCATTACGTTATTATGCTTATAAATGTGGGCCGAATTTCGCTTGCGGCGTGAATGGAGGCAAGCCCTGCGCCTGGGGGGCAGTCAAAGTGATGCTGGCTTTTTCAGCCTGGCCTGCTGACCGGCACACCCCGCTCATCCAGCGTGCCATCCAACAGGGCGTGGATTTCCTGCTCGGCACTGATCCGGACAAGGCAGGTTATCCCACCCGCACCGGCGACAAGCCCAACCGCAGTTGGTGGAAGTTTGGTTTCCCGGTCTTCTATGTTACTGACATCCTGCAAATCGTCGAAGCGCTGGTTCCCCTGGGGTATGGGAACGACCCAAGGTTGGCAAACGCGCTCGATCTCATCCGCGGCAAACAGGATGAGCAGGGGCGCTGGACGCTGGAATACGATTACACCGGAAAAACCTGGATGGACTTTGGCCCGAAGAAACAACCCAACAAATGGGTCACTTTACGGGCATTGCGAGTGCTGAAGGGTGCAGGAGGTTGATCGTAGCCGCCGCCAAACACCCATCGAAACGCCTCCGGATTCGTTGTACAATATCCCATTCCACCTCCAGAGGCTTCCATGCACATCCTTCCCGTTCAGAACAAGAAAGACTTTGCCGCTTTCATTGATCTCCCCTACCGTCTCTACAAGGATGACCCGGTCTGGGTGCCGCCGCTGCGGAACGAACAACGCGGCCAGTTCGATCCCAAACGCAACCCGCTCCTCAACCATTGCGAGTGGCAATTGTTCCTACTGGAAGACGAAGGCAAATTCATCGGACGGATAGCCGCCTTCATCGACAACCTGGCGGTGGATTTCTGGAAGGAACGCATCGGGCTCTTCGGATATTTCGAGTGCGTTCCGGATCCCACTGCGGGGTCCGCTTTGCTCGAAGCGGCGCGTGGCTGGCTGCGGATCCGGACCTGCACGGCCATGCGCGGGCCGTGGAGTTTCGTCTCGCAGGAGTGGGGCAGCGTGGTGGAAGGGTACACGCCTTCGCCGGTCATCATGGGACCCTACAACCCGCCATATTACAACAATTACTACCTGAATTTCGGGTTGGAAAAAGTCAAAGACTTGTTGTGCTGGTACGTCTCCGCCGCAGAAGGCTACGATATCCCGGAACGCATCCTGAAACTGACGGATGCCGTCCAAAAGCGCTACAACGTCCGCATCCGGCCGCTGGATATGAAACGCTACGATGAGGAAGTCAAGATCATCATCGAACTTTCCAATAGCAGCATCATCGACAATTGGGGCTACAGCCCGGTGACCGATGCTGAAGTACAGGCCATGGCGCGCGATATGAAGCAGATCATCCAGCCCAGGGGCGTGCTCTTTGCCGAGGACCAGGACGGCCGCCCGATCGGCTTTGCCATTGTCCTGCCGGATATCAACACCCTGCTCAAGGGCCTGGATGGGCACATGTTCCCGTTCGGTTTCATCAAACTGCTGACCGGCATCCCGCGCCTGCGCAGGTACCGCATGTTCGCCCTGGGCGTCATCCCCGAATACCAGGGCAGGGCAGTGGACAGCCTGCTCTACCGCGCCCTGTACGAAGCGCTATATACCCCGGATATTTGGATGGAGATCAACTACGTGCTGGAAGACAACTGGCCGATGATCAATGCCATCAAGAAGTTGGGGGCGGTGCCGATGAGACGATATCGGGTTTATGAAATGAAGATTTAAGAACGCAATAAGGACACCAGATGACAAAAAATACACAATCAGAAAATAACGAAGAGAAATCTACAAGCCGCCTGGATCATCCGGCCTGGCGGATATTGAGCATCATCATGACCATCGGGGTGATTGTTGTTTTCCTATACAGCACCGCCCGGGACCAGTTGATCATCCCAATCAGCGCGATCGTATTCTTTTTGATGCTCTGTCTCTGGCCCGCCATCTGGAATGGGATCGTATTCCTTTTCAGCAAACGTCCGAAGAGCATTTGGGGCCGCTTCAGCATGAACCTGGTCATCGCCACCCTGCTGGCCGTGATATTCGAAGATTTGTGGGAAGTGCTCAAGATGTTAGCAAGAATTGTAAACAGGATAATCAACTGGTAAATGGCAGTTGCTGTGCAGGGTGGCCGATTTTGGCTCTCCAGGATTTGCCGTGATGGATGGAAAGATATGGGGGTATGGGCGGCCTCACCCACCCCCTCTTCCGGCGATTCCCAAAGAACACCGATTTTCGCATTGCCCAAAGCCGGAAAAAAGATTAAAATAGAGCTATGAATACCCAAACTGGCTCCGTTCTCGTAGTTGAGGATGTTCCTGATACGCTCAATCTGGTGGAGTTGACGCTCAAGTTCAAGGGGTATCGGGTCATCACGGCCACCAATGGGCAGGAAGCCCTCCAGGTCATCGAAAAGGAGCGTCCGGCGCTCATCATTACCGATATCCTGATGCCCCGCATGGATGGGTTCAGCCTGGTTCATCGGCTGCGCATAAACCCCGAAACGCGTGACATACCGGTGATCTTTCTCTCGGCCACCTATGTTGCCCCTGAAGATAAAGCCTTTGCCATCGCCATCGGCGTAACCAAATTCATCGAAAAGCCGATCCACATGGAAGAGTTGCTTCGCAACGTGGAGGAGACGCTCGCCGTTCGTGTCCGTGAGGTTCACCAACCGCTCGATGAGCGAAAATTCTACGAGGGCTATCGCAGGAGGTTGGAAACAAAACTTCAGCAGAAGGCGGCCCAGATCACCCGCATCGAAAGTATGATGGATACATTGCCGGAGAAGGAGAAGGAATCCTTCGAAGTTTCCCTTGGTAATGCCATTCGAGAACGGGATGAAATCCAGAACCTGATCGATCAAATCCGTATACAACTCGGGGGGAAAGAGAAAACAGATCAGCTGCCTTGATTTGTCTTCGGATAATCGAAGGGGAAATGAACATTGACTTCAGGAAAACCCCATGACAGGGATGGCGACCGGAATAAGCGCTGAAACATCTTTCATCGTATCTGAAAATGATACTGCTACTTCCTATGGCAGCGGACTGGTGGCAGTCTACGCCACCCCGGCGCTGGTGGGGCTGATGGAAAAGGCGGCCGTCAAAGCCCTGGAAGGCCACCTGCCCGCAGGCCAGACCACCGTCGGCGGGCGGATCGATGTGCGCCACCTGGCTGCCACGCCGGTCGGGATGCGCGTCCACGCCCGGGCGGAACTGGTCGAGATCCAGGGGCGCAGGCTCACCTTCCGGGTCGAGGCCTGGGACGAGGTCGAGCTGATCGGCGAGGCCGCTCACGAGCGTTTCATCGTCGATCAGGAAAAATTCGTTGCGCGTGCGAATGCCAAAGCCGCGGCTTTGTCCTGACCCTGTCGAACCCCAATGACAGCCTGAAGATCACGCAAAAGAGCGCACCCCGAAAGAGGATTTTTTATTTAAAATGGGAACCAACGGTTTCCATCCGACGTCTCAACTTTACTGGAGGTTCCCATGAGCATATCCCGCCGCGATTTCATAAAGCTGTTCGGCATCTCGATCGCCTCGCTGATGATGACCCGCTGCCGCATCGGTCCGCCAATTGCCACCTGCTACGCGCCGATGCCCCCCACCGACCTGCCTCCCACGCCGCCGGCCTCCGCCCGAGAGCGCCTGCGCTGGTGCTGGCAGCGCTTCGGTGAACTGGCGCAGGCCACCCGCGACCAGGCCAGCCAGGGCGAAGGCAGCGGGGAGGATACCCTCGGCCAGCAGATGGTCGCTGACCACCGGGCAGCCCTGGATGAACTGGTGGCTTCCGGGGAGATCACCCCAACGGTCGCCAACCTGGTGCAGGAAGCCTACGACGCTGCAGTCTATCACGTCTGGCGCTCGAACGCCCCCATCACCTGCTACGAACCTGTGATCGTCGATTATGCCCCCGCCAGTGCTGGTGTGCTCGTGCAGCAAGCCGAGATCCTGGCCGAAGTTGCCGGCCAGGGTGAGATCGACCCGAAAACGCTGGCAAATGCCCAGGCCGCCCTCGAACATGATCTGGCCTACTACGCCCTCAGCGATGCCGACCTGCAGGCACTCTATGACCAGGTGCTGGCGGAATACCAGTCCAACGGCCAACCGATCCCATCCTTCGACGCCCTGCAATTGGAAGTTTCCACCGATACGAGCGCGGCAGCCCAATTCATCATCAACCTGCTAACCGGCAAATGAAAGACACAAAACCGCGCCTGCAATCACTCATCTTCGAAGCCACCCAGCGCTGCAACCATGCCTGCCTGCACTGTTACAACGTCTGGCAGCCAGCAGGGGTATCCACCTACCCGAGGGGTGAACTGGATACATCCCGAACCCTCGACCTGCTCGCCAAGGCCCTGGATGAAACCTCCTGCCCGCACGTCACCTTCACAGGTGGTGAACCGCTCCTGCGCAAGGACCTGCCTGTGCTGCTCGAATTCCTGCAAAAACGCAACACCCGCACCACCATCATCAGCAACGGCCGCCTGCTGGATGAATCCCCTCTCATCGAATTGCTGGATAAAGGCGTCAGCCTTTTCGAACTGCCCCTGCTCAGCCACCAGCGTGAAGTACACGATGCGCTTTCGGGCGTACCGGGCGCATGGGATGCCGTCCTGGCTGCGATGGCCAATATCCGCCTGCAGCGCGGCCAATTCGTGGCTGCATTCGTCGCTACCCGGTTGAATATCGCCGACCTGTATGAGACCATCCGGCTGGCATTTGCATTCGGAGCCCGCGCCCTGATGTTCAACCGCTTCAATCCCGGCGGACGCGGCCGGGAGAATATGGAGATGCTTCTGCCCACCGCCGGGCAGGTGCGCCGGGCGCTGGCCATTGCGGATGCTGCCGCAGCGGAATTCGGCCTGCCGATCTCCTGCTCCATTCCCATCCAGCCCTGCCTGGTGGATACCCGCGCCTACCCCCACCTGGGTTTCGGATATTGCGCAGCAGGCAGTGAACGGGCTTACTACACGCTCGACCCACTCGGCAACCTGCGCCCCTGCAACCACAGTGACCTGATCTTGGGGAACCTGTTCGAGCGATCCTTCCCTGAGATCATCGCCCCGGCACACATGCAAGCCTTTATGGATGCCAGGCCTGCATTTTGTGATTCATGCCCGAAACGAGACGAATGCCAGGGGGGCTGCAAGGCCGCCGCGCAGGTTTGCTGCGGCTCGCTGAGAGCCGAAGATCCGTTCCTGCATCATAACAGGGGCGAATACCTGGCCATCCCAGGAATTTAATCCACCCGGCAGATCATCTTCTCCTGGGGGTCCGAAACAACCTCCTACTTATTTGAGCAGGGGAGCAAGGAATGCCTCGACCGATTCATACAGATCACGTTTGTAGATGATGCCCATGTGCTGCGCACCTGGAACCAGGATCAGTTCCACATCAATCCCGAACTGTTCCAAGCGCGCCGCAAAACCCTGTGAATTCTTCGGAGGGACGCTACCATCCGCCTCTCCATGGATGAGCAGGAAGGGCTGCTCGCTGCCGTCCAGCCAGTTGACAGCCGAGGCCTCCTGCCAGCGCTCCGGCTTCTCGTCCGGGTACGAACCGAAGAAATCCCGGAAGTACTCTTTCAAGACCGTATTCCCTTGCACGGCCGCCGGATAATCGAACACGCCGGTGTAGATCACACTGCCCTTGATCGTGGTCAGGTCGGGCATTGGATGCTTGCAGGTTTTGAAGTAAATCGATGGATCATCCACGGTCGCCATCAGGGCTGCGTATGTCCCCCCCATTGAAAAACCGGCCACCACCACCCGCTGCGGGTCGATCCCGTAGGTGACTGCATTGACCTGAAGCCAGGCGAATGCGCAATAAGCATCCTGGATGCCCGCCGGATATTTGTAGCCCGGCATGTCGCGAAAATTGACTGCCGCCAGGGCATATCCCCGTTCGGACAGGTACTCCCCCATCGCATCGAACTCCCCTTTATCCCCATTCCCACCATGCAGGGCGAATACAACCGGGAATGGCCCCCCCCCAGTTTCCGGCAGGTAAATATCCAGCACCTGGGATGGCTGCCCGTTGGTCACGTACGGGATATTCCTGGTGCCTTGCGGCGTGGCCGTGGGAGTCTGCGTGGGCAGTGGAGTGGCAGTGGCGGTCGACGATGGCTCCGGCATGGGCGTTTCGCTTGCTTCCACCGGCACTGGCTGCTCCGCCTCCGGCGTCCCTGGCGAGCAGGCAGTGATCAACAATATCAAGATCAGCAGTGTGGAAAATGCAAGCAAGGTTGGATCGGATTTCATGAAAATATCCTCCTGTCGTTGGTTTGTGACAGGAACAGCATACAGTTCCTGTGCATCATAAACAACCCCCTGGAGAGGGGTTTTCGGAATGAATCCGATTACAATCCAGCCATGAGATCTCGGATGCTCGCCCTGACCAGCCTAGAAATCCACACCCCAGAAGAAATCCTCCCGGATGGCACCCTGCTCATCGAGGGGGAGAAGATCGTTGCTTGTGGACCCTCGACCAGTATGCAGATCCCGGAGCATACCCAATGCCTGGAAATGGCGGGCTTGCACGCCTTCCCCGGCTTCATCGACCTGCACACCCACGGCCTGCAGGGCCATGATGCCTTCGGCCCCGGCCTGGCCGAGGTTATCCGCCTGTTGCCGCGTTACGGCGTGACCTCCTTCCTGGCAACCACCGTCACCCTGCCCCTGCCGGAGATCAAACACAGATTGAAAGCGATGGCGCAAGTGCTGGCAGATCCACCTCCCGGCGCGCACTGCCTGGGCATCCACCTGGAGGGGCCGCACCTCTCCCCAACCCGGAACGGCATGGCCAACCCTGCCTGGGCAGTCCCCCTGACGAAGGCCGGATTCGATGAACTCCAGGAGGCTGCTGGCGGCCACATCAGGATGGTCACCTTTGCGCCGGAGCAAGGCCCGGCGATGCAACTCATCCCATATCTCTTGGAACAGGGAGTTATCCCATCCATCGGCCATTCGGATGCCAGCTACGAACAAGTTGCCGAAGCCAGGGATCTGGGCCTGCGGCATGCCACCCACACCTTCAACGCCATGAACCCCTTCCACCACCGGGCGCCGGGCGTGATCGGCGCGGTGATGGCCTTCCCGGAGATTACCGCTGAACTGATTGCCGATGGCCACCACGTGCATGCAGGCGCGATGCGCGCCCTTCTCAACGCCAAGGGAGCACATGGGGTTTGCATCGTATCCGATTCAGCTCCCTTCGCCGGCCTGCCCGATGGAGAATATTTGTGGGAAGGTTATTCCATCATCGTTGAAGGTGATACCTGCCGCACACCGGAGGGCCACCTGGCCGGGTCGCATGCCCTGCTGGATGCCGGCTTCCGCAACCTGGTCGAAAAAGTGGGATTGACCCCCGCTGAAGCCGCGACCTGCGCCAGCACCGTCCCGGCACGGGAGATGGGGCTGGAAAACAGGAAAGGCAGGTTACAGTCCGGTTATGATGCGGATCTAATGATCTGCGATCACCTATACAATACCCAGATGACCATAGGGCAGGGAAGAATCTTGTGGTCTGCAGGACAGGTGTTATAATCCCCCCGCTAATTTTTAAACCATCAAGGAAATCACAATATGCCGCGTTCCTCATCCATTCTGGCTTTCCTGGCCATCCTGATGATTACTGCCTGTTCACCAACCCTGGCCGCGACCGAGTTGCCTGTCCCGGCCTCCGATACGCCCCCGCCGCTCCCGACCGAAACCTCCACGCCGGAGCCCTCCGCCACGCCTATCCCCACGAATACACTCATCCCAACTTCCACCTCGACAGCCACGCCGACACCCGATTACTCCCAGGTCAAACTGGAACGCACCTTCGCTGTCTACGAGCAATATTCCCAGGTTTTCCTGAATATGGGCACACTCGAAGGGGAATACTATGCGATCGGGCGTCACAGCAAATTGGAGAACATCCAGTTCCGTTGTGCCTACAACCCAAAGATGCAGACCGAGTTGATTTGCGATGGGGCCAGCATCCCGTTTGGGTATAAAATCTATTTCACCCTCTACAAGACAGGGACCGATGAGCCAGTCTACGATAACACCCTGACCTTTACCGGCCCCATCCCATCCCCCACTGGCGTGGTTTGCGAAGTCGAACCCCTCACAGAAGCCTACGCCGGGGATGTGGGCTGCTTCGCGATCACCTGCTACCAGGATGGCATCTGGTACGGCGGGAGCGAGAACACCTGCAAGAAACCCTGGCCTTTCGAGTGGAAATACACTTATCCATAAAGAGTATCATCAAGAACTTAGGGGGCGGGGGGTGTGTGGGCGGCTTCGCCGCCCACACACCCCCCATCTTCCCCTATTTATTGAGAAGTTACAAGAAAACCATGTAAAACCAAAAGCGGAGTGGCGATTAAAACCTGCCATATCCGCTTTTTTTGATGGGGACAGAGTCTTCTCTTTGGATAGCTTCTACTCAACCCGCCAGCGGGCATAGACTGCCTGCGAAAGCAGCCGGCCGGCACTTTTCTCCCTTGTCACCAGTTCCCCGGCTTCCAGCTTGCCCCCGCACCCTTTCAACATTTCATCCAAGGCCTGCCCCACATGGAGCGCCGATACCTTGACGGCGTAAACGGTCAACACCACGAACAAGGGCCGGCTGCTCAGCACCGCCCGGCAGGCATCCAAAAGAACTGGCAGCGACTTGTAGATTTCCCACACCTCGCCCTTCGGTCCGCGCCCGAACTTGGGCGGATCCAGGATGATGCCGTCATATTTCACCCCCCGCCGCCCTTCGCGTTGGATGAACTTGAGGGCATCATCCACGATCCAACGGATGGGTTTGTCTTCCAATTCAGAAAGCGCCTGGTTCTCCCTGGCCCAGGTGACGGATTTCTTGGAAGCATCCACGTGCGTAACCCGGGCCCCAAAAGCGGCCACTGCCAGCGTCGCCAGGCCTGTATAGCCAAAAAGATTGAGAACATTCACGTTTTGATCTTTTGCTTTTTGTTTTATCGTATCCCCCATCCAATCCCAGTTTGCGGCGCACTCTGGGAAAACACCCAGGTGGCGTCCGGGAGTCGTCTGCGCCCAGAAGCGTAAACCCCTCACCCCTGACCCCTCTCCCCGCCCCCTTCGGGGGTGCTTCGCGAGGAGAGGGGAAGAGGTAAGGGGATAATTCATCTCCCACTTCTCTGCAACCTTTTTTGGGAACTCCCAGTGCCCGCCGCTTTCCTCGCCGGTCGGTTTGAAGACGGCATGCGCCGTCTGCCATTTCTCTTGCGGCAGCGCCTTCGACCATAACGCCTGCACTTCCGGGCGGATGAAGGTATACGGCCCAAAACGTTCCAATTTTTGTCCATCCCCGCTGTCCAGCAATTCATAATCGAGCCATTTTTGCGAATAAAGGGGAATGATAGCAGAAATCATCGCTGACCTTACAATTTAATCAATATCATGAATATGGTCAAAAATACTACTTGCAATTCCCACCATTTTTGTGCTAAAATGTAATTGCAAGTGGGACGAAGTGGCATAAAGTGGCATAAGTTGGGACGCCGGTAACCCGGCGTCTGGTAGTTAAAAGGAAAATTAGAACAAATGTTTTTAGGGCAATATCGACACTCCTTTGATGCGAAGAACCGGCTCACCGTCCCGGCCCGTTTCCGTGAACTGCTGGAAGGCGGCGCCTTCATCACACAGGGCTTCGACAAAGCCTTGATGGTGCTGACCATACCTGCCTTCGAGCAACTCTATGCCCGCATCAACAGCATGAACATTGCCGACCCGACAGCCCGTCACCTGCGCCGCATGATCCTTGGCAATGCCAGCCAGCTTGAAATCGACAAATCCGGGCGCATCCTCATCCCGCAATACCTGCGGGCGCTGGCGCTACTGGAAGGCGAAGCCGTATTGGTCGGGCAGGGCGATTATTTCGAAATCTGGTCGCCCGGCAACTGGCAACAGGAAGAAGAAACCATCCAGGATTCCGAGGCCAGCGACCAGCGCTACGCTACTTTGAACTTGACCACGCGCTGATATGCCAACAGCGCATGAACCCGTACTTTACCATGAAATTATACACGCTTTGCGCCCGAAAAGCGGAGGCCTTTACTTAGATGGAACGGTGGGTGCGGGCGGACATGCCCGCGGCATCCTGGAGGCCTGCGCACCAGGCGGACGCCTGATCGGTCTCGATGTAGATCCCCAGGCGCTGGCGCTCGCCCGTGAGAACTTGGCTCCTTACGGCGAACGCATCCGGCTGATCCAGGCCTCCTATGTTCTCCTGGGCAAGATCGTTCAGGAAAACTCTTTGCCCGCAGTAGCTGGCATCCTGCTCGACCTGGGAGCATCCTCGATGCAGTTCGATACCCCGGAGCGGGGTTTCTCCTTCCTGGCAGATGGCCCGCTCGATATGCGCTTCGACCCGGGTTGTGCCACCACCGCTGCTGACCTGGTGAATGACCTGACCGAATGGGAACTGGCGGAACTCCTCTACCGCTACGGGGAGGAACGGGCTGCCCGGCGCATCGCCCAGGCCATTGTCCGGGCCCGCCCGTTGCGTACGACCCGTGAGTTGGCTACCGTCATCGGGGCTATTGCCCGCCGGGGCGAGGCCCAGCATCCTGCCACACGCACGTTCCAGGCCCTGCGGATCGCCGTCAACGAGGAACTGGACGCCATCGAGGAAGTGCTCCCGCAAGCCGTACAAGCCCTGAAACCGGGTGGCAGGCTGGCAGTCATCTCCTTCCACTCGCTGGAAGACCGGATCGTTAAAACATTCATCCGCCGTGAAAGCCGCGACTGCATCTGCCCTCCCCGCCAGCCGGTCTGCACTTGCGGGCACAAAGCAAGCCTGAAAGAAATCAACCGTCACCCCGTCACACCTACGGAAGAAGAAATCAAACGCAACCCGCGTTCACGCAGCGCCAAATTGAGAATAGCAGAGAAGATTGCAGCTGAGTAAAGAGCGAACATGGAAAAGATCAAGAACCTGTTCCAGACATATCGCCAGGCCGTCTGGCGCACCCAGCGCCAGTGGATCGGCCTTGTTTTGATTCTGGTGGTGGTATCCGTGATGGTGGCTGGCCTTTATCTCAACGTTACAGCGCGCACAGCCCTGGCCGGCCGTTCGATCCAGGCAATACGGGAGCAGATCACGGAAAACGAGCTGGTAAACGCTGACCTGGCAACAGAATATGCCAACCTTACCTCCACCGAAGTGATGGAGCAACGTGCCCGGACACTTGGATTCCGCCCTGTCGAATCGAATGAACTCATCTTTCTCAATGTACAGGGTTATTTGCCAAAACCGGATTTCAGACCTGCCGCAGCAGGACAGAACCCTGCAAACAACCCGCTCCCGCCGGAATATACCGAATCGCTCCTGGATTGGTTTGGCAGATACCTGGTCTCTTCTCCCCTCGATGGAGCGCAGAGATGAATGCGAAACTCGCCTGGCGATATCGTATCACGCAGGTTGGCACGGCGCTTGTAGCACTGGCGATCCTGGTGCAGATCACCCGCATCCAGAACAGCGTACAGGCCCAGGCCATCCTGGATGATACCTACCGCTACGAAGGGGAATGGACAATCTTCTACCCACCAAGAGGCGAGATATTCGACCGCAATGGAAAATTGCTGGCCGGCAATACGATCGTCTATGAAGTAGCTGTGAACCTCCAGGAAGTGGAAAACCCGCACACGATCGCCCTGGCAACCAGTGTGCACCTGGGCTTGGATTATGCTACTGTCTATGATCAAATCACTAATCCGGGTGCGGGGGTGGTCAGCCTGGTACTGGACGATTACGTTTCACCTGACAGGATCAACGAAACGAAAAAGTTGATGGACAGCCTGGAAAACGAGACCAGTGGTTTGGGTGATGCCAACCGCCCCAGCCTGGCCGGTTTGACCTTCAATGCACACTTGCAGCGCAGCTACCCCGAGAACAGTCTGGCTTCGAACATTTTGGGCTATGTCAACCGTGAACTGCGCGGGTATTACGGCATCGAAGAGAAATACAATGACCAGCTCGCTGGCGTTCCCGTGACGGCCTGGGTACCACTAAATCCAAACCTGGTGGAAGAGGCACCCGAAATCCGCCCCAGCGCAACGCTCGTATTGACAATCGATCGCGATATCCAGTCTGCTGTAGAACAAATCCTCGATGAATCGATCGGCACGTATGGGGCAGAATCAGGCACCATCCTGGTCATGGATCCCCAGACAGGCGATATTCTTGCCATGGCATCCACCCCCAGGCTCAACCTTAACGAGTATTGGAACATTAACGATATCTTCCCCGGTGAAACGCCCTTCAACCGGGCCATCAGCCAGGCTTATGAACCCGGCTCTGTTTTCAAGATCCTGACCATGGCATCTGCCCTGGATGCTGGTGTTGTTCAACCCGGTACGATCTTTGTGGATACCGGTATTTTTACCTACGGCGGCACGAACATCCGCAACTGGGATGGGCGTGCCTGGGGCGCACAGGATATGATCGGCTGCCTGCAGCACTCCTTGAATGTCTGCCTGGCATGGGTAGCCACCCAACTGGGTGCCGAGGATTTTTACCGCTACATGCAGGCCTTTGGCCTGGGTCACAAAACCGGCATCGACCTGACTGGTGAAATTTCCGGAAGGTTGAAACTACCGGGAGATACAGATTGGTACCCCGTGGAGTTGGCCACCAATTCCTTCGGTCAGGGCGTCTCCGTGACGCCCATCCAGATGGTTATGGCTGCTTCAGCGATCGCCAACAAGGGCCAGATGGTGTATCCGCACCTGCTCAAAACGATCGTCCAGGATGGCCAGGTGCGCGAGATCACGGCTCCACAAATCGTTGGTTGGCCCATTTCCGAAGCTACAGCCCGTACGCTATCCGAGATGCTGGCTATTTCCCTGGAGAATGAGGCGTCCGATGCATTGGTGGAAGGCTACCGCGTTGCAGGAAAGACCGGCACAGCCCAGATCCCAACCCCATATGGACATTACGATTTCAACCAGACCAATGCATCCTTTATCGGCTGGGGACCGGTTGATGAGCCTCGATTCATGGTTTACGTTTGGCTGGAAAAACCCAGTGCATCCATCTGGGGTTCGGAGACTGCCGCCCCCACATTCAGCCGAATTGTGCAGCGGTTGGTGGTTTTAATGGATATCCCCCCCGATTCCGTCCGTCTCCAGGCGACCACCGGCCCATGAGGAAAATGTGCTAACGCTCAATGATGTATACGAAGCCCTGACCAGTTACCGCCCGGCGATGGACCTGCCCGTCATCACCGAGGCGGCAATCGATTCCAGGCAGGTCATCCCCGGCTCGTTGTTCGTGGCGATCCCAGGCGAAAAAGTGGATGGTCACGATTACGTGGCAGATGCCTTCCGCCGCGGGGCTTCGTTCGCATTGATCCAGCACGATCTCAAAGAACCGTACATCACGATAGATCTGAGAAGCGCTCCAGACATGGAGTTACTCAGGTCGCTGGCGCATCAACCGTGCTGCATCCACGTACATAATACCCTGACCGCCCTGCAACAGATTGCCCGCTTCTGGCGGCGCCGGCTGGACCTGCGCGTGATCGGGATCACAGGCTCGGTTGGTAAATCGACAACCAAGGAACTGGCCGCTGAGGTGCTCAACCAACGTTACCGCACCCTAAAGAATCCGGGTAATTTGAACAACGAGATTGGATTACCCCTGACCATCCTGCGACTTGGCCAGGGATACGAAAAGGCCGTTCTGGAAATGGGCTTCTACGTTCCCGGCGAGATCGCCCTGTTGTGCGATATCGCCCTGCCGCAAGTTGGAATGATCACCAATATTGGTACAGTACATGCTGAGCGCGCCGGCTCGCAGGAGGCCATCGCGCGCGGCAAAGCCGAACTCGTGCAGGCTCTCCCCCCCGCCCCTGAAGGTGTTGCCATCCTGAACTACGATGATCCCTGGGTACGCCCGATGGCGGAAAAGACCAAAGCGCAAATCCTGTTCTACGGGCTCGACCCGGCTGCCGATCTTTGGGCTAACCATGTGGAAAGCATGGGGCTGGATGGCATCCACTTCCACCTGCACTACCGCCGCGAGACCCTGCATGTCCGTGTACCCCTCATCGGACAGCACTCGGTCCACACCGCCTTGCGGGCTGCCGCGACCGGCCTTGTGGAAGGGATGACCTGGCAGGATATCCTGGAAGGGCTGCGCACCGGACACACCCAATTACGGCTGGTGGCAGTCCGTAGTGAGAGCGGTGCCCTCCTGCTGGATGACACCTACAATGCATCGCCTGAATCCACGATCGCTGCCCTGAACTTATTATCCGAAATGGATGGGAAGCGGGTAGCCGTGTTGGGTGATATGCTCGAACTCGGCCCCTACGAACGCCAGGGCCACGAGATGGTCGGCATCCGCGCCGCCAAGGTGGCTGACCGCCTGGTAACGGTTGGAGAGCGCGGTCACATGATCGCATCTTCGGCCCGCTATGCCGGCATGAGATCCGAAAAGATCATTGAGTTCGAGAAAACAGACGATGCCATCACCTACCTGCAAACGAGCCTGGGCGGACAGGATGTTGTCCTGATCAAGGGTTCACACGGCATCCGCATGGACCGTATCGTTTCTGCCCTGGAGATGCGCTCATGAAAGAATCAGCCCTGGCACTCAGCCTTACCGGCTTGAGTTTTATGATGACGGTCATCTGGGGCGGCCCGTTGCTGCGTATCCTGCGCCATTTCAAGATCGGCAAACAGATCCGCGTGGAAGAACCGGGCAGGCATTTCATCAAAATGGGAACGCCAACCATGGGCGGTGTAATGGTCATCCTGCCGGTCGCATTGCTGACTGTTCTCTTAAATGCAGCTTCCCTGCTCGGCCTGGATGTACTCGGGCAGTCGATCCTGGTACCGCTGATCGCCATGGTTGCCTATGGCGTACTCGGCGCCCTCGATGACTGGGAAGGCATCCGAGGCAAGCGGAAAGGGGATGGGCTGCGCGCCCGCACCAAGTTCGCCGGGCAGGTTGTCCTGGCTTTGGGGCTGGCCTACGTGTTGAAATATCTTCTTGATGCACCTGACCTGTACCTCCCAGGAATCGGACGTGAAATCGAATTGGGTATCTGGTATGTACCCATCGCAGCCTTCATCATCGTCGCCGAATCCAACGCGGTCAACTTCACCGATGGATTGGATGGCCTGGCAGGCCTCATCTCCGCGACCATCTTCGCCGCATACGGCGGCATTGCACTTTTACAAGGCCAGATCTTCATCGCCCGTTTCTGCTTCACCATGGTCGGCGCACTGTTCGGATTTTTGTGGTTCAATGTTCACCCTGCCCAATTGTTCATGGGCGATACTGGTTCACTCTCCCTGGGTGCCACCCTGGCTGTCATCGCCCTGATGACCGGCCAGTGGGGCCTGCTCGTGTTGATCGGGGTCATCCCATTGAGCGAAGCGCTGAGCGTAGTGATCCAGATCGGTTATTTCAAATGGACAAAGGGCCGCCGCTTCTTCCGCATGGCGCCCATCCACCTGCACTTCGAACTGCTGGGCTGGAGCGAAACACAGATCGTGCAACGCTTCTGGTTGATCAGCCTGCTGGCTGCCATGCTCGGCGTAGGTTTGGCACTGGTGTAGATGTTATGAAAACGGATTGGAAAGGCAAGTACGTTCTCATTCTCGGAGGCGCCCGCCAGGGACAGGCGGCGGCGCGCTGGCTGGCGCGTCACGGAGCGCGCGTGACCGTGAACGATCGCCGCAACGACCAGGAAATGGGCACTGTGCAGGCTACCTTCTCCGATCTGCCCGTCAACTGGGTATTGGGAAACCATCCGCTCGAACTGCTTGACACGACTGACATCCTCTGTCTATCGGGCGGCATACCGTTGAACAACCCGATCGCGGCCGAAGCCCTCCGGCGCGGTATCCCCATAACCAATGACACCCAGATCTTCATGGAAGTTGTCTCCTGCCGGACGATCGGCATCACCGGTTCTGCTGGGAAAACCACCACCACCACATTGGTTGGCAGGATCGCCAAGGCTGCCCGAGGGAACCACGCCTTCATCGGCGGCAACATCGGCGACCCCCTGCTGAACTACGTGGATGAAATGACCGCCAATGATCTGGCCATCCTTGAAATATCCAGCTTCCAACTGGAACAGATGAGCATCTCGTCTAATGTAGCCGCGATTTTGAACATCACACCCAACCACCTGGATCGGCACGGTACGATGGAAGCCTACACAGCAGCCAAGCAACGCTTGATCGACTTCCAAACCGAAGGAGATATCGCCATCCTGGGTCGGGATGACCCGGCTGCCTGGAGCATGCAGCGGAAAGTGAAAGGCGGGTTGTTCTCATTTGGTTTCAGCCCATTGCCCGAACACGGCAAAGGAACAACCCTGCGCAACGGGATGTATTTCCTGAAGACAGATGAAGGCGAAACTCCCCTCCTGGAAGAAACGTTGATCCGGTTGCGCGGCGATCACAACAAGTTGAACATCCTGGCGGCCTGCGCCATCACTTGCGCCGCAGGCCTCCCAATCGAGGCCATCACGGATGGGATCGCCGGTTTTGGCGGCGTCCCTCATCGGCTGGAGTTCGTCCGTTCGTGGGGGGGCGCCGACTGGTACAACGATTCGATCGCCACCGCCCCGGAGCGCAGCATGGCAGCCATCCGCTCTTTCAGCGAGCCGCTTGTTCTTCTCCTCGGCGGGCGGGATAAGAACCTACCCTGGCAGGAATTGGCCGGTCTCATCCGCCAGCGCGTGGATCATATCATCCTGTTTGGCGAGGCGGCAGGGAAGATCCAGGCCGCGTTGGGAGCGCAGGTAGAGGGTCAGCGGCCGTATACGCTCCAGCGCTGCGCCGGGCTGGAGGAAGCGGTGTACGCCGCATCCAAAACTGTCGAGCCAGGCGATGTTGTCCTTCTCTCACCTGGCGGCACGAGCTTTGACGAATTTCGAGATTTCGAGGAACGCGGAGAAAGGTACCGAAAATGGATATCGGAACTTTCCTGAACCGTACTGCCATATCCAGCAAGAAACCCAAGCCAGTTGCAGTGGATATCCCCCTGCTTTTGGCCGTGGTCGCGCTGTGTGTTTTTGGCCTGTTGATGCTGTATTCAGCCTCCTGGGATTTCTCGAACTATGTTTACGAAAACCCTTCTTACATGTTCAACAAGCAGGTGGTCTGGATGATCCTCGGTGCGATCATTGCCTTCATCCTGGCCCGGCTGGATTACCACATCTGGCGCAAATATGCCATCTTTTTGATGGTAATCACCCTGATCCTGCTGGTGGCGGTACTGATCAATAACGAGATCCGCCTGGGAGCAGTCCGCACATTCTTTGGCGGTTCGGTCCAGCCGTCCGAGTTGGCTAAACTCACGACGATCATCTATCTTTCAGTCTGGCTTTACAGCAAGCGGGAAAGCCTGCATGACATCCAGTTGGGATTGATCCCGCTGGGCATCATCCTGGGTATCGTGGGTGGACTGGTGCTCATCCAGCCCGACCTGAGTGCTACTGTTACGCTATTCCTGCTGGGCGGCCTGCTCTTCTTCCTGGCCGGCGGCGAACTGCGCCAGATCGTTCTCTTCTTGATCCTTGCCGTTGCAGCCGGATGGGTGGTGGTCCAGTTCAGTGATACAGGCCGTGAACGCATTGCATCCTACATCCTTGCCTTGAAAAATCCGCTCGAAGCGCATTTCCAGGTGCGGCTTTCCCTGCGAGCCATCATCCTGGGCAAATTCTTCGGGGTTGGCCTGGGGAATTCATCCACCAAATTGGGCCCGCTCCCCGTCCCGCCAACAGACAGTATCTTTGCCGTTGTGGTGGAGGAACTGGGACTGCTGGGCGCCATCGGTTTGGTTGGCCTGTATGGCATCCTGCTCTGGCGCGGCATCAAGATCGCCAAAGAAGCACCCGATTCACTCGGATCTGTGCTGGCAGCCGGATGCACATTCTGGATCGCGATGGAAGCATTCATCAACATGGGCGTGATGGTCAGCCTGTTCCCGATTGCCGGGAACGCCCTGCCCTTCATCAGCGCAGGCGGATCGAACCTGATCTCATCGCTTGCGGCAATTGGCATCCTGTTCAACATCTCCCGGAAGTCCGGAGCATCTGCCCCGGAAGCCGAGGAACGGAGGAGTTACGGTGCGACTGTTGATCTGCGCCGGCGGAACGGGCGGCGGAGTGTATCCCGCCCTCGCCGCACTGCAAGCCGTCAAAGATAAAGCCGAGATCCTGTGGGTCGGCGGAAAAGGTGGCATGGAAGCCGCCCTGGTTCAGCGCGCCAATATCCCCTTCGAGGCCATCCCTGCCGCCGGATTGCATGGCGTTGGCATGCGACAGTTACCTGGAAACCTTTGGCAGTTGGTACGTGGCTACTTTGCAGCACACCGTATCCTGCGCAAGTACAAACCGGATGTGCTCTTCTTCACCGGCGGATACATCGCCGGACCGGTGGCGCTGGCCGGATGGCGTATCCCCAACCTCTTGTACGTTCCCGATATCGAGCCAGGCATGGCACTTAAACTGGCGTCATTTTTTGCAGACGTGATTGCCGTCACAGCCGAAGAATCCAGGCACTTCTTCGGTGACAAAACTGTTACCGTGACCGGCTATCCCGTACGCCCGGATCTGGCAAAGTGGACCCGATCCACGGGCCGAAAACAGCTTGGGCTTTCCGAAGATATGCCCGTGCTGCTGGCCTCCGGCGGCAGCCGGGGAGCACGCTCGATCAATAACGCTGTTTTGGAAAAACTCCCCAACTTATTAGAAAAGGCGCAGGTGATCCATATCAGCGGTGAACTGGACTGGCAAACGATCGAAGCCAACCGCGAGAAATTGAGCAGCAAACTTGCCGCGCGTTATCTGGCATACCCCTACCTGCACGAGGAAATGGGCGCTGCACTGGCCGCGGCTGACCTGGTTGTTTCACGCGCGGGCGCCTCCACCCTCGGCGAGTATCCGCTCTTCGGTTTGCCAGCCATCCTGGTTCCATACCCGTATACCTGGCGCTACCAAAAAGTCAATGCGGATTACCTGGCCCAGCACGGAGCCGCGATCGTACTGGAAAACAATCAACTGCATGATGATCTCCTGTTGATCGTTACGGAACTGCTGGAAAATCCCAAAAAACTCCAGGCCATGCGCACAGCCATGCGCAACCTGGCACAACCGCATGCAGCCGTCAAAATAGCCGGCCAGATCATGTCGCTG
>Ga0209285_10000119_pt1 | contig 28281 bp, 22 predicted proteins | sample PPLLak3March2015_2_FD_187249 | JGI IMG/M metagenome (GOLD analysis project Ga0209285, IMG submission 187249) | Freshwater sediment microbial communities from Prairie Pothole Lake near Jamestown, North Dakota, USA - PPLs Lake P8 Core (3) Depth... | ecosystem: Environmental > Aquatic > Freshwater... | reverse complement strand
AAGAGCAGTCGTTTTCCCACCCATGCCCATCGGACCAATACCTGTCTTATTTATCAACTCCAGTAACTCCTCTTCCAAGGTAGCAACGAGTCTCTCAGCATGACGCGTGCCAATCGGCCGCAGTAACGCTCGTTTCCCCAGATTCATCGCCAGGTCAGCACTCCCACCAACTCCGACACCAACAATAATCGGCGGACACTGCCTGCCACCAGCTTTTTTTACCGTATCGACAACAAACTGTTTTACTCCACTCAGCCCAGCGCTCGGAGAAAGCATCCCCAATGCACTCATATTCTCACTGCCGCTGCCTTTCGGCAACGCCATGATATGGACCGCATCACCAGATTCGAAATCCCAGAGGATATGCGGGAGATATGACCCGAGATTATCGCCATGATTGGTGCTCGTCATCGGATCAACCGTGTTCGGACGAAGCGGGATTTCCAGGGTGGCTCGGCTCACCGCATGTTCAATGACTTCTTTTAACATCCCAATCTGCGGAAAACTCGTCCCGATATTTACAAAAAACGTAAGAATGCCTGTGTCCTGACACATCGGACATCGTTTTTTCTTCGCGAGTTCAACGTTTGTAAGCATTGCTTCAAGCTGCAGCTTCGCAGCACCGCTTTCCACCAGATACGCTTTTTTCAATGCAGCAACAACATCTGGCGGTATCTCGGTTTCAGCTTTCAACATCAATTGCAGAAGGCCAACTTCAAGGTCTTTCTTATCCATACTCTCTCAATAGTACCTATATCACATGAAGCCAATAAGGTTTTTCTCTGCAGTAAAAAAAAAACAAAAAAAGAGAAAAAGTGGGGTTTATCGCCCCTTGCCGATTTCATCAACTGATTCTGGGTTTGCCAAAGTTGAGGTGTCACCGACTTCTTGACCCAGTGCCTTTGCCCGGATGACCCGTCGCATGATCTTTCCGCTTCGGGTCTTTGGAACATCGGATACGAACCAGATTTCATCGGGTCGTGCGAGTTTTCCCATTTCTTTTGCTACATGCTCCCTGAGTATTTTTTTCAGATCATCAGTTGCTTCTATGCCTTTTTTCAGCACAACATACGAGGTGATTGATTCTCCTTTCTCCTCATGTGGTTTTCCGATGACTGCTGCTTCCGCAACCATTGGATGGCTGACAAGGGCGGACTCGACTTCGGAGTTACCGATTCGATGACCGGAGATCTTTAAGACATCATCTGCTCGTCCTTGGATCCAGAAGTATCCATCGCTGTCTTGTCTGGTGACGTCGCCAGCGAGGTAGACACCTTTGTATTTTCCCCAGTAGGTTTCTTTGTATCGTTCAGGGTTCTTGTAAATGCCTCGGAGCATCCCTGGCCAGGGGTGCAGGAGGACAAGGTTCCCACCACCGTTGACAACTGGTTTACCTTGGTCGTCGTACACCGCGGCAGCCATTCCTGGTAAGGCTCGTGTTGCGGACCCTGGTTTGATTGGAGTTATTGGTAAGGGTGATATGACGAAATGTCCGGTTTCGGTCTGCCACCAGGTGTCCATGATCTGACAGTTTTCTCCACCGATGTTCTTGTAGTACCAGATCCAGGCTTCTGGGTTGATTGGTTCACCGACCGACCCGAGGAGTCGTAAGCTGCTAAGGTCATGTTTCTGTGGCCAGTCTTCCCCATGTCTCATGAACAGTCGGACGCTCGTTGGTGAGGTGTAGAACACGCTCACACCGTACCGCTCGATGATATCCCACCAGCGGTCAGGCTGTGGCCAGTCCGGTGCACCCTCATAGATCACTGAGGTCGCACCAAGGATCAAGGGAGCATATGCGATGTAGGAATGTCCGGTGACCCAGCCGATATCGGCGGCACACCAGTAGACATCTTCGTCTTTAATATCAAAAACCCATTTCAAGGTCTGTGCAATACCGACTGCGTACCCTGCATGGGCATGGATGATTCCTTTTGGTTTTCCGGTTGTGCCTGAAGTGTAGAGGAAGTACAGCGGGTCGTTTGCATCGAGTTTTTCTGTTTCGCATTCACGGGGCATGTCTTTGACAATGTCATGCCACCAGAAATCTTTCTTATCGTCCCAGTTGACTTGGTCCCCTGTTCGTTTGTAGACGATGACGTGTTGGACGCTGGGTGTTTCCTTGACTGCGGCATCAGTTTGGTTTTTCAATGGCACTTTCTTCCCACGTCGCCAGAAGCTATCACAGGTAATGACTGCTTTGGCTTCGCAGTCGTTCATCCGGTCACGGAACGCTGAGGCGCTGAACCCAGAAAAAACCACGGAATGGATCGCTCCGATCTTTGCGCAGGCGAGCATGGCGATCGGTAATTCGGGGATCATCGGTAGATAGACGCCGACGCGGTCTCCTTTTTTAATTCCCATTTTTCGAAAGGCGTTAGCGAGTTTGTTGACTTCGATGTAGAGGTCATTGTACGTCAGTTTTCGTACGTCCCCTGGTTCTCCTTCGAAGATGAAGGCGACTTTGTTTTTCCGCCAGGTCTTTACATGTTTGTCGACTGCATCATGGACGATGTTGTATTTCGCGCCAACGAACCATTTCACCCAGGGAACTTCCCATTCAACTGTTTTTTTCGGAGGGGTGTAGAATTCGACGAGTTCTTTTGCCATTTCGTCCCAGAACCATTCCCAGTTTTCAGCTTTTTTGTAGAGGTCGTCGATTGTTTTTATGTTGTGTTTGTCCATCCACTGCTTCACATTTGTGCTGTTCACAAATTCTTTTGAAGGTTTAAAAACCCGTTTTTCGTCCATCAGGACAGATATGTTTTCGTTAGTCATATTAAGATCTCACCCGGTTTTCAATTTTTTTTTTTTTTTATTCTATTATATATCTAGTGTCTGATTCTTCCAAAGGCCGTCATACGTATGGTCTTCTTGGCTGTTCCCATCTGGTGATGGGGATGTGCGGCAACAGAGTTGTAGTATATGAAGTTTTTCATATCTTTTTGTTCGTTTTTCTCCTATGTACGTACTTATGAACCATTACTGAGAATTTTGCGGACGAGTGGTGAGAAATCGAAGTCTTTGATGACCTCCATGCGGTCGAGCATGTAGGTGCTGATGAAGGGTGGTTGGGAGAAAAGATTATGTTCTTTGAGGTATCTGATTTTGTTCATTTCATCTTCTTTGTAGTCTTGGAAGGTTTGATACGCGGAGAGAAGGACTGCTTCGAATTTCCTGCTTGCGAAAAAGATTGTTGAGGGCGTGTTGAGGATTGAGAAATCCTGTGTGCTGGGTGCTTTGTTAAGGTTGAAGCGGATGTGAGTGAACGTAAGGATTTCTATGCCTAATTTTTTGAGGTTGGGTAGGATCAGCGTCTGAAGCAGTCCGTCTTCGAAGAATTTTTTTTTCATGCGGGCGACTGTGTGCCGTGAGAGGTTGACGAGTTCTCCGATTTGTTGTGTGGTCGCGGTTGGGTGTGCGACGAGCGCACCGTATACTTTTTTTTCTTTTGTTGAGAATTCCGCGGTGTTGATTTTTCTGAAGAGTTCAGGGGTTGTTGGGATTTTTTGGTTGTCTTGGAGGTTGAAGAGGTATTGGAAGAATGGGGCGAAGTCGAAGAACCGGTGGATGTGGCTGGTTTCGAAAGGGAAGATGACTTCGTGGGGGTATTCTTTTTCCAGCAGTCCGAGTTTTCCGAATGTCTCTGTTCGTATTTCGTTGATGCGTCCGATGTTGGTGTAGTTCTGTGAAAGGCTAATGGAGAATCCTTTTTCTTCTTCTCCGACGGAAAAGAAGATTTCGTCGAAGACCTCGATGGTTCGTTTGGTGGTCTCCATGCGTTGTTTGAGGGGGATGACTGGGTTGAATTGCATGTAGATGACCGCGAGCAGTTCGCAGCCGAGTCTGTTGGGAAGTGGGAAGATGAGGGGCCGGTAGTATCCTTCTGTTGCGAGTCGTCGTTTGATGGAGGTGAGAGTGGAGAGTCTGACTTGGAGGAGTTTGGAAAGTTCGCTGTCGGTGATCTGTGGATGGGCGCAGATGCCTTCTAGGACTTTTTTTTCTTTCTTGGTTAGTGTGTGTTGGTTCACAGACCCTGCAATGGAAAACTCCCATAAATAATTATCTCATATTACCCAAATAATTCTTAGATTTTAGTAGAATGCTCAATTATTTTAATAAATTGGACTAAAATACACTTTTAAATGTCTTTCAATTGTTTATGTGAGGAAACAAGGACACAAAGTTTATTAAATCAATTCCTATTTCCGCTCCGATACACATTATCAGAGGTTTGATTATGGGAAAAACAATCACAGAAAAGATACTTACCACCCACATCATCGAAGGTAAACCCGAAAAAGGAAAAGAAATCGGCCTCAGAATCGACCAAACACTCACCCAAGACGCCACAGGAACCATGGCCTACCTCCAATTCGAGGCAATGAACGTTCCTAAAGTAAAAACAGAACTCTCAGTAAGTTACGTTGACCACAACACCGTACAAATCGGATTTGAAAACGCTGACGACCACCGATACCTCCAAAGCGTCGCAGCAAAATACGGCATCATCTACTCACGTGCAGGCAACGGCATCTGCCACCAGGTCCATCTCGAACGCTTCGGAAAACCAGGCAAAACACTCCTAGGATCAGACTCACACACCCCAACAGGTGGCGGCATCGGCATGATCGCCATCGGCGCTGGAGGACTCGACGTTGCAGTCGCCATGGCCGGAGGACCCTTCTACCTGACCTATCCCAAAGTCATCAAGATTAATCTATCTGGAAAACTCAGACCCTGGGTCGCAGCAAAAGACGTCATCCTCAAGGTCCTTGAAATTTTCTCAACCAAAGGAAACGTCGGATGCGTCTTCGAATACGGCGGCGAAGGCGTCAAAACCCTCTCCGTCCCAGACCGTGCGACCATCACCAACATGGGCGCAGAATGCGGCGTTACTACCTCAGTGTTCCCTAGTGATGATATCACCAAACAATTCCTCAAAGCCCAAGGCAGAGAAAAAGACTGGGTCGAACTCCTCGCAGACACAGACGCAATCTACGATCGTATCGTCGATATCGACCTGGGCGAACTTGAACCACTCGCAGCAGCACCTCACAGCCCCGGCAACATCAAAAAAATCAAAGACATCCAAGGACTCCTTATTGACCAGGTCTGCATCGGAAGCTGCACGAATTCCTCCTACACCGACATGATGACGATTGCACACATCCTCAAAGACAAAACAGTACATCCAAACGTCAGCTTCGTTATCGCCCCCGGCTCAAAACAAGTCCTAGAGAACATCACCCACGACGGCGGCTTAGCGTATCTACTAGCCGCTGGCGCGCGCATCGCGGAATCCGCCTGCGGCTTCTGCATCGGCAACAGCCAATCACCAAAATCAGGGGCAGTCTCCCTGCGAACCAGCAACCGAAACTTCCTGGGCAGATCAGGCACCAAAGACGCACAAGTCTACCTCGTCAGCCCTGAGACTGCAGCTGCCGCAGTCATCACCGGGAAAATCACCGACCCACGCGACCTGGAAAAACTCGGTATACTTTACCCAAAGATGACCATGCCGAAGAAATTCCACATCGACGATGGCATGTTCATCCTCCCACCAAAAGACTCCTCACACATAAAAATCGAACGCGGACCAAACATCGGAGAACCCCCGAAGAACACACCGCTGCCTGAGAACATCACCGCACAGATCACCATCAAAGTCGGCGATGAGATCACCACCGATCACATCATCCCAGCAGGAGCGAAAATGAAATACCGCTCCAACGTGCCAAAATACTCAGAGTTCCTCTTCGAAGTCGTCGACCCCAAATTCTACGAACGAGCAAAAAAGATAAAAGAATCCGGCCTGCAAAACATCATCGTTGCCGGTGTTTCCTACGGACAAGGCTCCTCCCGAGAGCACGCCGCGCTCTGCCCGATGTACATGGGTGTGAAAGCGGTGATTGCAAAAAGCATGGAACGAATCCACAAAGCAAACCTGATCAACTTCGGCATCATCCCCTTGACCTTCGTCAATAAAGACGATTACGCAAGCATCGACCAAGACGACCAGCTGGAAATCCCAGGGATACGCAAAATCCTTTCCGGAAAAGAAACCACGGTGAAGGTAAAAAATAAGACAAAAGGAAAGGAATTCACGACAACCTTTGATCTATCTGACCGTGATAGACACATCATCCTAGCGGGAGGATCACTCAATTACATAAAATAAGAAAGGAGGACTCAAACACATGAAAAAAACAAAAGAGACAACCGGAAAAATCAAGATGAAAAACACCATCGTGGAAATCGATGGAGATGAAATGACCAGAGTCATGTGGCAGATGGTCAAAGAAAAACTACTCTTCCCGTTTCTCGACATGAACCTGGAGTACTATGACCTCGGGTTACAAAAACGTGATGAGACCGATGACAAAATCACCCATGATGCTGCAGACGCAATCAAGAAACACGGCGTCGGAGTCAAATGCGCAACCATCACACCAAACAAAGACCGCATTAAAGAATACAACCTCAAAAAAGAATGGCCGAGTCCTAATGGGACTATCCGGGCAGCCCTTGATGGCACAGTCTTCCGCAGCCCGATCCTAGCCAAAAACATCCCACCAGGAGTACGGAACTGGACCAAGCCTATTCAAATCGGTAGACACGCGTACGGAGACGTTTACAAGAACCAGGAGATCAGAGTCCCCGGGGCAGGAAAAGCAGAGCTGACATTTACCCCTGCAGACGGTGGACAACCAATAAAACAGACCATCCATGAATTCAAAGGACCAGGAATCATCCAGGGGATCCATAACACCGACAAATCCATCAGCAGCTTCGCCAAAGCATGCTTCACCTATGCATTAGACCAGAAAGTACCACTCTGGTTTGCGACAAAAGACACCATCTCAAAGACCTATGACGCACGATTCCGACAAATCTTCCAAGAAGAATTCGAGAAAAACTGGAAGGAAAAATACGAAGATGCAGGCATCGAATATTTCTTCACTTTAATAGATGACGCAGTCGCACGTATCATGAAATCCGAAGGCGGTATGCTCTGGGCATGCAAAAACTACGACGGGGACGTCATGTCAGATATGCTCGGCTCCGCGTACGGCAGCCTTGCAATGATGACATCCGTGCTCGTTTCACCAGAAGGATACTTCGAATACGAGGCAGCCCATGGCACCGTGCAGAAACATTACTACAAATACCTCAAAGGAGAAAAAACCAGCTCGAATCCCATGGCACTTATCTTCGCCTGGACCGGTGCACTCAAGAAACGAGGGGAACTCGATAACACACCACAGCTTGTCGACTTTGCCCATACACTCGAGGAAGCATCCCTTGAGACAATACACAACGGCATCATGACCGGCGATCTCCTCAGAGTCGCGACACCAAACCAGAAGAACAAACAAGTCAACACAGAAGAATTCATCGATGCGATCGCAGATCATCTGAAGAAAAAGCTCTAAAAAAGGAGGATGAATTATGGCACAGAAAGCAATACGAGAAGCAGACGGGAAAAACATGATCGCCCGTCTTTTAAAAGAATACACCAATGGAGCATACACCATCGAAAATAAATTTCTTAGCATCGGACCACAAACCGATTTAGTAAAACTACCGACAACCTACAAATGGCTCACAAAAGAAAAACTCGTCGTCAAACCAGACCAACTCATCAAACGACGTGGCAAAAGCAAGCTGCTACTGCTTAACGCGGACTGGAAAGACGCGGAGAAATGGATCAAAGAACGGATGAGCAAACCAGTCACTGTCGGAACCGTGACAGGGATCCTTGATCATTTCATCGTCGAACCCTTTGTCCCACATAACGAGAACGATGAGTACTACCTTGCGATCCTCTCCCAGCGAGAAGGAGACCAGATCCTCTTCCACCACCAGGGTGGAATAAATGTCGGAGATATTGATGTAAAAGCAGTCCGCATGACCATTCCGATCGGGACCTATCCATCTGCAACTGACATTGAAAAACAACTACTCGGCAACGTCCCAAAGGAACGAAAAGAACTCATTGCTGGCTTCATAGAGGGTATGTTCAAATTCTACGCGGACCTCAACTACACCTACCTAGAAATCAACCCATTCGTGGTCGTCGGAAAACACATTGTCCCCTTGGATCTCGCCGCGAAACTCGATGACACCGCTGAGTTCGTCAGCGGCAAGAAATGGGGTGGCATCTCGTTTCCCTCACCATTCGGACGGATGCTTTCCAAGGAAGAAGCATATATCGCGGACCTCGACTCCAAAACCGGTGCATCCTTGAAGCTTACGGTGCTCAACCCAGAAGGGCGAGTCTGGACCATGGTTGCCGGCGGTGGGGCCTCTGTTATCTACGCTGACACGATCACCGACCTTGGGTTCATGAATGAGATGGCGAACTACGGGGAATACTCCGGGGATCCCAACGAAGAATTCACCTACTTATATGCGAAAACAATCCTGGATCTCATGACCCGGAAGAAGAACCCGAAAGGAAAATACTTACTGATTGGCGGAGGCATCGCGAACTTCACTGATGTCGCCAACACCTTCAAAGGCATCGTCCGGGCGTTAAAAGAATACAAAGAAAAACTCCGGGAAAACAAAGTAAAGATTTATGTCCGTCGGGGTGGACCCAACTACAAGGAAGGTCTGCGAGTCATGCGAGAGCTTGGCGAGCAGCTCGGCGTCCCCATCGAGGTGTACGGACCGGAGACGCATATGACCAAAATTGTCAGTATGGCACTCAAAGGAGGCAAATAATCATGCCAAGCAAGAAAGACTACATTTTATTTGATAAAGACACCCAGTCGTTCATCTACAACATGCAGACCAATGCAGTACAACGGATGCTGGATTTTGATTACGTCGCAGGCAGGAAAACCCCATCTGTTGCTGCCATCGTCAATCCGACAGGAAACGACAGCTTCCAGAAATTTTTCTTCGGACCAAAAGAAATCCTCCTCCCCGTCTACAAATCATTGACGAACGCGGCGAACAGGCATAAAAATGTTGATGTGATGATCAACTTCGCCTCATTCCGATCCGCTGCATCATCGACTGAGGAAGCCTTCGCGATCCCGCAGATCCGGACTGTCGTCATCATCGCAGAAGGAATCCCGGAGCGTCGCATGCGGGAGTTGATTACCAAAGCGAAAGCACTCAAGAAGGTCATCATTGGTCCTGCGACCGTCGGAGGTATCGTCCCTGGCGCATTCAAGATTGGGAACACCGGTGGAACCATTGAGAATATCATGGATTCCAAACTTCATCGTCCAGGTTCTGTTGGTTTTGTCTCAAAATCCGGTGGACTCAGCAACGAAGCATACAACATCGTGTCTCAAAACACCGATGGCCTCTATGAGGGCATCGCCATCGGCGGTGACCGGTTTCCCGGGACCGTCTTACTTGACCATCTGCTTCGCTATGAAAAAAACCCTGAGATTAAGATGCTGGTGTGTCTTGGTGAAGTCGGTGGATCCGATGAGTACACCATAGTAGATGCACTGAAGAAGAAGATGATTACCAAACCCCTTGTCATGTGGGTGACTGGCACTTGCTCAAAGGCTTTTAAGACCGAGGTTCAGTTCGGCCATGCCGGGGCAAAAGCAGGGTCTGAGTCTGAGACAGCTGATGCGAAGAACGCCGCCCTCAAAGCAGCTGGTGCTATTGTGCCTGATTCATTTGATGATTATGGCGAGAAGATCGCAATGGTCTACAAGAACCTGGTGAAAAAGAAGATCGTCGTGCCACAACCAGAGCCACCTGCAGCGAAGATTCCCATGGATTACAACACGGCAGTCAAGGCCAAACTGGTCCGCAAACCAGCTAGCTTCATCTCCACGATCTCCGATGATCGTGGCGAAGAACTCCTCTACGGCAACATGCAAATCTCTGAGGTGTTCAAGAAAGATATAGGCATCGGCGGCGTGCTCAGCATGCTATGGTTCAAACGATTGCTCCCAGATTATGCGACGAAGTTCATTGAAATGGCAATCATGGTCACCGCTGATCATGGACCCGCAGTGTCCGGTGCGCATAACACGATTGTTGCGACCCGTGCAGGTAAAGATTTGATTTCTTCTCTTGTCTCTGGAATGCTTACTATAGGGCCACGGTTCGGTGGTGCAATCGATGGTGCAGCCCAGATGTTCTCCGAAGCATATGATGCCGGTAAAACACCCCAGCAGTTCGTCGACGATATGAAAGCAAAGGGAGCAAATATTCAGGGGATCGGGCATCTCATAAAATCGATCCATAACCCTGACATGCGTGTGACAATCATCAGCTCCTATGCTAAGAAACATTTCAAGAGCACACCCCTGCTTGATTACGCCAGAAACGTCGAGAGGATTACCACCTCAAAAAGGGATAACCTGATTTTGAATGTGGACGGATGCATCGGCATCTGCTTTGTCGACCTGTTACGCTCAGAGCTGACGAAACAGGAGGCGGACGAGTACATCAAGATGGGTGCGCTCAACGGGTTGTTCGTCCTTGGCCGCAGCATCGGACTTATTGGTCATTATCTCGATCAGAAACGTCTAAAACAAGGGTTGTACCGACACCCCTGGGATGATATCGCTTACATGCTTCCAGAGACGGAAAAATAATCCTTGCGAAGACGAGCCATTCTTATGGCTCTATTTTTTTTTTTTTGGATTTCTAAAATGTATTATATTTCTTCAAAAAATTGAAAAAAAATAAAAAAAAGGGGGATTAATCGAACTTCGTGTATTCCCCATTCATGAAGAAGGCTGGTCCTGTCTCACCTATGAGTCGCCAGTGGTAGTTTGTCTCGTTGTATCTACCGATTCCCACGAACAAAGTGGTGTTTGCAGATTCATTTTCCCCAAGACTTCCAAACATAAATGGTCCAACGAAATACCCTTGGATGAACCATGAAACGTCCTCATGGTTAAACTCTGCGAATGCTGCATAGAAATATCCGATATTCGGGTTACGTTTGTAATATCCGAACATCCACCCAAGAGGGATGTGGACTTCGCCCCAGATATCAAATCCCCAGACCCCTGTGAAGTTCCCATTTGCCCAGCTTGGTGGTTCATCAGCTCTTTGAGGATGGGTTGCTTTTGTGTCTGTTACTGTGTCGTTTTCGATACTTTTTGTCATGGATTTTGAGTTGGTCTTCCCGAGATTTGACTGTGCTATTGCCAGCGGCATTCCTACTATAAGTATTGCTACGAATACTGCAGATAATATTTTTTTCATCGTCCTTTCTCCTAAATATTATTTTAATAAATATATCAAATATATATAAATTTTTACCCAAATTCATATTTTTCTTTTCTTGAACCGTTGCTATCCGTCTTTTTGATGGTTTTCTTCAGACATCATTCAGACAATTTCAGTCGGTCTTTCCTACTTTTTAATCAGTTGATATAGCAACTAGTAACGCTGAACCGATATAGAAGTAATCTTTCCCCTGCCACAGGGTTACCTCAGGATCGCCCGTACCAAAACCAATTTTTATTCCAAAAAAACCCAGTGCTGCAGGGTTTTTTATAGAAATCTGAGAGATTTCTGGCCACCAATACGTACCTTGTACGTTGATATCTCCAGACATGTTTCCATGGACCACTTTCATTCCTAGTAAGCCAAGAGTTGTCATCCACCCTGATGCGGAGACATTACCAAAAAAAGTATGATACCCAAGATTAATCCGATTCATCACTGCGAGCGGATTGGTCATACACAGAAGAGAAAGGATTATGAACATCTGCATACGAAAAATTGCCATCGCGAAATTATTAAATAATAATGGCACAAATAAAACCAAAAGAGTCCCTATGTTATCAAAGGTAGTACATGTTGTCTGCCCGGCAATCAGGCAGAAAAAATTAATCGTACTTTCCTGAGCAACTCCATGTTTAGAAAGGAGTATGTTCTGACGCAGCATAATATTTTGATTTGGAATCAATCCTGTCACCAAGTGCTGTGCTTGCTTCACCCCTAGCCCCCGGGGCAACAACCCATACTTATACAATTCCACCACTGCTTCCTTGAAGAGAGGGACTGCTTCCTTCCTTGTCGTTGTCTGATTCAATCTGGCTCTGAACTCAACCAGATACTGCTCTAAGTTCTGGTATTGTTCCCTGGTGAGTTTCACCGTAGTATTCCCATATCCTTTGATTCCACATGCTTGTGTGGTGACTTCTACAAGGTCATCGTCTTGAGATGCTGTCACAATACTCTGGTTGATGCTTGGTGCGACTGCGACACCGATGAATAAAAGGATAACTCCTACTACTATGGTTTTCTCCATTTTACTCAACTCATCCCAGAGATATCATAGGGTTCTTGAGCAGGATGCCAATCAAGATTTAACCAAGGAATAGCAAACATTAGATTGTTCCAAATCATTTTCCCTAAAATTAGTTTAGGAAGAACTCTTGGTCGGTCCCAATAATTCTTATCCCACTTGTTATAGCCATCTATAAACGTTAGATAGAAACCAGCATTTTTTTTATTAAACAAAAAGTTATTACAATATATGTTATTTATACTACCATTCGAAATATATATGCCATGGGAGTTGTTTGAAATAATATTATGATAAATAGCATTTGAATCACCAGAAATATTAATTCCAAGAGTATTTTTATTGACCATATTATCCGCAATTTTGTTATCAATTGCATCGGTCGCAAGGCCAATACCAATTCCGCTATTCTCAATGATAGCGTTCTCTCTTAGAATATTATCAGATGTCAAAAATCCTAAAATAATCCCATCTCTATTTAAAGAAATAATATTGTCGCTAATGCTGTTGTTGAAAGATTCATAAAGTTCTATACCAATAGCCTTGTTATGTATGATGTTGTTATTAGAGATGGTGTTGAAATAACTTGAGGAAATATTGACGCCACAAGTGTTAAGTGAGATGGAATTATTTCCTAAGATTATGTTCTGGTCGCTGTGTTTCATTAATTGTATTCCATAAAGATTACTTACAATGGTATTGCCTTTGAGGAAATTGTTGTCACTCTCCAAAAGCTGGACACCAAAATTGTGATGTGAAATGGTATTGTTAAAGATAGAAATATTTTCACAGTAGTCAGCAGAGATCCCTGCCTTAGTATTGAACGTGATATTGTTATCTAAAAGAATGTTGTTTCTGTTGAACGAAAAATACATGCCGCAGTTCTTATTTTGGTGAATGTTATTACCGGAAATGAAATTATATAATTCAGAAACTTCGATATGAATACCATCATGATTGTTATTCGAGATATTGTTTCCTGCCATGGTGTTGTTAATGCTATGATAAAGGTGTAAACCGTCTTCGGTGTTGAAAGTAATCGTATTGTCGGTTATCATGTTGTTGTTGCCCCAGATAAATATTCCCTGGACGGCGTTAGCACCTACTGTGTTATTCATAAGAATATTATCACTGCTTTGATAGAGAAAAATACCAATAAAATTATTCGACCTGATGATGTTCTGAGAAATATAACAGTGTGTAGTATCTATTAATTCAATACCGAAACTCGTATTGTTGATTTGTTGTTCACTGATAGTAATGTTATGACATTGAACAAGAATTATTTGTCCCATAGCTTCTGTTATTATTTTATTAGATTGTCCTTCCAGATAGAGAAGCGGCTTGCCATTAACTGTGTTGTTGACCACAACATTAGAGTACGTATCGTTTAAAACGAACAGACCGTCGTTGAGGAATGTGTTATTAGATATGAAGTTATTATATGAGCCGGGAAAGAACAAACCGGCTCTATTGTTTAAAATGGTGTTATTTACGATAGTGTTGTTATCAAAATGAGAAAATCCTCTACGCCTCTTCGGATTCAATGTAAATGGATCTTTAGGATCAAATTTTTCGCTTTCAGATAAAAACCCGATTAAGATCCCAAAACTGTTGTTGGTAATAACATTATTCGCAATCGTTACTTCATTTGCCTCAACAACAATTCCTCCACAGATACCCTGTTCTCCGCTATCTTTTATGATAAATCCTGTAATATTCACATAATCCGCTGTAACATTAACAACGATTCCTGTTTCGTTCCCATCGATAATCGTATTATTTTTATTTTGACCAGTTAAACTAATGGTTTTTTGGATTTTAATATTTTCATAATATATTCCAGAGTGTACAAAAACAGTATCACCATCACTCGAATCATTGATAGCATCCTGGATATGAGTATAGTTCCCTGGTCCACTCCCACCAACATACAACCAGTTCCCTCTTGATGTTGATTGAGAATTCTCAGTATTTTGTGCTATTGCTGGTGCTATGGTCACACCAACGAACAAGAGAATGATTCCTATTGCCAACCATTTCCTTTTCATAGTTATTTCCTTTATTTGTGGAAGTTAATTTTTCGACCAAGGAGATTAGCTAACCAAAGCCATATACCCGACATAGGACTGATTGTACTATCGGCAAAGGAATATTGATATTTTCCTTCAATATCAATGATATTATAGTCAGGATTATCAACTGATATATGAACTGCTATTCGAACAAAAAATGGGAATATTTGAAGGGGGCCTCCCATAGGAAGGTTAAAGATTTTAAAATTATATATTTCTTGAGGTTCCAATATTATGTCATTCTCATAATCGTCATGATAAATATCGTTATAGTTACGAAACACTGTATTCCACTCACCATCAGCATGGATAAAGTGGATAGTTTTTGTTCCGTTATTTTGAATATCGATACTTAAATGAGTCTGCCAATCTCTAAAATCTTCGTATAACCAAATGTAAACAATTTTTAATTCTTCGGTTTGTGTAAGAGTTGATGTATTATTCTCTTCTTTGAGCAGGTTTTTCTGTGTGGTTTTATCTATCTGATACCCAACCACATTACTCAACGAACCAAGAACAAGAAGAACCACAGCACAGATACTTACTCCAATTAGAGGTTTCTTATCCACTTTTGCTTTCCCCCTTATTATCACTATTTTATAACAACGTTTTCCTACTTAAGAATATCGGGGAGAAAACCATGACTTAGAAATGCATGATATTTATAAACCATCTTCCGAAGTCTTCAAATAGTATGATACCAGCTTAACACAGTAATCTATTTCTATACAATGTAGTATGTAACCCAAATTCATTTGGGGGTATGTCTGTGAAGCACCAAATCATCCTCATCCTTATAGGATTGTTTCTTCTAACTTCGCCCTCCATCCCCACATCTCTTGGGGTTCCAGCAGGGAGCATTTCAGAAGGAAATATCTCATTTAACTATCGAAATGTCACGGTCTATGCACCAGCGGTTTCTGAAGCAGGAACAAGCTATATTGGTGTTATTTCAACAATCACGGTCACCGTCCAGGGGAATGGAAGTGGACGAGTGTTTGTTGATACACTTCCACTCACCGATGTCGATATGCAAGGATCTGCTCGCCTCGCCGTGAAAGTAGCAAGTACTTTAGTAAGCACAGATACACGACCTCACCTTGATCCGCTCACCTGTGATTACTTCTTTGTCGTTCGAACGACGTCTCCAATGATTGGTGGCCCCTCTGCAGGGGCAATGATGACCATTGCGGTGATATCACTCTTAGAAAATTGGACACTTGACAACAACACGGTGATGACTGGGATGATCAACCCTGATGGAAGCATCGGTCCTATCGGGGGGATTCCATATAAAATCGATGCAGCCCATAGCGTGGGAGCAACACGATTTCTCATACCAAAAGGACAGACGACCTACACAGAAATGATTACAGAATATCAAAATATCAATGGGATCATCTGGCAGAATACCTATCCGGTCACTCGCAACGTCACCGAGTACGCCCAGACAAATTACGGGATGGACGTCTTTGAAGTTGAAGATATTAACGACGCACTCCTCTATTTCACCGGCTGGACGTTTCCAGTCAAAGAATCCCCTGATAAAATCACAACAGAGGATTATATCACCGCGATGAAACCATTGGCAACAAGCCTTTTAGATGAAGCACAGGAATCTTATCAAAACGCAAGCGATCTGTTCAATACCTCCACAATACCCAACAGATATCCTAATTATTATAGAAATCAAGTAACTGATTTTCTTAACACTGCCTCTGATCGTCTAGATGAATCAATCCATTGGTATGACGAAGAAGTGTATTATACGAGCACGAGTAAGTCGTTTCAATGCCTCATCGACTCCCATTTTGTCTCATACATATGTCAATATTTCAGCTTGGATAACCAAGCAGAATTCGTTCAATCTCTTATTAATCAAACTGTTCAGAACTATCAGAACAACACGGTGTTAACGAAGGATGCTCCTATCCAGGGGATGGTGACGTTACAATGTGTTGGTGCAGCCCAACAACGAGTCAATGAGGCAGCCTCGTACATTTCTGAAGCCAACACGAGTTTTTTGAATGCGGATTATTTCACAGCGTTATACAACATCGCCTATGCCCAGCAACGGATTGAAAGCGTCCGATGGTGGTTAAACATTTCAACCCCGTTTCATGACTCAGGAGACATTAACGAAACAATGATCACAAGCCTTGCAGAAGAATATCTTGATGATGCTCAACAAGCGATTGTGTACTCTGAAATTATCATCAATGAAATGGGGAAAACATCAGACTTTCTCAACGACGCAAAAGATCTTCTTCAGACCGCTCGCAGTGAACAAGAACAAGGATATTCTGCTGCCGCGTTGTTTGGTTCGTTCGAATCCCTGGTAAAAGCAAATCTTGCCTTAGAACTCGTTGATGGAGTCACCAATGATAAGATAGAACGAGCACGAACACAGGCAAGCGCCAGTATCACAGAGAGCAGAACCATTGGTATTGAACCAGTGTTGGCTGTGAGTTATTATGAGTATGGACGGAGTCTTGCAAACGAATCATCACTTGATACCGCAATAGTGTATTATAAATACGCTGATTTAATCGCTGGAGCGTTACGATACACAACCCCCTATGGAGTCCAATCGTCCCGCTACGTAGGAGTCCCAGATAAAAACCCTGTCGTCTCCTGGAATTTTGGACCGACACGGTACATCGGATTCTTCATCCTCTTTGCATTGATAGGTGGAATCGCAGGGATCGGATTTGGTATCTTAATCGCCGGGCTTTTAAGCCCTAAGAAACAAAAAGAGCAATTGTTCCCGAAGGATTCTGTCCCACGAAGTATCGAAGATTATTACAAAAAACAAAAATAAGACAAACTCATATACCTAGTTTTATGGATATCTCCGGAGAGCTCATAGACGACCATATCCTTGTAAAAAAAGCAAGTGACATCGGAAGGCTCTATAACAAGAGTCATATTGGAACCATTCTCCCATCAAATATTTTACGACTGAATCTTCTTGAGGGTGTTTTTTTACTCGATGAAGGAAAAATGATCTTACACCAAAATAAAAAACAAATACAGTTTTCATCACTTCTGAAACTAGCAGTTCGAAATATACCAGATTTTGAAACAAAATACCTGGTGTATAAGGATCTACGAAATCGAGGGCATGCAATCACCCAGGTTGATGATACGACAAATATTTCCTTTCGTAAGATTACACAGAAAAACGAGAAGACGTCATCCTGTGTCATCGCTGCATATTCTGAACGGGACATTCTTGACATCGACATGACACAACAACTGATCCAACACTATACCAAGAGGAACAATGCATTATGGTTCGCACTGGTTGATGAAGAAGGAGATCTCACCTATTATGATCTATCAACTGTTAATCTTACAGGAGATATTTTGGAACAAAAGTACCCAAAGGGTACTGCGGTGATGTTGCAAAATCGTCTGATTGTCTTTGATAAAAAACTCTCTGGTCAACTGCTTCAGAAAGAGTTTTTTGGTAAACCATTTGGAGAAATACTGCAACTTTCGTTTGTCGAAGGATTGTACCTTCTTGAGAGAAACGTCCTGGAGATTCAAACCACCGATGGAAAAACCCTTTCTGAGGAGAAATGCATCCATCTGATGCAGAAATTTCAGCCAGACATCGTTCAACGACTCATGGTGTTCAAGGACCTAAAACAGAAAGGACTTCTTGTGAAAACCGGTTTTAAATTTGGCGCCCATTTCCGTGCGTATTCAAAACAACCTGAGGCGACCCATGCAGAGTATCTGATTCATGTCATCAACAAGGGTTTTACGAGTATCTGGGCGGAGATCAGTCGTGCTGTCCGCCTTGCACATTCAGTGAATAAAGAATTTATCTTCGCTTGTATCGATGAGTCGACTATTGATTATATACGAGTTGGGCGACTTCGTCCATAAATTTTCATAATGTATTTATACTTCGTGAGCTATTCGGCCAATTCCTTATTTGAGGGAGGAGATTATTATGCTTCAGATCCGGTGGCATGGCCATTCCTGCTTCGAGATAACCAACGATGTTACAATCGTGACCGATCCTCATGATGGAAGATCGATTGGGATACCTGCTCCTACGGTGACAGCAGATATTATTTTAGTATCACATAATCATTATGACCATAACAGTGTGAAATCCGTTGAAAAAGAATCTTCCAAAGTGGTTACCGATGAGCGGAAACGCACCATAGGCGACATTCAGATCATGGGTATCCCTGCGTTCCATGATACCTCTCAGGGGGAGCGTCGCGGCGCCATGGTTCTGTATAAATTCATCTGTGACGATGTCACGTTCTGTCATCTTGGTGACCTGGGTCATGAACTTGATGAAAAAACGATTCAACAAATCGGTAAAATCGATATTTTATTTATCCCAGTTGGTGGAAACTATACAATCGATGCGGAACAGGCATGGCGGGTGGTACAAGCCTTGAAACCAAAGATCACCATTCCGATGCATTTTCGCATAGAAGGCTTATCGATCCCAGTTGCTGGTGTTGACTCTTTTTTAGAGAAAAACAAATATAAGATCCTTAAAGTTGGTAACGAAATAGACATAGAAAAAGACGAGTTGCCAAAAGAACCAGAAATCTGGGTTTTTACGTTGTAGGTTTTTTTTGAAACACTTCTGTATTGACACAGTTTGGCGGGATTCCCCCTTTTAACCCTATCATCATGTTTTCTGCAGCCATCAGCGCCATTTTTGTCCGTGTCTCAATGGTTCCTGACCCGGTATGTGGTTGCAGTACGACGTTCTTTAAACGTTTTAGTTCTTCGGATAGTTCTGGTTCGTTTTCATATACATCCAGACCCGCCCCGAAAATCCACTGTTCTGTTAATGCTTTGACTAAGGCTTTTTCATTGATGATGGGTCCTCGTGCGGTATTGATCAGAACCGCTGTTTTTTTCATCATGCGAAGTTGTTCTTCGTCAATAAGATGATGGGTGTTCTTCGTGAGAGGGACATGGATGGAGATGAAATCTGATTCTTTGAGAAGTTGTGAAAGGGGTACCTTTTTTGCTCCGAGTTGCTGTTCGAGTTGTTCGTTTCTCTGCTCATCTGTGTAGAGAACATTCATGTGAAATCCTTTGCTTTTCAAAGCGAATGCAGCTCCGATGCGACCAGTGCCAATCACTCCTAAGGTTTTATGTGAAACATCCTGTCCTAGCATGAGCATGGGTGCCCAGCCTTTGAAGTTTCCTTCTCTGGTGAACGTGTCGCCTTCAACGATCCGTCTGGCGACTGAAAATAGTAATGCCCAGGCGAGTTCTGCGGTAGTCTGGGTTAACACACCAGGGGTGTTGCTCACAGGGATTCCTCGTTTAGTTGCAGCAGCAATATCAATATTGTCGTACCCCACGGCATAGGAAGCGATCATCTTCAGTTGTGGTTCTGCGTTGATGACTTCTTTGTCAATGGGATCTGTCAGAAGACACAGGAGACCATCTTTTCCTTTGATGCTGGTAATGATTTCTTTTTTATCAAGAACCCGGTCATTGGGATTGATAGTAACAGTGAACTGCTTTGCTAATACATCAAGCCCCGCTTGGGGTATCTTTCTGGTCACAAAAATCTTCATAGGATATCAGATGCTCCATTCTTGATACGAAGATTATGATTTTAAAGATTTCTAAAAACAGAAAGTCTTTTTTGAAAAGAAAAAGAGAAACAGAGGGGGAGTTCTTTGGAGCTGCTTTAGGTTTATTTTGTTTTTTCATTCATAAGCTTATCGAACGAATAAAACTGCAGGTTGCCGTCCGCGTCTAAATCAGCTTCTTGACTAAACACCCATTGTTTTGTCGTGATGATCTTCGGCTGAGCGTATATTCGTATTTCTCGGTTCTCTGGATGGTTCTCTTTATTAGTTAGTCTGTAGACCGACCAATTCACTTTGATAGGGTCGATTGGTGAATAATCCCCGATATAATTGACAAATTGTTTGGTCAGGTTCGCATCATAGGTATAATCCGTGACTCTGAATTCGCTTTTCACCAATGTCTCTCCGGTCCCTGCAGAATAGTATGGCTCTTCGATGAGATTGGCATTGTATTGGAAGTAGCCAACAAACATCATGCCCCAGTCGTTTTGGTCATAGGGTGGGCCGTTTTCACCATTGGATAGGTCAAATGTCTTTGGGTTGTTTACATAATAGTAATTCAGCACGCTATGATACTGGCCCCATGTTGATGTATATTCTTTTTTTGGTAAGATGTAGATCCCATAGCTGATGTTGTCGATTCCTGCAAAATTACAATTATCAGCATCGACGCTGCAGCTATGTGCCATTTCATGTAAAAGCAGCGATCCGAGTTGGACTCGTCTGCCTCGTTCTGTTGGAATAGCGCCCCCGAGTATGTAATAAAAAATATTCTCTATTACATGGAACTTTCCAGATATATATGATAGTTGTGTCGTGTCATAGATATTATTCTTTGATGGGTGTTGGAACCCACCACCATGGCCAATGACAAAATATCGGAAAATACCTTTTCGTTCATCGGGGAAATAGTTGTTATAGAACTGTAACATCATCCCAGAGTCTTGTGAAATTTTATCGATATGTGGTAGTTCTTGTCCACCGCCGTTTATTGGACTGTTTGGCCACCCATCATCAAAGAAGACTTTGATATTGTGCTCAGAGAATCTCTGGATAACTCCTTGCTTTGATTCTTCGAAGAAATAATGTGGCGGATCATTAAATCCACCCTTGCCCATGTAATCGACTTCGTAATAGATATTCTGGATGAAAGGGTCAGCGAACAATTTTGACATCTGATATTCTTCGAGATTATCAATCCCATCAAGATCTGGGTCCAGATTATTGTGATCATCCCAGGTGAACGGGTCAAACCCCCATTTCCACTCCCAATCTGTTGGTGCCCCATCGCCGTCCGGGTCGAGTTTTGAATCATCAACGGTTGGGTCTGTCCCAAGGACGTTTACTTCAGTCCAATAAGGGATAAAATCACCGTCATAATCGATTTGATAGACGTTAAACCAGATCTCAAAAGTCTCCCCGAGATAGTATCCATATCCATCATGATCCTTGAAATTATCCTTCCCTGACCATCGTCCGGTTCGAAAATCATAGGTGACGGTGAAGGAGTCTCCTTCTACATTTTGGGTTTTTCTTCCTAATAAGCCTGAGCGTATTTGTTCCATAATCGTTAAGGTGATGACCGATGTTTCTTGTTCTTCGGGTACATCTTTCATGATTTTGTTTTCCTCAAACATGGTATCCCAGGTATTGAACATCACCTCGGTGGTTCTCCCATGTTGGGTCACATCTTTACTGACATACTCCAACCCGTCCATGTTTGAGATGAAATAGAAAGTAGGTTTGTTTTCCCAGGACTTTCCTGGTTTTAATAATTTTTCCATGAGTCCACAATGGCGGATTCGTAATATTTCAAGGACGACCCCTTGGTTCTCTAAGGGGCTGATCCTGTCGTCTACTTGGAATGTGGTTTGTTGAGGCGGGGTTTCCTTCTTGGTCATATAATATTCGAAATAGACATAAGTCCCCGAAACAAGTAAACAAGCAATAACAAGTAGCGAGACTCCTATCATTATTTTTTGTTTTCGTTTAACGTACATGATGGTTTGCCTCCAATAGGGAATGGGATTGTATTCTTATTAATAATATAGGTTACAATTTATATAAACTTATTGGTATTGAAAAGACGTTCTTCTTATTCGTTACAGAGATGAATGTATAGTTCCAGTAATTTTTCTTAGGGGGGACTCAACGAGGTGATGAGCTCAAAGAGAATTCTGTTTAATGAGGTTTCAACCTTATGTTCTGACCCTATTCTCAGAAGCTCTCCGTTGATAGAATCGATCTCTGTTTTTTTTCCCTGTTGGATACTTTGCATCATAGAGGAATAGTTTTGTGCGGTATCCTTGATGACTTTTTTTGTTTTCTCGATCATTTCCAAGGCAGAAACGACGATCCCTTCTGAGGATGCAATTACGCTTGATTCTGTGCAGATAGACTCAACGGTCCTTTCCAACACTGGATTATCAAGTAAATATCCATTGTTGCATCTGAGAAATGCGGTGAGCGGATTGATACTTGAGTTAATGATCGCTTTTCTCCAGATTTCCCTTTTGATATCAGTACTCATCTGGGTCTCGATTCCAGCCTGATTGAATACAGTCACAAGCGTCCTCAGTCTCTCGGAGGAATCGCCATGGAGTTCTCCGAGAATGGTTGTACCTTTGCCTGTATGAGTAATGGTGCCAGGTTTTACGAAGAGCGCTCCCTGGGTAGTTACCCCTGCAAGAATATGTTTTTTTTCGATGTACTGTTCTATTTTCTGAATATTGTTCAACCCATTTTGAAGAGAGACAACCACGGTCTGATTATTGAATAGCGAACTGAGTTGACGGCTTGCTGTCTCTGTATCATATGATTTCACGGTAAGAAGAATGAGGTCTGGTGAAAAGGAGACATCTTTTATCGATTCTACCGCACGGACACTTACTATGAGACGTGTTTTTCCATTGATGAGCAAGCCTTTTTGTTGGATACAGGTGATGTGTGGAGCTCGTCCAACGAGTGCCACCTTATGTTGTTTGGCAAGGAGTGCACCAAATAATGACCCAATTGCACCGGAGCCAAAAACAACAATATTCATAGCAGTATTCCTCGGTCTTTACATTGGTTTTCAATTTCCTCTTGTGTCATTGTGATAAGTGGACTTAAGATCGGGACATTACACTTTCTTTTTAACAACGCGATTTCAGATAATGCCTGAGATAGTGTCTCAAGTGTATAATCCGTGACTACTGCATCGCATTTTTTTTCAGAGGCAATCCTTGATACTTGCTCAGGAGACTCCTTACTTGTGAGGTCCATAGAGATACTCTCTGCATCCGCATACCAATGAGTAAGAAAAGAACGGATGACCTTCTCGTTTGATTGGTCCCCTGTCACGATAACAATATTACATCCTCGTCTCATCAGATACCATGCTGCTAACAGCGAAGACGGGTTCTTCACCAGTGCAAGTATTTTTCCTTGGGTCCCCAATGGAAGACCTCCGACTCCCTTGATTTTTTCTGTAAACAGAAATGATTTCTTCTCCCGTATTTCGATAAAAAGCTCGACGTCAGGATTATTGAGATCTACTGGGGCAGCGGTTGCCTGCACGATGTCATTACCAATATGTATCGCAACCTGCTGGCTTGTGAACGGATGGGTCCCTACTCGTGTCACCCGTATCGCGAAACTTTTTTGCTTCTGTAAAATATTCCTTGTAATGTGTTGGGCTGTCGTAGACATGTCCTGCAGAGTGGATGTTGTTTGCAACGCTGGGCTGAATGATACGATCCCAAAAATTCTGGGCAATACCCTGATACTTTTGGATATCTCTGTTGTAGAAAGATAGATTCTCCCTCGTTCCGTTCTGATTTCATGTGGTATATTTTCCCCTTGGAACGCTTTTTTTATATTTCGTACAAGGATTGATTCGAAATACTTTCGTACGTAGGCACTCTTCAGTGAAAGCTCACCGTACCGCAGGAGAATCACATCATAGTTCATCAATTTTCAACATCTGACTGACATACATTAACTTTTCACTGTCGAAACATTTTAGATACTTTGATGCGTTATCCAGTCATATGAGTCCTTTTATTGTAGGACGTAGAAATCTGATGAAGGGTTTCTATTCACCTCCTCTTAAAAAAACCATTCTTCAAAAGCTAAGAATTGGAAAGACATTTTACCTGCTTCTTGTGTTCGTTCCGATTAGTTTTTTATTATATCTTTTCACCAAGGAAGACTCTATTATTTTTATCACATCAGTGCTTGCCATTGTTCCCCTTGCAAGAATCATGGGTTATTCCACAAAAGAAATTTCATTGCAGACAAACCCAACAGTGAGTGGTCTTTTTTCAGCCACATTTGGCAACGCAATAGAGTTGATTATCGCGATTCTTGCCTTGAATGCTGGCCTCATACAAGTCGTCCAAGCATCGATCATTGGGAGTATCATTGGCAATATTTTACTCCTGGTCGGACTAAGTATTTTTACTGGTGGTCTCCGCTTTAAGAATCAGCGGTTCAACAATGAAACCATCGCTGTGTCATCAACTATGCTGATTATCGTCGTGGCAGGGCTTGCGATCCCAAGTGTTTATGCGATAGTGACACCACCGACTCCTCAGATTTCTCTTCTCAGTAGTGCTGTTGCTATTGTTATGGCATTGATTTATCTTGCCGGGCTTTTCTTTTCTTTACGGACCCATAAAGATCTTTTTGATGCCAGTGATGAGATAAAAGCAACCCAGGAAAGACCAACCATGAGTCGTCGTCTAGCTGCGTTGATTCTGTTCATTTCTATTATCGTTGTTACTTTTGAATCTGAGATTCTTGTCAGCACCATTGAACATGCAGCACATGCGATTGGTCTGTCACAGGTGTTTATCGGCCTGGTGGTCATTGCGATTATTACGAATATCGCTGAGATATCAACCGCTGTTCATTTTTCCGTGAAAAATAAGCTTGATGTCTCTATCGAGATTGGATTGAGCAGCGCCATACAGATAGCACTCTTCGTCGTCCCGATCCTGATGTTGGTAAGCCAGGTATTTAATTATGGTTTCACGCTTGTGTTTACTCCCTTTGAAATTCTTGCAGTCATCCTGGCTGTCTTAATCGTCAACTACCTTTCAGCTGATGGAAGATGTAACTGGTTAGAAGGGGCACAGCTGATTAGTGTTTATTCCATCATCGCGATCGCGTTCTTTTTCGTCATATGATGAATGCGGTGATACTACCATTCTTTCTCGAAAGTCTGTTCGACGTTTGTAATTAATTGGGGTGCAGAAAAGGAGAGGTTCATCGGTGTCAGCGAGATTTTCCCTTCATTTAATGCTTTCAGATCAGAACCTTCCACCATGTTTTTATACTGTATCGGAGGTGTGCTATGAAAAAATTTATTTCCCTTTCTATGAAATAACCTCCCGTATCGTGTGCTAAAAAGTGATGTGGTTTCAAGTGGGGTAGTCATGGTGGCATCGAAGGGGATGTTTAGCGAAAATAAATCAACATCACTGAACGCTTTATTCATGATGATGGTGGTCGCTTTCGTCGTGATCTTTGCTGCGTTTTCAAAGAGCATGTTGTTTTTTGGTGAATAAAAATCTGTTTTCTTATCACGTAGGGTAACAGGGATGGAAAGAGATGATGCGATGGATCGTACACCATCGATTGCTCCTTCAATTGCTGCTCCGATTGTCCCGGAGCTAAGCGTCCTGGCCTGTCCGATGTTCAGTCCAATATTTATTCCTGAAATAATTATTTTTGGTCGATGCGTCACAATATCATATAACCCTATTTGTACGCAATCTGCAGGGGTTCCGTTGAGAAGGAACATTTCGACGCCATCGTAGGTTATTTTCTTTATTTTCAGTTCCTTTTTTGTCGTGATCGCTTTACCTATCCAACTTCGTCCACGGTCAGGCACAACAGCGGTCACCGAATAGTTCTTTGACAATTCCTTTACCAGTGTCACAAACCCTGCTGATGTGTACCCGTCATCGTTCGTCACAAGAATCTCGGTCATCGGCAACGGAAAAAAACAGGTGCTTAATGAAGCTTTCCGGTGGCTATACAGCTTGTTGAACATTTAAATAGGAGCAGTCTATGAGAGACTAAAGTATGATTACTAAGACAGAAAATGATCTCGATATCATCCTTATCACCGGAGAGTATTATGATGATCACCCGCTCTCCCCCGTCGGTGTCATCGCCAAAGTGCTTGATGCGAAAGGATATCGTGTTGGTATCATTGAAAAACCGGTGACGCAAGAGCACTTCACTAGGTTAGGGGCTCCTCGTCTTTGTTTTGGTGTGACTTCCGGTTCCATTGATAGCATGGTTCATAACTATACTCCTTTGAAAAGAAAACGTGTTGAGGATAAATACAGCGATGCGACAACACTCCCTGACCGTGCGGTGATCTATTATTGTAATAAACTGAAGCAATATTTTAAATCCAGCGTGATAGTGATTGGTGGCATTGAAGCATCTTTACGACGTTTCGCTCATTATGACTATTGGGATAACAACATACGACGGAGTATCTTACTTGATTCACGGGCAAACATCCTTGTCTATGGGAATGGGGAGAAACAGATTCTTGAGATTGCTGAACGGTTACATACGGGAAAAGAATTAGTTGGAATACACGGAACATGCATTCTTCAGAAAAACCTTGATCCGACCTTTGAACTCCTTCCGTCCTTTAAGGAGGCTGCGGAGGATAAACGAAAATTCTGTGCGATGCAGATGAAGTTTTCAAATGACAAAAACCTCGCGCAGGAGTATACCAATAGTTATGTTGTGCAGTACAAATACCCTGACTATACGACGAAGGATCTGGACTGGGTCTATTCATTGAATTACTCAAGGAAACTGCACCCGAAATCCTTATTAAAAATGGGGCGGTTTTCCGTGGTGATCCACAGGGGGTGTATCGGTGCATGTAATTTTTGTTCCCTTTCTCTTCATCAGGGGAATCGTATTATTTCACGGTCTGAGACAAACATCCTTGAAGAAATCAAACGGTTGACAACATACCCTGGGTTCAAAGGATACATCGATGACTTTGTCGGTCCCTCCTCAAATATGTATGCCATGGTCTGTACTCGTCCACAATCAACTCCGTCATGTTCAGAAACCTGCATCCAGTGTCCGCAGCTAGATAAAACACATCGGCGTCTCATCTCATTGTTACGCAAAGCTCGACAGATCCAAGGGGTAAAAAAAATTTTTATTCGTAGCGGCATCCGCTATGATCTTGCAATGGAAAGCAGGGAATACATCAAAGAGATCTCTGATCATCATATCTCCGGCTGTCTGAAAATCGCCCCTGAGCATTTTTCAAATACTGTCGTAGGTTTAATGGGGAAGGATAACAGGCGATTCGATGAGTTTTTATCATATTTTACTGCGATCAATCAACGGAAAAAACAATGGTTGCGATACTATTTTATGATCGGTCATCCTGGTGATACTCTGAGTGAAGTCATCTCCTTACATGACATTATCAAAAAAAGACATCTGGAGAACATTGAGCAGTTCCAGTTGTTCACCCCGACACCAATGACGATCTCCTCCTGTATGTACTGGACGGGATTGAATCCGTTCACCGGGAGAAAAATCAACGTGGTCTATGATTATCATACCAAGAAAAAGTTAAAAAGAATCATGCTTAATCTCCCATTGAATAAATCAGCAGAAGAAGAATAAACCTTCTCCGATGGTTTATTTTTTTAAGTTTTATTTTTTATCTTCTGTGCGATATCCTTCTCGAGACATTCTTTGCAGCGTTCTTTATCATTTGGCCGTTGTTCACTGATTTCCCAATCAGGATTGGTCCGTACATAAACAGGGATTGCCCTACAATGAAGATGCCAATGATAAAGAGAGCCGTTTTTCTTCCAATAGTACGACATTCTCCATTCCTCCTTCCGTAGTATGATATTCTTTATCTGTATTTAACTTTTTTTTCTCATTAAATCCCTGGCTTAATATACATCACCTGCGATATGGTATCAGTTGAGGTGAGAACGCATGGATCAAAAACAGGTGTTGGAGCGATGGTTAAGACAGCTGAAGAAAAATGAGATCAGTCCTGATGCGGTTGGTCTTGGTCCTGATAAGGAGAAAGCATTGCGATTTATCCGAGAAGAGCTTGAAAAAATTGAGACGATGGAGAAAAAACAGACTCCACCTACTCAGTAAAAAAAACGTTATTCGTACCGCAGTGCGACCACGGGGTCCATCTTTGCTGCTTTCCGTGCAGGTAATACCCCTGCTGCGATTCCGATGAGGATTCCGACAATGCTTGCGATGAGGAACCATTCTGGTGCGTAGGCTAATTGAATGGAACCAGTACTAAATGCTCCCCCAAGATTTTGTATGCTATTGTTTAAGAGGTCAACGACAA
>Ga0209285_10000118_pt1 | contig 28294 bp, 24 predicted proteins | sample PPLLak3March2015_2_FD_187249 | JGI IMG/M metagenome (GOLD analysis project Ga0209285, IMG submission 187249) | Freshwater sediment microbial communities from Prairie Pothole Lake near Jamestown, North Dakota, USA - PPLs Lake P8 Core (3) Depth... | ecosystem: Environmental > Aquatic > Freshwater... | reverse complement strand
CAGGCTTGGTTTGTGCACATCGATCCCCAAGGGATTTTCCAGGTATTCGGTGCGAAGTCTTTTTGCATGAATACAGCCTGATTCCAATGTTTTTGTAGTCATGAGATTCTCCGGTTTCCCAAGGATCCCCAGAAGGCAACCTGCGTTTTTTGTTTCATTGCATCCTGACTGCTATTCCCAACGTACAGGGTATATACCTTATCCAATACCCATTGTGCGGTATGTGCGTCATAGAATTTAAGATCATCCTTGTCAACAAAGATCGAGATGTTCTTTGTCTCTCCCGCCTTCAATTCCACACGTTGGTAGCCTTTCAATAATTTCACAGGACGATCCTGGTCCGCGCCATTGGAGCCGGCATACACTTGAACGATCTCAGCCCCATCCCTGTCACCAGTATTTTTTACAATAACACTAACCCTGACAGTATCCCCCTCATCCACCGCGTTTAAATGATCGATCGTGAACTTGGTGTAGCTGAGGCCAAATCCGAATGGGAAGGCAGGCTGGATATCCTTTTTATCGAATAGGGTATATCCATGATAGTACCCGTATTCGATCTCGTAGGGTTTCTGCCCAATCTCTAGAAAAACCGGATAATCTGCATCATCCTTCGCGACCGTGAACGGCAGCTTCCCGCTTGGATTGACCTCCCCGCACAGGATGTTCGCTAATGCCGATCCGCCTTCGACCCCGCTGTAATAGTTCATAATGATGGCATCCGCGTATTGTTTCCACTCCTCAACAATGAAGGCGCAGCCGCTGAAAAGCACTACCACAACTTTCTTGCCAGCTTCCTTCATTGCTTTGATCAAAACCATTTCCTTGCTGGAAAGCCTCAAACTGACCCGGTCGCCACCACTGTTTTTGGGTTTGACTTTTGTTTGAAATCCGACATGAGCGACAAATTCCCCTTCCCAATTGCTGTTGCTCCCGGCACAAATTACCACCACATCCGAGTCTTTGGATGCCTCCAGGGCTTTATTCACATCGGTCCCCTGTGCAAAAGAAACCCTCTCAAAGAGTTTCTTTAGCCCGGCGTAGGGAGTAATGACACCTTTGCTGTACACCCGGCTGCTGCCATGATCACCAATATTCTCCTTATCCGCATAATCGCCTGTGACCGTGATTGTCGTATCTTTGTTGAGCGGCAGGATACCGGAATTCTGTAATAACACCATCCCTTTTTCGGCAACTTCCCGCGCCAACTCCCTGTGTTTTTGAGATGCAACAACGCTTTTGCTTCTCGGCTTGATATTGGGGACTGTTCGGATGAGAACACTAACAATATTCTTTACCGCCCGGTCAATGTGTGTGATATTCAGCCGGCCATCCTTCAACATCCTGCTGATCTTTTTATATTTATTGGTGAACATCATCTCGATATCACAGCCAGCTCGCAAGGAGTGTTCGGCATCATATACACCCCATATGAAATCAGATATAACAAACCCATCGAAGCCCCACCTGTTCCGAAGGATATCGTTCAGGAGCTTTTGATTTTCGCAGCAATAGAAATCGTTGACACGGTTGTAGGCGCCCATGATGGATAGTGCACCCGCCTTGACGCATTTTTTGAAATGCGGCAGATAGACTTCATGCAGTGTCCGGTCATCCACACTGACATTGATGTGGAAGCGGAGGTCTTCGATGCTGTTCAGGGCATAATGTTTCGGACAGGCGATCAGTCCATCCTCCTGCACCGAGCGGGTCAATGTGGCGCCCATCCTCCCTAGAAGGAACGGATCCTCCCCGTAACTCTCCTGGCTCCTGCCCCAGCGCGGATTCCGTACCAGGTTAATGCAGACCCCTGCAAAATAATTCGCTCCCTGCGCGATGGCTTCGTCCGCGATCAGCTTCCCAACGCGATATTCCAGGTCATCGTCGAAAGCCGACGCGCGGCACATGGAGACTGGCAGGCAGGTGCTGTTGCCCATCACCACACCCCGCGGTCCGTCTGTGAATAATACTGGTGGGATCCCCAGCCTCTTGCACCCTCCCGCTGGTAAAGGTTCATAGTTATAGGCTCTGCCCTGCAAGATAATGTGCTTCAGAGAGACCAGCAAACCGCGGCCGGCGAGCATATAGATTTTCTCCTTCAAGGTCATCTCTGCTACCAAAGCATCTACTTGCTGTGCCAGGTTTTCTTTGGTTTTGTTATTGTTGTAGTTCTTTACTGCAGCTTCAAAGTTCATATTACGCCTCCGGGTCGAAAGGATCACAAGATGAGTAATAGATGGGTATCTGTATAGGATCCAGAGGAACTTACCGGATATTGCAAACCGTAATGGATATGCCGGCGTTTTCGATTTTCTGCTTCCATTCCGGGGAAATGCCGTTATCGGTGTACAGGCAGCAGATCTGGTCTGGACGGGCAAAGGGGGTCAGGTCTTCCTTGCCCAGTTTGCTGGAATCGACCAGGGCGTAGACTTGCTGCGCCGACTCGATCGCCTTCTTTTTGAGTTGGGCCTCTTCGAGATGCACCTCGGTCAGGCCTCTTTCGACGCTGAAGCCGCTGGCTGAGACAAACGCTTTCTGAATGTGCAAGTCCTGGATGACCTGTTCGCTAAATAAACCGGTGACCGACGAACCGTCCGGGTTAAGGATGCCGCCGATCAGGATTACTGTGTTACTTGTGTTCTTTGCCAGGAGCTGGGCAACATCCAGACCGTTTGTCACCACCCGTAAGCGCTGTTTGGATTCCAGTGCGAGTGCCAGGTAATAGATGGTGCTGCTGGCGTCCAGAAGGATTGAATCACAATCCTGGACCAATTCCGCGGCCATCCGCGCAATGAGTTCCTTTTCAAAAGCATGCTCCCGATGACGCGATGCAAAGGAAGTATTACTGAAGTTTCTCTGCTCGTTTAATACCGCGCCCCCGTGAAAACGTGTCAATCGTCCTTCCTCTTGCAAGGCATTCAAGTAATTACGGACAGTACCTTCGGAGATGCCAAGCGCAAGAGCAATTTCGGGGACACGTAAACCCGACTGTTTCCTAAGGAGATCTACTAGCGATTGGCGGCGTTCATAGGTTGTCATGGTGCAGTCTCCTTTACTCGACCGAATACTCCAGAAAACATTATAATGATTTAATGATAACTGTCAATATATCCAATAATTCAACAATATTCGTCAATATTATTCCATCACTATACGATACAGTGTGAGGAAGAATGGCAGGTATCACCGCAGTTAATCGTGGTCAACTGGCCAACCTTTGAGCCAGTAGGCGGAAAGCATGAGAAGGTCTGCCGCGCTGTGCGGGTGGTTTCCAGCGAGGCAAGGGTACCTTGAAGGCGAACAATTCGGCAGGTGTCCACTGGTGGTCGGTCAAATTGGCAGCGATGGCAGGTGTGCGTTGTACCCAATGATAGCCATAATTGCCAACCGACAATTTCAAGCGCAAGCTGTGATGGAAATCGCAGAAGTTGTAGAAACAGCCTGCGAGGTACATGCCAGCCGTGAGCGTTTCGGAGCGGCGAGCCAGAGTACGCGTGCGGCGCGCCAGGTTGTTCAGCCGTTGGCGGAAGGTGGCATTGAGCCGTTCGATGAAAGCCGTATTGATCATCCCTTTTCCCTGCTGAGTGGTTTTGATCAAACGCTCCACCATTTCCTGGCTGCCTTGCACAATACGCCGGTCAATCGTCAGTATGCCTTCTACACATTGCTTGACAACTTGCACAATAGCAATGCCTGCCCAGGGAACCATTTTGCAACGGCCAATCTCACCTCGCCTGTGTGGCAACTTGCTGCGAAAGGCAAGCCGGAAAGCAGTGACGTAGCTGGCGAGCCCGTCTACCGCCAGCAGCAGAGGCCGACAAAGTGCAATTGCCCGCACCTTGTCCACCAATGCCTGGATCAAATCCAGGTCCCGCTTGCGACCCACCACCCCGCCCAACCACAGGCGGGTCCGAACTGCCATCGCCAGCGCCATCCAATAGCTTCCTTTCTGAGTTTTGACCTTGATCTCATCTGCCTGCACTTGCTGCAAGTCTTGCTGACTGTTCTCAACAAAATGCTCATGCACACTCTGACAATGCTTGCCTGCCCGCTCGTGCCAATCACTCACCGTTCGCTCATCCAATCCAAATGCTTTCACGATCGCCTGGACTGGACAACCATAGGCCATCAAGATGATCACGTACATCACAATCCTCGGGTCACTGCGCAACCGGTAGAAGATCGTGCCTTTCGTGGTGGTAAAGGTCTGCTCACAAACGTCGCAAATGCAGCGTCCGTCTTTCTGACTATGAACATGAATGTTCCCTTTTCCGATTTGTCCTCTTGCGGGACAATCCATATTCGGGCAAAATATCTCTTGTGGGTTCATTGGCGGCTCTCACGGATGTGGAAGTCCCCTGAGTTTGCCAATGAACCCCGTTTTTTGCAAGCCTTTCCTCTACCCCACCACGCTTAAGTGGGGGGATACCTATATTCGGGCGCGAACCCTATGAAAGGTGGGAAGCGGATGGAAATCCCGATATCCTGGAACAGGCGCGAGAGGAGTTCGATAGGATACTTCGTGACTACCAGCCGCTCCCATTGGATGATGCGATGGAAAGGGAGTTGATGCGATTACAACAGTCCGCCCTGGGAAAATGATGTAGAACTTTGGGAAGATACGCGGCCGTATTTGTGGCCATCCCCCCAATCCTATTTCCGAGGATCAGGGGGATGGGAAAGGATGCTTTTGAATTCAATGAACTCGAAGCATTCGATACTGGAGAAACCCTTATTCGGCCAATGCTGGTTTCTCCTCGACCGGTTCCATGTGATTCAGAGCCTTGATCTCGCGGTAGGTCAGCGTCCATACACTGGAGGTGTACACCTGCACCCAGCCGCCTATCAACAACAGCGGGGAGAAGGTGACTGTGATGAAGAACGGAAGGGCAACCAGCACACCGATGATGACCGCCAGCGGCCAGGCCGTGAACAGACTTGCGATCCCAAAGGCGATCAGGCCAGGGATGGCGGCCACGATCAGGCCGGCGATGGCCATGACGGCAAAGACCGGCAGGAGGATGAAGAACAGGATGATGGATGCGATCCCGTAGGCGATCATCAATCCGAACATCACCAGCCACATCAGGGCCGCGCTCTGCCAGTTGCGATTGACCAGGGCGAAACCGCGCTTGAACGAATCGCGCACATCCAGGTCTTCGAGCACGCAAACCCGCCAGACGAAGTGCCGCAGCCAGTTCAAAACGATCATACCGAGGCCAACCAGGAAGATGAACAGGAAGGCCAACCCGACACTGGCGATGATCCCAGTAACAGTAAGCCACTCAACATGGCTGATCACACTGTAATAAACTCCCATGCCGAGCAATACCAACAGGAGCAGCAGGCCGATGACCGGCAGGTTGATGACCAGGTTAATCAGGAACAACCGCCAGGCAGTGCGGTTCCAGCCGAAGCGCCAGCCCTGCTTGAAGCCGACCTTTGTACCAGTTTGTTCGTATTCATCCACCATGCGGATGACGGCCGTCTCGGAAACGTAGCGGAAGATGGCAACGATGGCGCTCACCAGCAGGATGAATAGAACCAAACCAACACCGACCCAGATGAGGGTGTTCAAGAATTTATCCGGATCCCGTACCAGCGGTTCGATGTTCTGCTCTGCCCATTGATTAAGATCATGAACGAACGGGGTATCTGGTTGATATCCTGAACCGTTACTGTAACCATTGCCGCCATCATCACCTCCTCCCCCATTGCCGGGGTTGTGGGGAGTATTGGCACCCCCGGCTGTCAGGGCCAGGATGATGCCGAAGATCCACAGCACCCTGTAATTCCACAGGATATGCCAGGCTCGTTTGAGGATTTTACCGATGTCGATCATTGTATTTCTCCTTTTCTAAATCTTTTGTTGCATACAGAAGTGGATTTCACGATCTTACAATCTTGCCGCTAGCCACCCGTTGCCGATTACGGCGCAGGAACCAGGTCAGCATGCCAGCCCAGTAGAGCAGTACGATCACAGCCTGCCAGAAGATGGGCGCCAGGAAGCTCGTGCTGAACAGATAAGCCCGGTCGAAGGCAGAGAGCATCTCCTGTCCAGCCTGGCCAAGTTGATTTCCGAACACGGATAAGGTGGTTGAATAGATCTCCGTGTGTCGGATTCCTTCGGGCAGCCATGCCGCGATGCTTTTCAGAAACCCGGCCTGCTCGAGGGTGGATACCGTACCACTTACCAGGAGCAAGGTCTGCAAAAAGACCCAGGCGGCAGTTACCCCAATCGGAACCAGCCACCAGGCAGAGGAACCGGTTCTCCGGGATCGGGAACGTTCCGGCAAGCGCGGCAGGCGCAGGGCCAGGTTGGCTGCGAAGCGTTCGGCAGGCGTGAAAAGATCGTTGGATTTATCTTCATGGAACATTTCTGCCAGCCTGCGTAAATCCTGCAATTCGTTCCGGCAGGCCTCACAGGATTGCAGGTGTGTTTCGACCGCTCGCAGGCGCGTCCCTTGCAGTTCGCCATCCAGGTAGGCGCCCAGCCAATCTTTCACATGTTCAGCCATTTGCAGCCTCCGTTTGTACATATACTTTTCGTATCATCTCAATAACTTGGAGGGCGGGGGGTGTGTGGGCGGCTTTGCCGCCCCCCCCATCTTCCCCTATTTATTGAGAAGTTACTACTTTTAGAAGTTCCCGCAGGCGGTTGCGGGCATAATTCAGCCGGGACATGACGGTCCCGATCGGGATGTCCAGCACACTGGAAATTTCTTGATAGGATAGTTCTCCATATTCTCGGAGCACCAGGACCGACCGGGCAGCCTCCGGCAGGGATTGGATTGCCTTTTGCAGCAGGGCATTCCGTTCCTTGTTTATCACGGTCGCTTCCGGTCCCGGAGCCTGATCTGTGACCATCAGTGCATCCTCGTCATCGAAAGAACTCTCCGGTTTACGGCGCAGCATATCCAGTGCGGCATTGACAGCGATCCGATACAACCAGTTGCGGAAGGATGTCTGCGGTTGGAAGGATGCCAGGTTGATCCAGGCCCGGATGAAGGCTTCCTGGGTGGCATCCTCGGCCAGTTGGATGTCACCACACATGCGGTGGACGACCCGGATGACACCAGGATAGTGCTGACGGGCCAATTCGCTGAATGCGCCCCGGTTACCGTGTTGTGCTCTTGAGACCAGTTCGGTTTCACCGGTCGTGATGGTTGCCACCAACTTCTTGCATCCTTTCTGTCTTTCTACTCAGTTAACGATGGAGAACGGCGATTTATTCGGATTTCAAAGCAGCCGTACCTATCGTACAACATATGACCAGAAATAAAACGGAGGACGTTCTTCGTCCTCCGTCACTGATCTTTCATCGATTTCTACTCTTCCGCCAGCACAATCACCTTATCTTCTGCCGAAAAAGTCACCCTCTCCGATTTCTTCGGGTTGGTGTGGACTCCATAAGCCTTCCCGGAATCTCCGGCTTCGTGCGCCAACCGGTAACCAAAGGCCAGATGTCCACGGCGACGGGCAGCCTCAACAACGGTGTAAAAATTAACCGGTTTTCCCACTTCCACATAGTCACCGGCCGGCTTGAGGTAAATCTCCGAGCCTTCCGGGTCGAAAACATCGTTGAAGACAGCCATCAGTTCGGCATTTTCCGAGAGTTGCGCCATCATCAAGCTGATGAGGTGCTCGCTGACGATGAAATCATCCACACGGGCAGCCTCGGCCAGCTCGCGGTTGCGTAGATCGAGCATTTCACTGACAATGGAGAAGGGTGTTTCATCCTTGTCAGCAATGTCGCGCAAGTGCAGGAGCGTAACGAGTGTTTTGGCGTCAGCGGTTTGGATATCGAGTCCAGCATAACTCAGGGCGATGATGTGATCATAATCGGCAGCCTTGAGTTCCTCGAGCAGTTCGCGGTCGGTGGTATCGCCACGGTGGAAATCCACTTTCTGGTTCTTCAGATGGCGCAGTTCCCGGCGCAGGGTGTCTTCAGCTTCAGCAGCCTCGTCTGAGACCGTGGTATCGGCCACCACCAGCACCCGTGATCCGTTTGTTACATAGTTATCCAGTTCACGGATGATGATCGCGGCACAGCGGTTCCAGCCCAGGATCAGGCACTTCTCCGGGGCAGGTCCGCGCGGTTGGGAGGCTCTGCCAATGGCACTTTCATCCACAGGGATGGATGACAGACCGGAGACACAGATGGTATCATCGTCAGCAGAGAGGGCGATGACTTGGTCTCCAGCAGCAAGACGAGTCTCCATGGCAGGGTTCAGGTTCACGGTCCCTTTGGCAGAGCGGATCCCCAGGATGGCGGAATCTTCGAATTGCAGCAATGCATCCCCGAAGTTCTTTCCAGTCAACGCGGGATCTTCCTTGAAGTAAATCTCATCGCCACCGTAGTTCATCAGTTCTGTATAGATCACCGAGAGACCCGATTGGCGCGATGTCTGTGCCACCACGCGGGCGATCAGGTCGCCGGTGAGAACGGCCAGCACCTTATCCTTTACACCCACCATCTTGACCACATCCATGTTCTTGGGGTCACGGATCTGGGTCACGATGTGATAGGCTTCGGGCCGGCGTTGGGGATTGTTGGTGAGTGCCAGGACAGTCTTGATCACATAGGAATCCGGGTCATCATCTTCGGGCGGCAGGATGATGATGGATTTTGCAGCATGCGGGCTGGCAATTTCAAGGTCGGTCAGATCGATCGGCGAACCGGAGCGGCAGATGATCTTCGTGCGGCCTCTGGTCTCGACACGGGCGCGGATCTCTTCCTCCATCTCCACCTTATCCTTGTCGGCAAGGATAACGAGGCGGGCATTGGGCTGGTTCTCATTGGCGATCATCAATTCCGACAGGATGGTGAATACCTGCGGTGACCAGCCGAGGATGAGGGTGTGTCCGTTCTCCAGCACCTGCGAGCGGCCTTTGCGCAGTTCTTCGAGTTTGCCTTCCACGCCGGCGGTCAGAACACCGATGAGGGTGCTGACGATGAACACGCCGCCCAGGGTGACGCCCAGCATGACCATGCGGAAGCCCCAGCCGGTGTCACCGCCCATCGTCCCGGCATCCAGGGTGCGCATCAGGCTGAGCCAGGCGGCTTCAATGAATCCGGGCGGATTGCTGCCTTCGGGCGCAAGCAACCGCCCTCCGACTGCGATGACCAAGCCTGCTGCCGCGATCAGCAGGAGAGAGATGAATGCCAGCCCGCCAATCAGTGCGGCGGTGCCTTTGGACATAAAATTATCAAAGAAATACTGCAAACGTTGGCGAAAAGTGGGTTTCATCGACATGATTCTCCTCCAAGGGAAAAGATGGGCTGATTATAGAGTGTTTTTATTGCATTGCCAATGGAAGTTGACGGATGATGCCTTTTTGCCTATACTGAGAAGAAGAGAGAGGAGGCCCTATGACAAACAAACTCACCTGGTACGGACATGCCGCCCTGAGCCTTGAGACCGGCGGCTACAAGCTCCTGATCGACCCCTTCCTGAAGGATAACCCTTCGGCCAATGTTTCCCCTGACACCATCGAAGCGGATTTCATCCTGATCACCCACGGCCACGGCGACCACGTTGGCGATACCGTGGCGATCGCAAAACGCACCAGTGCGACCGCCATCAGCAACCATGAGATCGCCGTCTGGTTGGATGGGCAGGGAGTGAAGGTGCACGGCCAGCACCTGGGCGGCGGGTACAAGCACCCCTTCGGCTACCTGAAGCTGACCCTGGCCCTGCACGGTTCGGCCCTGCCGGATGGCTCTTATGGCGGTAACCCGGCCGGCTTCCTGCTGACAACCAACGATGGGAAGAAGATCTACCTTGCCGGGGATACCGGCCTGTTCGGGGATATGAAATTGATCGGCGAGGAAGGGATCGATCTGGCAGTCATCCCCATCGGTGACAACTACACCATGGGTCCAGAGGATGCACTGCGGGCGGTCAGAATGCTCACCCCCAAGACGGTCATCCCGATCCATTTCGGCACCTGGGAGTTGATCGCCCAAAACCCCGAGGCATGGAAAACCCACGTTGAACAGGAAACGAAAACGAAGGTTGTTGTGCTGAAACCGGGAGAAACATTCCAGTTCTAAAGTTCGCAGGTTGGAAAGTTTGAAGCAAACATCCCTACCTGTGAACCTTCAAACGCTTGAACCTGGCAGCACCAGCGGCGCATCTGCAAAAGGATGGGGAACAACCTGTACCGGGAGGTGGTAGGCTGCCGAGATCAATTCCTGGGTCAGCACTTGTCTGGGATTTCCAAAGGCCCTGATCTCGCCCTCCACCAACAAGGCCACCTGGTCCGCATATCGGGCAGCCAGGTTCAGGTCATGCACGGCCAGCAGAACGGCCAGGTTATCCCGCCGGGCCAGGCCTTGCACAAGTTCCAGCAGGTGGACCTGGTATTGCAGATCGAGGTGAGCAGTCGGTTCATCAAGCAGCAGGATGGGGGTGGATTGCGCCAGGGCGCGCGCCAATAACACCCGCTGCTGCTCTCCGCCGGAGAGTTCCCCAATCCGCCGTTCGGACAACGCAAGCGCATCCACGCGCTGGAGGGCCTGTTTTACTCTTTCTTCATCAGCTTCAGAAGTCTGGCCGAGGAAATTCAGGTAAGGTGTACGGCCCATCAAAACCGTTTCCCAAACGGAAAAAGCGGGAGGGAGGGAGGCCGCCTGGGGAACAACAGAGAGCAGACGAGCGCGTTGCATCGGAGCAAGCGTAGATAACTCCTGTCCATCGGCCCATATCCTGCCGCCCTTCACTGGCACCACGCCGCTGGCCGCCCGGATGAGCGTGGATTTGCCTGCCCCGTTCGGACCGATCAACGCCACCACTTCCCCGCTGTTGACCTGCAAGGAAACATTCTTCAATACCGGGCGGCTGCCATAAGAGACAGACAGGTTTTCAATATTCAGCATCGCTCACACTCCCATTACTTCGATCACCAATCCACAATCACCAATCAAAAATCCTAAATCCAAGTTCACCAGTATCCCTGGTTCTTTGCCTTTCGCAAAACCCACAGGAAGAAAGGCGCACCGGCCAGGGCGGTGATAATCCCCACCGGCAGTTCCTGCGGGGCCAGGATGACGCGTGCCAGTACATCCGCCAGCAGGAGAGCCGACGCTCCCCCGAGGATGCTGAGCGGCAACAGGCGGCGGTAGTCCGATCCCTGCCACAGGCGCATGATGTGGGGGACGATCAACCCAATGAAGCCGATGATCCCGGAGAAGGCCACGGCGGCGGCAGTCGTCAGGGAAGCGGTGAGCAGGATCAAGGTCCGGGTGCGGGTGACGTTCAAGCCCATTTGCTGGGCCTGTTCATCCCCGAATTGCAGCAGGTTGAGGGTATGACCGAACAGCACCAGAGTCCCCAATCCAAGCAGGACATACGGCAGGATAGCCAGCACCGGCTCCCAGCCCGCCTGGGATGAACCCCCCAGCAGCCAGGCAATGGCCCGTCGCAGTTCGCCGGTCGAACGCAGCATCAGGAAGGAGGTCAACGCTGAGGCAAAGGCGCTGATGGCCACACCGGCCAGGATCAGGTTGGTTGTGGGCAGGGTCTTCCCCACCCGCGCCAGTGCATAAACGATGAATACTGTCAGCAATGCGCCGAGGAATGCCGCAATCGGCACGGCCATCAATCCCCAAAAAGTGTAAGGCCACTGGATGCTCATGGCTGCCACCGCACCCAGCCCCGCTCCGGATGCCACGCCAATCAAGTAGGGATCCGCCAGCGGGTTGCGGAAGAGTCCCTGGTAGGCCGTCCCGCTCCCACCCAAGGCCGCGCCGGTCAGCGCCACCAGGGCTGTGCGCGGCAGGCGAAGGGCAGCGATGATGAAGGCTGCCTGTGCCACGACCTGGGGAGATTTGCCGGTCAGCACCCGCCACAGGTCGGCGGGCGGGATGAAGACCGAGCCGATGGCGATGCTCAGTATGACAGCCAGCAGCAAGAGCAGGAGCAGGTAGAAGTAGGGACGGATTTTCATTGTCGGGTGGATCGTGCAAACATCCCGAAGGTTTTAGAGCGAAACACTGTTGAATTCCATAAACCTTCGGGATGGTGAGTGATTATTCGAATACTTCCGGATGCAGGATCCTGGCAAGTCCTTCCAGGCCATCCACCATGCGCGGGCCAGGCAGGGAAACCAGGTCATCATCGAAGGGGAAGACGGTGCCATCCCGGACCGCGGTGAGCACCTCCCAGCCGGGACGCGCCGCCACCTTTTCGGGCGTTTCGCCATAGATGGAATCGCCCAGGATGATGATGGCCGGATCGCTGACGATCAATTGCTCCAGGCTGATCTCGGCCCACTGGCCTTGCAATTCTGAACCGATGTTGATCCCGCCAGCGCGGGCGATCAACAGGTCAACAAACGTGCCGGGGCCGGCTGTATAGGGCTTGGTCGGGTCGGTGGCATCCAGTTCGTAATAGACGGTTGGGGCATAGCTCAAAGGCGCCACTTTTTCATCCACTGCTGCGACGCGGGCTTTGAGGGTTTCGATCAAATCGGCGGCTTCCTCCTCGCGGCCGGTCAATTGGGCGATGATCTCCAGGTTGATGTACATCTCTTCCAGGGTGAGCGGGTTGGCCAGGAAATAGACCGTCAGGCCAAGCCCTTCCAGCGAGCTGACCAGTTCGGGCGGGTTGATGCCGCCGGCGATCACCAGGTCGGGTTCGAGGGCTACAATGGCTTCCAGGTTGTATTCCCCCCACGAGCCGCCGATATCCATCGCAGACAGGGCTTCAGGTGGATAATCAGAGAACAGGTCTCGGCCAACCACCTGGCTGCCTGCGCCGATGGCGAACAGGATCTCGGTTGTGGCCGGCGTGAGCGAGACGACGCGCTGGGCCGGGCTTTCGAGCGTCACCTGGCGTTCCAGGCCGTCGGCCATCGAGATAACTGCAGAATCCGTACCTTGCGCAGCCTTTGGCCCACAGGCAGCCAGCAGGAATAGAAGTGCCAAAAACAAAAAGAACTTTCGGTTCATGTGGAAATTCTCCTAGGTTGATATGCATGGACATGGATGTTCCATAATCCGAATCAAAATCCCCTGCCGTTGAGACAGGGGAGGGGGGAGTGGCAATCCAACTGGGCCGTCCCACCTCCTTTCCACGAGAGTGTGGTAAACTGACCGGGGCGGGCGACCTGACTTCTTAGTTGGATAGTTGAGTGGTTCAGTAGTTCGGAAACTACAAAAATAGATAACTACAAAACTATATAACTAATTTCACAGTTGCGGGACAGTGCCGGACTTACACCGGCTTCGCCTTTGAGCCTTCCCATCCGGGGGCTAAGGCACCCTGGTTGTTATTCTGTTGTGGGAGTATTGTATGCCGGGATGGGTTGGGCGTCAAGATAGCATTGACAGGCTCCCCCATCCGCATTATAAGGGTCGCCATGCCTCGAAATCAGATCGTTCTGGTAATCATTTTGGCAGTGCTCCTGCCTGCCTGCAACGGTGGCGTCCAGGCTGCCGCGACCGAACAGCCATCGATTCCAACGCCAACCCAAACTGCAACGGAAATCGTCACACCTGTGAATCCTTCCGTCCCCACCGGTACGCCCACTCCCTGGCCTGCCTGGTACACCCATCTCGATCCATCTTACAATACCCTGAAATATCAATATGCACAGGTGACGAACGAGCAGGCGAAAGTTTACCCAAGCTTGAAGGCTGCATCCAGTAACTCGATCAATTACGCCCTGCTCCCCAAGAACCCGGCCTATGTTGCCATCCTTGGTGGTCAGGCGCTCGATGAGAACAGTTTCGTAGAACTGGAATCCGGCCAGTGGATTGCCGTCAATGACTTACGGTTCGTGAAACCATCCTCCTTTGCTGGCATCCTGCTCAACTGGCAGGTGGATTTCCGCTTTGGATGGGTGCTGCAAGATACGGAAAGTGTCGATGCGCAGGGAGTGCCAGTTCACAGGTATTCCCGCTATGAAATCATCCGCGAGATACCCAGCCGGGTAGTAAAAGCGGGATATATCTCGGTCGGAGATGGCGAGTGGCTGCCGGAGGATGCGCTGGCGTTGACGGATGCCCAGGCTCCTGAAGCTGCCGGGCGATACCAGTGCCGATTCATCCATGTTGATTTGACCGAGCAAATCCTGCGTCTGTACAATGACTGCCATTTGGTTTTCGCCACCCTGGTTTCAACCGGCGAAAACCCAGCCTGGACACCTCCCGGTTGGTTTTTCATCAACCATAAGGATGAAGAAACATACCTGAATTCACCCCAGGAAACCATCAGCAGCTACTACCTGGAAAGCGTGCCTAATTTTATGTCTTATTATGGCGACCTGGGACTCCACGGCGTTTACTGGCACGATGATTTTGGCACACCAGTCTCGCACGGCTGCATCAACCTGTCACCGGCAGATGCCCGCTGGCTGTATGAATGGGCCGACATTGGCGAACTGGTTATCATCAGTGCAGGTGACTGATGCGGCATTGACACCCCTCCCCTTACGCATTATAAGATTTCACATATGAACAGAAAACATTCATTGACAGGTTTGATCCTGGCTTTCCTCCTGGCAGCCTGTACTGGCACCCCCGCCCTACCCGGGATCACGCCAGTAGCAGGGGATACACCTTCCCCTACCCCGGTTCCCACAGGGGTCACACCACCTACGGTCACACCTGTACCTACACCCATCCCGCCGGTAAGAGTTTCAGCTGGCGACCTGGCACTCTTCAACGGGGATTATGAGCGCGCCAGGGCTGAATACCAATCCGCTTATTATTCGACAGGAGATCCCGCAGTCCGTGCTGCGGCGCTGTATGGGTTGGGACGCACCGAATTCGAAGATGGGAATTACAACCTGTTCACCCTGAACCCTTTGCGCGAACTGGTTGCCGCCTATCCCGATTCATCCTATACCCCGCCTGCCTATATCTTGTTGGGTAAAACCTATGATGAGCTGATGCGCTACGGCGAGGCGGCTGAAGCCTACGCCGCCTACCTTAACCTTGAATCCGGTTTGTTGGATGCATACGCGCAGGAATGGCGGGGAGATAGCCTCTGGAATGCTGGCGATCCATTCAACGCGATCGATGCTTACCTGGCCGCCCTGGCTGCGCCACGAACCGGTGACCGCACATCCCTGGAGATCAAGATCGCCCGCGCCTATGCCGATGCCGGGGATGCCACAATCGCCTTGAACAGGTATGCGGATATCGCTGCGCGTTCATCCAATGATTACATCAAAGCCCAGATGGATTTCCTGAGTGGGCAACTGTATCTCAACCTGGGCCAACCAGATCAGGCTTACCCATTTTTCCAGCACACCGTCTTGAACTATCCCCTCGCATACGATTCCTTCTCAGCATTGGTTGCACTGGAAGAGGCCGGCATCTACGTGGATGATTTGAGCAGTGGACTGGTTTACTATTTTGCCGGGCGCTACGGAACAGCTCTGCTGGCGCTCAACCGCTATGAGATCGCCAATCCACAGAACGATGGCACGGTCTACTACTATCGTGCACTGGCCTTAAGGGAACTCGGTTACTATGGCGATTCCATTTTGGATTGGGATTACCTGATCGATAACTACCCCGAAAACCGCTACTGGCTGACAGCCTGGGACGAGAAGGCCTATACGCAATGGGCATATCTCAATGACTACACCGGTGCAGCCCAAACCCTGATGGAATTTGTTTCTTATGCACCATCCAGCCTGGACGCGCCGCGTTTCATGCTCAGCGCCGGCCGGATGTACGAACGCGGGCAGGATCTGGAAAATGCCGCGCTCACCTGGGAGCGCCTGGCAGACCAGTATCCCGCCAGCAACCTGGTACCCCTGAGCCTGTTCTGGGGCGGCATCGCACGCTACCGGTCCGGCAACCTGGACCTGGCATTGGTGGATTTCCAGCGCAGCCTATTGCTCTCCACCGCATCCGAAGACCAGGCGCGGGCCTACTTCTGGATCGGAAAGATCCAGCAATCCCTGGGCAATACCCCGGAAGCCCAGACCGCCTGGCAGCAGGCGGCCACCATCGACCCGACCGGATACTACAGCGAACGCGCCCAGGACCTCCTGCTGGGAAGAGATTATTTCGAACCTCCGGCATCCTACCACCTGACATACGATGCTGCAACTGAGCGTGCCGAAGCCGAAACCTGGATGCGGGTAGTATTCGGGCTACCTCCTGATACCAACCTGGGTTCACCCGGTGTGCTGCTCGATGATCCCCGCCTGCAACGCGGCACCGCTCTCTGGGAACTGGGTTTCTACGACGATGCCCGTCTGGAATTCGAGGATCTTCGCCAGGCGGTCAGCGAGAACTCTGCCGATTGTTACCGCTTGGGGAATTACCTGCTCGACCTGGGCCTGTACCGCTCAGCCGTCTTCGCCCACCGCCAGGTGCTCACCCTGGCTGGCATGGATACGCAGGCTGAAACCTTGTCCGCGCCGCGCTATTTCAACCATGTCCGCTATGGGCCTTATTATGCGGATTTAATCATCCCCATCGCACAATATCACGATCTGCATCCACTCTTGCTGATCAGTATCATCCGTCAGGAAAGTCTTTTCGAGGGGTTCGTGCGATCAGGCGCCGGGGCACGTGGTTTGATGCAGATCATCCCCAGTACGGGTGAGACCCTTGCGGCAAGTATCGGTTGGCCCCTAGATTACACCGCAGATGATTTGTACCGCCCCTATGTCAGCATTACGTATGGCGCGCACTATCTGGATTTGAACCGGGATCGTTTCAATCGCAATTACTATGCCGCCCTGGCAGCCTATAATGGCGGACCAGGAAACGCAGCCATCTGGCTGGAACTGGCAGGCAACGATCCTGACTTACTTGTGGAAATCATCCGCTTCGAGGAGACCCGTACATACATCCGCAGCATCTACGAAATATTTGCCATGTATCGCAACCTGTACAGCACAGTACCATAATAACTTTGCCAGATGGAATCATGCGCGCCCAACCGTTCGTTGGGCGCGTATTTGTTTTTCGGCCGAGAACGGGTCAACTGATATTCTCGATAACCCTTTGATGAAGATCGCCGGCGCTGATATCCAGCACAGAAACCAGTTTATCCCGCCCGGTCATGCCGGCAACAATCTCGATCTTGGAAGGGGCTACATCCAGGATGCCAGCCAGAAATTTGATCAGAGCTTCATTTGCCTGGCCTTCCGTGGGTGCCGCTGTCAGGTGGATTTTGACCGTCCCATCGCTCAACACTTCCGTGATCCGGTTCCGGCTGGCCCGAGGTGTCACCCGCACAGCCAGAGCTGCACCCTTCCTTCCATCATGTAAATGGTATTTTCGATGTGGCATAATTTACCTCAAGATATACAGGAGATTCCTCAAACCGAAGGATACGATCTGGATCAGGATGATCAAAACCAGGGGGCTTAGGTCGATCATCCCAAGCAATGGAACAACCCGCCGGATGGGTGCCAGCAGTGGTTCGACAATTGTGTCGAGCGCCCTCCGGACGGGGTGATAAGGTTGCATAAAGTATGAAAGGATAACCGAAACGATCACCACCAGGATTAAAGCCTGACTCAAGAAATTGATCAGGTTAATCAAAAAAGTTATCATCAATGATTCCCGTTATATGCTTCGCTCACCCAGGATGGCCTGCCCGACCCGGACATAGGTGGCGCCTTCCTGGACGGCTGCAACAAAATCCACACTGGTGCCCATCGAGAGTTCCTGCCAGTTTGCCTGGGGAAGTTCCTTTCGGAGGAATTCCCGCAGATTCCACAGATGTCGGAAAAAAGGCCGCGTCCGTTCCGGGTCTTCGAAATAGGGCGGCATGGTCATCAAGCCACGCACTTTCAAGCTGGGCAGGGCAAGGATTTTTTCGAACTCAGGCAACAGATCCGGCCAGCGATCTTCATCCCAGGCAGGCCAGCCATATTTACTCTGCTCGCCACTGACATTGGCTTCCAGCAGAACAGGCATGGATTTACCTTGTTCCTCCAGGAAACGGTTCAAGCGGTAAGCCAGTTTGAAACTATCCAGGGAATGGAGCATGTCAAAGTTCCGAGCCACGAGAGCAGCCTTGCGGCCCTGGATGTGACCGATCATGTGCCATTCTACCGCAAAATCCTGGCGCAGGGCTAGGATTTTATCCAACGCTTCTTCTGCATAATTTTCGCCCAGGATACATGCCCCTGCCTCGGCTGCCGCACGGACAACCGCCAGCGTCTGCGCCTTGGTGACCACCACTAAACGCACCGCATCCGGATCCCGACCCGACTGTTGCGCGGCCTGGACGATCTGCTCCAATACGCGCAGGTAACGTGTTTTGATCGATGCAACCAGGTAAGCCTCCATTAACCTACCAATGCCAGGATTGCACCAAACCGGCCTGTACGGCCATGTTCGGCGCGATGGGAAAACCAATCATCCGTATGGCAGGCTGTGCACACGCCGGCAACTTCTATCTGCCTGATACCCTCCCGTTCCAACCAGAGACGGTTGGCAGCCCATAGGTCAAAGTGTTGGCCGTGATGATTGGATGATAGTAACCCGGGCGAATCGGCCCCAAACGCCTGTTCGACCTGGGCAACAACCTCAGGGCCGACCTCATAGTGATCCGGGCCGATGGAGGGGCCGATGGCAGCCAGAAGATCCGCCGGATCGGTCCCGTATTGGTCGTGCATGGCCCGGACGGCTTTCCGTACAGCTCCCAATACGGTCCCCTTCCAACCTGCATGCACCAACCCAACAACCTGGCGCACGGGATCCTGCAGGAAAATGGGCACACAATCTGCAAAACGCATGAACAGGGTTACAGAAGGTTGGTCTGTGAGAATGGCATCCGCCTGTTCATGAGGCACATCAGGTGGACGGGGGGCATCGGCGATGACAACCTTCGTACCATGCACCTGCCAGGCATCGAACGCGGAATCCGCCCGACGGTCAAGCGCTGCAAAAATCCTCAAACGGTTCTCGCGCACACATTCCACCTCATCCCCCACGGTGCCGCCGACATTGAGCGATTCGTACGGAACGCGGCTGACGCCTCCCTGGCGCGTAAAGATGGCCTGGACGATATTCTCTCCCAGGGTTTCAAAGGTGAAATAGCGGATGCCGTTCTTGGACTGAAAAGGCATGATGAATTTATGCTTGCTTTTTGACAACAACTGCGAACTTCTTGGCCAGCAGCTTTCGGGTTTCGATCATTGTCTCTTCGATTGAAGGGAAGGCAAACCAGGCTGTGGAAAAGCCGAACAAGAAACCCGTCAGGGTTCGCAGGAAAGGCGTGCTCTCGCGATAGGGTAAAAGGTTATGGATGGCTTCGAACGGCAGTTGGCTGACAAGTTGCGAAAAACCATCCAACCCCACCGGTCCAAGCCCGATCAACAACCACAGCAACCAGTGTAGCTGGGGGATACGTCGTCCGGTTACGGAGAAGATCAACCCGAACAACAGCAGCGAACCCCAGATGGCCACATCCCGTTCGCAGAGGGCAACCTTATAACCAACGAACGGTTCGCCTATGTACTCGCGCGCCGCCAGCCGGCCCGGATCGTTCACATCGGTAATGCCGGAAACTTCTTCAAACGACAGGATCTCATCCATCCCGGCGGCATCGTGCGGATAGGCCGCCTGTTCGCCAAACAGGAACCACGAGCGGAATCCCCACTGGTGGCAGAGCGGGCTATAGATTTTATAAACCACATTCGCGGCGCCATCCAGCCCGGCCTGCTTGAGAACCGGCGCCAGGAAGGGGATCCCAACGTACAAGAGCAGGAAGAGGTTGAACACCAGCATGTAATGCCGCGAAAACCAGTACGAGAATCGATCTGCGCCGGTGATGCTTTGACCGCGAGCTACCGCGCTTTGATAAGCCTTATCATCCACGCGCTGGAGTTGATCCTTGCGGTCAGCAGCAGCCCGCAGGGATACTTCCAGATTCTGGCGGGTAAACGGAGCCTTCAACTTATAGGGTCCTACCTCGACAACCGGGATTTCCAATACATAGGCCTTCTGCAGGGCAGGTTCAGAATCAATGTTGATCACCACCAGGCGGTGCGGCACTTTTTCCTGCAAGGCATTCAGGTCAGCCTCCGCCTGCTCGCACAGGTGACAATCCGGGCGCGAATAGAGGGTAACGGTCAGCATGGCTACAGGCCGAAATCCACGCCCAGACTGTTGGGCGCCAGTAGCGCCAGTTTCCCCAGGATGAGCAAAATGCCGACCCCAACCAGGATCACCCCCATCGCGATCTCCACGATCCGCATCACCTTGCCATACCGGCGCAGGATGGTGGTCACCCAGCCAACGCTCAAGGCAGCCAGCAGGAAGGGCACCCCCAACCCGGCAGAATAAGATGAAAGCAGGACAAAGCTATAGCCAATCGAACCACCCGTGATCGCCAGGGCTGAGATAAGACTGAGCACCGGCCCTACACATGGCGACCAGCCAGCCGAAAAGAAAACACCCATCAGCGCGGAAGATAGATAACCCCACTTGCGATCAACCTTCTTATGGACGCGGATATCGTATTCCAAAAATGGGATGCGGAAAACGCCGATCATGTGCAGGCCAAAGATGACCACGATCAGTCCGCCAATGCGGGCCAGCCAGAGACGGATGTCATATAAGAGACTGCTGAGCGCCCCCAGGGTCAGACCGAAAGCCATGAAGATAACGCTGAAACCAACCACGAAGGCCAGGCCATGCAGGAATGTAATCCAGCGATTGCCAGCGGCCGCCTCGCCGCCTGCGGCACGTCCGCCCAGGTAGCCGAGGTACGCCGGTACCAGGGATAACACGCAAGGGGATAAGAAGGAAGCCAGGCCGGCGAGAAAAGCCAGACCAATCGTCAGGTTATCGGTTGTCATCATACCTCTCAATATTTTCTTTCAGTAACAATAACATGCGTGCTGCCGGATTTCCAATCCGTCCACCCCACTTCGCCCTGGGCAAGGGAACAGGCCGGGGTCGTCCAACGGAAGATCCACTTGGCATCCTGCGGGCGACAGTTTATGCATCCGTGTGAACGCGGTTTTCCAAAATCATTATGCCAGTGCACGGAATGGATGGCCACGCCGCTGCCGACAATGAAAGTGGTCCATCCAACGCCAGGCTCTTCGTAACCGGTCTCCAACGTACCGGCTGCCATGCGCAGTGAAACATATTTATGATGCGTGCTGTGCTCGCCAAGGGGTGTCTCCCAGATATCCACCCGTTCCCCAAGGTAATTGAACAACGCACCTGTTGAAACGCGGCAGAAGAAAACCTCGCGGCCAGATTCATAGCATCCAAGTGTCTGGCGGGTTACATCGATTTTGATGATTTTTTCATCCGGAGCCACATCCGGACTGAGCGGCGCAACCTCCTCTTCGGCGATGGGACGGAAGGCGGCTCCATCCGCCCAGAACAAATCGCCTGGATTGCCGTATCGCTCGTTGATACGGTATAAGGTCTGGCCACCATCACCTGCTTTTATCTGGTCGATCCAGAGAACCTGGCTGTAATAGAAGCGCGGGGTATAACCGTCGTTGGTTAACCGGCTGGCCCATTCCGAATTTCCCTCCATAATCAAGTTGACATAAGGAACCGTCACTTCCGCCCAGAAACCTCCCGCATATTCACCGGAAAGCCCGCTCATGGGCGTGTTCGGCATGTTCCGAACGGGCTGAAGGTTGGGGGAGTAAACATATCCTTCCGGTGTCTCCACCCAACGCTGGTTGAAGGGGTTGTTGTAATCCGGGTTGATTGCAGGGACTTCCCGCAGCCAGGACAGGACCGTATCCTCGTATACTTCCTTGACAATGGAGCTGTTCACATCGGGGGCGCTGCGGATGGTGACCTTGCCTCCCGTGCAATTGCGCGCCAGCAAATCCCCTTCCGGGAATTCGGGCAGGGGAAGAACCTGGTTTATCGGGTTCAGTGCCAGGGTCCCGAGGCCGAGGCCAGCCAGTTTAAGAAAATCTCGCCGCGAGAGCGAGGGGATGGAATTCACTTTGGTTTTCATGGCAAATTTCAGTCAACGATGAACGTGACGATGAATCCTTCGGTACAAGGATACCCGTAAACAGGGCAACCGTCAACCAAGATATTAGGACAGGCTTAATAATGGGGGCGGGACTTCCCTGATGAGAAGTCCCGCAAATGGCCTCACGAATAATTACTTCTTTTTCTTCCCTTCCACCAATTTAACATATCTCTCCAGAACCCAGCCTTCAGTAACGCTCAATACCGCATCCCCTGACTTGATATCCATCACAGCCTCCCCACGTACCGCAGCCCGCTTGCGCAATGGGGCTGCATCCAGGCGCGCCATCTTGGGGGCAGCCTTGAACAGGTGCATGGTGATGATATCGTTCTTCTTCCCGGTCGCGATCCCGGCCAGTTTCACACCGCGTGGCAGTTCCCAGGCGATGACACCCTTGCCGTAACGACCCTGTTTGGGAAATTCCTTCACATCCACGCGTTTGCCCTTGCCATCCGATGCAACCAGGAAAACCTCGCCCATCGTTGGCAGGATCTGGCAGCCAACAACTTCCTCGCCCACACCTAATTTGATGCCATTGACACCTGCCGCCACCAACCCCATCGGGCGCACTTCCTCCTCCGTGAACCGGATCGACATCCCGGCCGAGGTTGTAAGCAGGATCTCCTTCTTGCCATCTGTCAAAACAACCCAACCCAAACTGTCGCCATTGTTGACCTTAACCAGCACGAAGGTCTGCGCGGAGGGGCCGGGCAGCTCACCCACCAGGGATTTCTTGACCAGGCCGCCGAGGGTCATCGTGAGAACGTACGTTTCCTCGGCCAGCATGGACTTCCTGGCTGGCAGGGCAAAACCGCAGACCGGCATCTCGCCTTCCCGCAGGGGACTGACTTTGTTGAACGGGGTTCCATCGCCCAGTTTCTCGCCCTCCGGCAGGGTGTGGACGGCCACTGCGGCAGCTTTGCCGGTTCCCGTTACCAGGTAGAGCGTATCGGTGGAATTGGCCTGCACCAGCAGGCGCGGCGCTTCTGAGCCGCTCAAGCGGGGCGGTTTCTCATCGCGGGTGCGAGCCACCAAGCCATCAGTCGTCATCCCGATCCATACTGTTTTATCCGGCTCGAGTTCGGCAGCCGTTAGGGGGGCAGCCTTCTTCTGGCGGCCTTTCAGGCTGAAGATCTGTGTGCGGCGCGCATCCCCATATGCCGCTTTGACCTTGAGCAACTCGTCCGCAGCCAGGCCGCGCATCTTCTTGGGTGATTTCAGCAGCGATTCGAATTCCTTGATGAGTGCCAGCGTTTCCTTGTATTCGGTTTCGACCTTCTTGCGTTCGAGTGCGGCCAGACGGCGCAATTGCATCTCCAGGATGGCATTGGCCTGGATCTCCGTCAGCTTGAAACGCTTCATCAGGCGGGTGCGGGCAGTCTCCACGTCCGGCGCGTTGCGGATGAGGGTGATGACAGCATCCAGGTTCTTGAGCGCCACCATCAGCCCTTCGAGGATGTGCGCCCGGTGACGTGCCCGATCCAGGTCGAACTCAGCCCGCCGCCGGATGACCGTCAGCCGGTGTTCCAGGTAGACGCGCAGGGCCTGCTTGAGGGTCAACAGGCGCGGCTCGCCGCGTCCATCCTCCCCCGCCACCAGGGCCAGCAGGATGATGCTGAAAGTGGATTGCATCGGCGTGCGTTTATAGAGATCGGCCAGCACTTTATCGGGCTCGACGTTCTTGGTCAATTCGATAACGATACGCATCCCCTGGCGGTCGGATTCATCCCGCAGGTCGGTGATGCCCTCGATAACGCCTTCTCGGGCCAGTTCGGCGATACGCTCGATCAAGCTGGATTTGTTCACGGCATACGGCAACTCAGTGACAATGAGGCGGCTTTTGCCGCGTTCCATCTCTTCCACGTGGACACGGGCCTGGATCGAAATCCGGCCGCGCCCCTTCCCGTAGGCCGCCTCGATGCCCTCCTCGCCCTTCTGCTGGATGATGACACCGCCCGTCGGGAAATCCGGTCCCTGGACAAAGTTCATCAGTTGCCCGATGGAAATATCATCCATTTTCTCCCAACGCTCCAGCATATAAACCAGGGCATCCACGATTTCTCCCAGATTATGGGGCGGGATGGATGTGGACATGCCAACCGCAATACCAGTTGCGCCGTTGACAAGCAAATTGGGGATGGCAGCCGGGAGCACGGTCGGCTCGGTCAGGGTGTCATCGAAGTTGGAAGAGAAATCTACCGTGCCCTTGTTGATATCGTTCAACAGGTCGAGGGCGGCAGATGTCAGGCGGGCTTCGGTGTAGCGCATGGCTGCCGGGGGATCGCCGTCGATCGAGCCGAAGTTGCCCTGGCCATCCACCAGCAGGGTGCGCATGGAGAAATCCTGCGCCATGCGGGCCATGGCTTCATATACTGCTGCGTCACCGTGCGGATGGTATTTGCCCAACACTTCACCGACGATACGGGCAGATTTTTTGTATGCGCTTTCGGCGCGCAAACCCATATCATACATGGCATACAAGATACGCCGGTGAACGGGCTTGAGGCCATCGCGGGCATCCGGCAGGGCGCGGGCGACGATCGTGCTCATGGCGTAGTCAAGGTACGCCTGCTGCATCTCATGATCGATATCGATTTTACGGACAAGGCCGAGTTCCATAACAAACATCTCCTGCCGCTATCTTACGGGGAAAGGGACGAGGCGTCAAGTTAAGCAACAAGGCGGGAACCAAATCCCGCCTTGAAACCGATTTCAGGGACGCTTTGAATTATGGAGTGAAATTGATCGTCTTGGAGAGGCAGGTTCCAACCAGCCCATTCTGCGAACATAGTTTGACCGTGGCCGACATAGCATGGCCAGCAGGGTTGTAATTGAAAGGAACGGTGGTGGTTGTAACTCCGCCTGGTTCTCCCGGGGTCAGGTCACCCTGGCTGAGTGATAGAACACAACCACCGTATTCGTCGAAGGTGTCGGCAGTAAAGGTTTTAGTTACCGCCGTCACCGTGTCGGTGACAACGATCTGGACCGATTCCCAGGTGATGCCACCCGTATTGGTAATACTGAAAGTAGGCGCATACAATGCACCGCAATTCGCCATTAATTTGTAGAAGACGCTGAAATCCGCGGTGGGAGTAGGGGTCAGGGTCGGTTTCGGCGTAGGCGGCGGCGTATAAACAGGAAGCGCCCCGATATCCCCGGTCACGGTGGCGTACCCTCCCCACACCCAGCAATACGCATACAGGTTATCCGGGTTACGGATATACCAGGATGTATTGTAAGGATCCTTAGCAATCACTTCAGCTTCCTGGCCAACATTGACCGTGCCAACCAGATCATATTCCGATCCCGGTCCAGTGCGACAATAGGTGTTCTGTGAGACTGTCAGCATGGGCTTGGTTGGTGTCAATGTCAGGGTTGGGGCAAGGGTTAGCGTCGGGGCAAGGGTAAGGGTCGGCTCAGAGGGGATGGGAGATTCAGCCTGTACGGGCGGCGGCTCTCCACCGGGTTGCTCGGCGGCCATTGTTCCGGCTACGCCCGTCAGAACGACAGCCGTCATATCGACTGGCGAGGGGGCTGTTTGAACCTGGACCACGATGGGAAGGTTGCAACCCGCCAACCAAAGCAGCAATACAATGAGCAGGATGATAGGGATCGATTTTCTTTTCATGGGTACCTCCGCATCATAATCATACAAAATTTTTCCAGATAATACAATCCCCTTTTGGTAAACAAAAAAGCCGCCCCTTGGGTGGGACGGCTTTTATGGCTCCTGGCGGAGGACTTGAACCTCCAACCTAGCGGTTAACAGCCGCGCGCTCTGCCGATTGAGCTAGCCAGGAAAGCGTCCTGCATTATACGGTTATCTCCAGCCCATGTCAAGCAAAGTTGCAAATCTTCATGCGGACTCGGAGCGGTATTTGATCACGCTCAGGTGATCGAGCTTGTCCCAACGGTGAGTGGCTGTGATCCGGCGCACCGTGCCGGTCAGGCCGCGCACCACCAGGCTGTCGGTGCGGGCGCCCGTGCCAAAATACTTCACGCCATCCAACAGTTCACCATCGGTGATGCCGGTAATGGCAAAGAAGACATCCTCGGATGAAACGAGATCATCCATGGTCAGTAATTTATCGAAATTGTAGCCCATTTCGAGACCACGGCGAAGTTCAACATCATCACGCGCATACAGCTTGCCCTGGATCTCTCCGCCCATGGCGCGCAGGGCACAGGCCGCCAATACGCCCTCGGGAGTGCCGCCGATGCCAAACAAGACGTCGATACCAGACTCAGGCCAGGCCGTATTCAGGGCCGCAGCCACATCCCCATCCGGGATGATGCGGATGCGGGCTCCACACCTGCGGATTTCTGCGATCATTTCCTCGTGGCGCGGGCGGTCCAGGATGATGGCGGTCAGGTCCTCCACTGCCCTGCCTTTGGCCTTCGCGATGGCCTTCAGGTTTTCTTCCATGGGGGCATCGATATCAACCTTGCCCTTGGCCTCCGGACCAACGGCGATCTTGTTCATGTACACGAATGGACCGGGATCGAACATGGTACCGCGCGGGGCAATCGCTACCGTCGAGATGGAGTTCGAGCGCCCAAATGCCAGCGGGCGCGTCCCGTCGATGGGATCGACAGCGATATCCACTTCGAAACCCGTCCCCGCCCCTACATGTTCGCCGTTATACAACATGGGCGCCTGGTCCTTCTCCCCTTCGCCAATCACAATGATGCCGTTGATCTCTATCGAGTTCAACACCAGCCGCATGGCATCCACAGCAGCTTTATCCGCAGCCGGTTTATCCCCGCGTCCCATGAAACGACCGGCAGCCAGGGCGGCTGCTTCGGTCACTCTCACCAGGTCCAACGCCAGGTTCCGGGTTGGCTCAGCAAAATTCATCATAACCTCCTGTATTTATTGGATAAACCAGACGATGAAATAATATCCCAGTACGGCGGCCCATATCCAGGAATCGATCCGATCCAGGAATCCGCCATGACCCGGGATGAGGTTGCTCGAATCCTTGCTATTGGCCTGGCGTTTGATCATGCTTTCGCCCAGGTCACCCAGGGTGGTCAGCAGGGAGAGCACCAGCCCCAACAAACCTCCCAGCCACCAGGGGATCGTCAATCCGCCCAGAACAGGCCACAGGAGGGTCAGCCCTGCCCCGCCCAGTGTACCGAAGAAAACGCCTCCCCAGTACCCTTCCCAGGTTTTCTTGGGGCTCAAGCGTGGGCTAAGCTTATGACGACCAAAGCGGGAGCCGATGAAATAGGCCGCTGAGTCGGCAATCCATACCGATCCCAAGGATAGCAGCAGATACCATAAACCATCCGGCAGGGCGCGCAAGTCAATGAAGTAAGCACCGATCCAGCCAAGATAGATGATCCCGCCAATTGTGATACTGAAGTCAGTGGCAGCTTGGTCTCGACCACGCTCGAAGGCCACCAGGTGCCTGGTCATCGCAGCCAGGCCGAGAACCGCCAATACCATTGCAGACAGATCAGGCGCATACCTGCGGGCAGCGACAAGCAGGAACACCCCGCCCACCGTCAAGATGGGGGATGGGAAAAAACCTGCTGCCCGGAAAAGATGAGTGTATTCCCAGGCAGCCAGTACAAGCAAAAGGGTGATGACGATGAAAAAGGGGGTATTACCGATGATTATCGCCGGCAGGCCAATGGCAGCCAGCACAAGCGCAGCCAGAACGCGTTTTAGAAGCATCCGTTAATCCTTATCCACCTGGGATAATCCGCCATAACGGCGGTCGCGCTGCCCAAATACCTCCAACGCCTTGCGTAATTCTTCCTTATCAAAATCAGGCCAAAAAGTTGGTGTGACATACCACTCCGAATAGGCTGTTTGCCAGATTAGAAAATTCGATACACGCAATTCCCCTGAGGTGCGTATGATCAGGTCCGGATCCGGAATGCCTGCCGTAAACAGGTAACGATTGACCAGTTCAACATTGACTTCATCCGATTTTAAGTTGTCCTTGATCATGCGCTGGATGGCGCAGACGATCTCATCCCGACCGCCATAATTGAAGGCGACATTCAGCACCAGCTGGCTGTTATTTTTCGTCAACTCGATGGCATCCAGGACCTTTTCCTGGATCTTGGGATCCAGGCGCTCCAGCCTCCCAATGTGCCGCAATTGTACCCCTTCCCGATAGAGTTCATCCAACTCGCGGTCGATGACATCCTCCAGGATTCGCATCAGCCCCTGGACCTCCTCCTGCGGGCGGCCCCAGTTCTCGGTCGAAAAGGCATAGATGGTCAGGTATTTGACGCCGAACTCCACACAGGCGGTGATGATCCGGCGCAGGTTCTCAGTCCCGGCACGGTGACCAGCCAGCCGCGGCAAGCCGCGCCGCAGCGCCCAGCGC
>Ga0209285_10000116_pt1 | contig 28681 bp, 26 predicted proteins | sample PPLLak3March2015_2_FD_187249 | JGI IMG/M metagenome (GOLD analysis project Ga0209285, IMG submission 187249) | Freshwater sediment microbial communities from Prairie Pothole Lake near Jamestown, North Dakota, USA - PPLs Lake P8 Core (3) Depth... | ecosystem: Environmental > Aquatic > Freshwater... | reverse complement strand
CGCATCGCCCAGGGGCGCCGCGAGCGGCACCCGCCGCGCCGGACACCCGCATCCGACGCGTCGATAAGCGCCGGAGAAAACGTGTCTCCTGACTCGGGCAAGAGCGTGCGCTTCAATAGACGAAGTCGATGATGTACCAGTCGGTCTGTTCATCCCAAAACGACACGAAGAACAGCACGTGGTGAAGATTGAACGGCAGGATCTTTTTGCTGACCTCGGCCTTGGTCCGCAGCTCGTAGCGAGCGTCTTTCTCCATTCGGTTGAGCGCAACGATCTTGAGGCCCTCGATATGGTTCATCCACCGCTGCGCCTCCTCGAAAGACGGGGTCGTCTCCGCTTCATAGCCGGTCCACGACCGCCTGATCGTGAACTCCTTTTTTACGGTGTCGAACTTAAGGGTATGGATGACGGTGAGGTCGGCGATCGTTTGGTCCAGCCAGAAATCCTGTACTTGGTTGAGCTTGATGCGGAATGCGAAGGAGGTCGTTTTTCCGGACAGGACATTTTGGCGAATGTCGTTCGAAAAGGAGCCTTCCAGGTTCAGGTGCAGAAGTAATTCGTTGCTGGTATTGGAAACCGTAATGTTGCTCAGGCTCGGGTGGCTGGCGGCGGCCGTCGGCGACGCGGCCAGAAAAAGGACCAGGAGGGGAATTCCGCAAATATGGGCTGAACCGGCTTTCATGGCGTTTCGAGGATCTCCAGCCACCCTCGCCGAGCCGGAACGAATCGCAAGCGAAAATGCTTCCGGCCGAAATCACCCGAAGGTGGAGGTGGGATCGTTTTCTCTAAATATCCGATCGTTATATAGTTAGCAAGTGATTTTAGCGCCTTAAAAGTTAGATTTTGACCGGCCGGCGAAGCGTCGTGGCGGATTAAAGAGGCATCCGGCTGAGCCGTTTTTCGCCGAAGCGCAAAGGCAGGACGACGGCCAGGATGCTCAAGGTGAAAGCCACACCGAAGGCGGCCACCACCCAGAACCAGACGATGGCGGGCAGCGGTTTTCCGTGCAGGTCGGCCATGAACAGCCGGTACACCGGCCCGGCCTGCAGCAGGATCACCACCGTGATATAAACGGCGCAGGTGATCATGAAAACGAGGCCTCCGAAACTGCTGGCGGTTTGAGCCGGATTCTCGGCCTTGAAGTCCGGGTAAGCGGCGCCGAGGCCGATGCCCATGGCGACGATCCCCGGCACCAAAAAGAAAACCGTAACGGTGGAGAGGGCCATCATGAACGGCGTCACCTTGAGCAGCAGGTTGGTGCCGACAATCAGTGTTTCGGTCAAGACCAACAGCGGAAGGTAGTAGATGAAAAACTTGATCAACAGAAAATTCCGGATCGACAACGGTGAGCTCTTCACCAGCCAGAAAGCCTCCTTCTCCAGACTCACTGCCGGGAAGGCGAATCGGGCGGCTACGGCCGTCAGCACAAACAGCGCGAGGCCCATGTTCAGGAACGCGAACACGTTCTGCAGGTAGACGGTCCGGATGGGTGATTTCTCGAGGGGGAGGACGTCGAAGTTGTAGATGTAGATCACCAGCAGGGCGGCGATGAGGAAAAGCTGAGTCCATTGGGTCTGGTCTCGCAAGAACGTCTTGATCTCCTTCACGGTGAAGGCGCGCACCGGTCCTGGAAGGAACCGGAAGATCCGCTCGCTGCAGCCGTGGCGGCGGACGGCGGTCGCGGCCGCGGTCTGGGCCCTGGAGAATCCCTTGAAGTAAATGGCCTCGGCGGTGATGACGGCCAGGCAGAAGACGAGCATCGCGAAGCTGGCGCTCAGGGACAGGTGGAAGAAGCTGGCCGCCATCCGGCCCGCCAGCGCGGCCTGGATGCTGTCGCTGGCCCATGTGCTGGGCAGAAAGGGTGCGGCCGGGGCCTGCAAGGAAGAGATGTAGACCAGGACCGAATCGAACACCTCCGGGTCGACCAGCTGCTCCGGCCGCATCAGTCGAATGGCCAGATACAGCACCACGAACAGCAGGACCCCCATCAGGAAGACGACGCTGCGCATGCGGGTGGCGGGCACGATCATGACGCCGATCATCACGACGACGGCACTCAGCGCCGAGGCGATGACGGCCAGCAGAAGCAGGGCCAGCAGCGTTCCGGCGTAGTAGGCCGTTCCGGCCCCGAAAACCAGGCCGTAGGCCAGGAACACCGGCAGGGTGAAGACGATCACCATCCAGGAGCTGTCGGCGGTGGCGTCGATCCAGCGTGCGATGAAAATCCGGTGGTCCGCGACCGGCAGGGAATGAACCAGGAGAAGGTCGCGGGAAAGAAACAGCCGGGCCAGCGAGGTCAATATTCCGCTGAACAGCAGCAGGGCGAAGGACACGACCAGGATCATCGACAGCAGCTTGTAGGCCAGTAAATCGCCGATGTCCTCGATGCCTTTAAAATAGCGCAGGACCCGCCAGGAAATCCCGAAAAGGCCCCCCCAGAACAGCATGCCGACTACGCCCAGCACGATCAGCCGGCCGCTGCCGCCGCGAGCGCTCCGGGACCGCCGGCGCCGAAGCAGCGGCAGGGTCCGCGGTCTCAGAAGAAGCCTCACCTCATGAATCAGGCGGTGTGCCATCGATGCGCGCTACCCCATAAATTCGGCCGATTCTTAACCGATGCCCAGCTCGCCGGTGTATGAAAGGCGTTGGATGGCCCCAGTCACGCCGAATGACCGGTCAGATTCAGAAAAACCATTTCCAGGTCGGCGTTGCTGACATTGGCCTCCCGCCGCAGGTCGTCCGTGGTTCCGCTGGCGATCAGTCGGCCCCGGTTCAGAATGCCGATGCGGTCGCAAATGTCTTCGGCGACCTTGAGCGTGTGGGTCGACATGAAGATGGCGACCCCCTGGGAGGCCAGCTGTCTGAATAAATTCTTCACCATGATAATGGCCAGCGGATCGAGCCCTACCATGGGTTCGTCGACAATCAACACCTGCGGCTCGTGCAGGAGCGCCGCAGCCATGATCAGGCGCTGCTTCATGCCGTGCGAATACGACTCGATCAGCTCGTTCGACCAGTCCGTCAGGGAGAACATGGCCAGGGTGGCAGCGGCTTTGTCCGGAAACCGCCGTTCGGACACGCCGTAGATGTCGGCGGTGAAGCGCAGGAACTCCAGGCCGGTGAGCTTCTCGTACAGAAACGGCCGGTCCGGGATGAAGCCGATCCGACGCTTGGCCTCCTGCGGCTGCGCCTGCATATCGATTCCAGCGATGGTGACGGAGCCTTCGGTCGGGGCCATGACCCCTCCCATCATTTTGATGGTGGTCGTCTTGCCGGCGCCGTTCGGTCCGATGAAGCCGAAGATTTCCCCCTTGCCGATGGTCAGGTTCAAGCGCTGAACGGCCGAGTAATTGCCGTAGGCTTTCGTCAGATCCTTCAGCTCGATCATGTTCCGTCCAGGATTTCGATCGTGATATTGCCGATGACGCCGGCAAGGTCCACCTGCTGCTGCGTGGAACCGGTGGCCAGGCGCAAGTGGGTGGCGTCGGCCGGCAGCTGGCCGAAAAGGGCGTCGGCCGTAACCCATCGGCCGAGAAAGAGCAGATTCCAGGCGTGGTAGTAGAACTTGCCTTGCATGTACACCAGGCCGGCCTCGACCCGAGCCGGAATGCCGGCGGCCCTCGCCAAGGCGGCGAACAGCATGGCGTGCTCGTTGCAGTCCCCCATCCGGTTTTCCAGCGTCGAAAGCGCATCCGGCAGGGACAGCACGGGACGCGGCTCAATGTTGCGCCGGATCCAGTCCATCAGAAGCCTGGATTTGGCCAAGGGCTCCGGCGGCGGCACTTCCCCGAAAATCGAACGGACGAGGGATCGAATGCGCTCATGGTCGGACTGGATGAGCGGCTCCGGCTTCAGGAACACCTGCTCCAGCGGCGGCAGCTCCTCCGGGGCGGGCATCGGCGGAAGACCGGATAGATCCTCGCGTTGAACGGTCAGGATTCCGTCGGCAACGCTCTGCCGCCCCCCTTTCAGCTGGAATCGATCGGTTCGGATTCCGCCGATCCTCACCCGCAGGACGTCGAGCCCTTGTGGATCGAGGATGGGGCGGCTGGGGGCAACCGCCGCCGCCTCGGCGAGATCATCGGTTGCCACCATGCCTAAATCGCTCATGGCTTCTGCGCGGGTTGTTTTTTCGAGCCGCATTCCCAGCAGCCCCCGCTCCCGCAGCAATTCGCCGCTCGCGCTGATCCATGCCGTCTGCGCCATTCCGCGCAGACTCATGCTGATGCGGGTGGCCGGCACGCTTTCGCCGGCGACCTGAATGGGCTCCGGGCCGATGACTTCGGCCGTTACGGTCGTTTGCGCCATTGATGCCGGATCAAAAACCTCAAACGTATAGCGATCGCCGGGTGTGAGGCGTTCGCCCTTCAGCCGGTCGAGCAGGGTTGCGGTCAGATAGACGTTTTTCTTGAGGGGCACATCGATGCTGCGTCGGTGCCCCGCGGTTTCGGTCAGGAGGCGGAGCACGTCGCCGGCCGTTGCTCCCTGAGCGGAAAACTGGAAGGCTCCCGAGCGGATGTCAAACTCAAACCGGTGCAACGATAAATCGGGAAGCAAGTCCGCCCGCGTGCGCAGACCGATTTCCTGGACCATGCCCATGGTGTTGATTCGCATCACCACCGTTTCTTCCATTTCATAGCCGGTCGCCGTCGGGAACAAACGCCGGTGTGCAAAGCCGACCCGGCGCTGGTTCTGGAAAATGCTCATCCAGGAGTCCCGTGCGGGGACGCTGGGCGCCGTATGATCGGGCAACGATTTCGACGCGGAGAGAAGTCGTTGGAACACATCCACCCGAATCAGAAACAGCGCCATGAAGGTTGCCGTCGCCGTCAGGCCGATGATCCAGAAGCGTTTCATGGCTTGGGCACTCATAGCCTCAAAGTTTACCATGTTTCCGGAAAAAGGCGAATCTCGCTGTTCGAGAAGCTGCTTATAGGTGTGAATCCCGGGATGAGGCACAACATATAGAGGCCTGCCCGAACCATCCGATATTTCGCTAAATTCAACCAATTTCTTGTTGACAATCGGTCTGTTTTTCAGGATAGTGGCCGCCATCACATAATATCAGCTTTTTGGTTGCTTCTGTGATGCCGTTTTGCAAGACTCAACGATCAGTCCATGCCCTGGGTTCCAACAGGATGCGCGTTTAAGCAGAGTCATTCATGACTCTGCTTTTTTTATGTGGTGCGTTGGCGCGGACCATCCGCGGATTCATTCATCACAAAAGGGGAGGAGGAAGAGCATCATGGCGGAAGGAGTTGTTAAGTGGTTCAACGAGAAGAAAGGGTATGGATTCATTAAAAAAGATGATGGCCAGGATATTTTCGTGCATTACTCCGCCATCAAAGGCAAGGGGTTCAAATCGCTGGGGGAAGGCGACAAGGTGCGCTTTGACGTCCAGCAGGGCGCCAAAGGCCCCTCGGCCTCCGACGTCGAAAAGATTTAATCAGGCGAGGGCTCCATCCGCCGTTCTGCCGAAGCAGGGCGGCGGTTTTTATTTTCGAAGCAGTTCCCGGGCGTGCTCAAGGGTCACTCGGGTGATCTTCTCGCCGCCGAGCATGCGGGCGATCTCACGGGTGCGGCTGTCGGGTGTCAGCCGGGTGATCGCCGTGCGGGTTCTGCCTTCAGCCACCTGCTTGGAGATCCGGAAATGATGGTCGCCGAACTTGGCGATCTGGGGGAGATGGGTGATGCAGATCACCTGATGATGGCGGGCAAGCTCCGCCAGTTTGTGTCCGACCACCTCCGCCACCGCACCACCGATGCCGGCGTCCACCTCGTCGAACACGATCGTCGCCACGGATTCGGTGGCGGCCAGGATGGACTTGAGCGCCAGCACCACACGGGACAGCTCGCCGCCGGAGGCGACCGCTGCCAGCGGCTTGAGGGACTCGCCCACGTTCGGCGCGATGGTGAATACGGCACGATCGATGCCGCTGTCGCTCAGGGCGCTGGAGCCGGCCGATAGAAGCGGATCGGCGTCCGCTCCCGCCGGGGCAAGGGTCAACTCCACGCCAAACTCCGTTCCGGACATTTTCAACCGGGACAGCTCGCGGGCCACTTGCGCCGTGAAGCCTTGGGCGGCGTCGCGGCGCTTGCGCGAAAGCCCGACGGCCTGTTTTTCGATCCGCGCATGCAGCTCGCGCAGGCGGTCTTTGACCGCCGCGATTTCGGCCCCGAGGGTTTCAATGGCCGCCAGATCGGCCGTGCTTTGATCCAGCTTCGTCTGCACCGCTTCCAGCGATCCCCCGTATTTGCGCTTCAGCCGGTTGAGCAGATCCAGCCGCTCCTCCACCGCTTCCAGGCGGCCCGCGTTGACATCGAGCGCCTTTAGATAGGCCCGCAGAGACTCCACCAAATCCTCGACGCGGTAGGCGACCTCGGCGCACGTTTCCGCTGGCGGCATGAGCATGGGATCGAGACGTGCAGTTTTTTCAAGCTCTCGCCGCACCCGAGTCAATTGCTCGAGCGCCGAGCCGGACCCGCCGTAAAGCGATTCGATGCCGCGCTGAACCGTTTCGTAGAGGGTCTCCGTGTTTCTCAGCCGCAGCCGCTCCTGTTCGAGCTCTCGGTCCTCCCCGGGGTGCGGGGCGGCAGCAGCGATCTCGCGCCGCTGAAAATCCAGAAGCTCGGTGAGTTCGGCCTGGCGGGCTTGGCGCGCTTGGAGATCTCCGAGTTGTTTCAGTTGCGGCAGGAGCTCGCGGTATAGGGTTGCAACCGATTCGCGCAGCGGCAGGAGGCCTGCGAACCGATCCAGCATCAACAGGTGCTGATCCTCTTTGAGAAGCCCCTGGTGGGCATGCTGTCCGGAAATGCTGGCCAGGTTCTCGGTCACGCCGGCCAGAACCTGCAGGGTCGCGAGACGGCCGTTGATATAAACCCGGTTGCCTTCCGCGGGCGAGATGACCCGGCGCACGAGCAGGCCTTCGGCGGCCTCGTAGCCCACCTCGCGGGCGGCTCGGACGGCCGGGGATCGGGGGTCAGGGTTAAAAAGCGCTTCGATCTCGGCCGAATCGGCGCCGGTGCGGATCATTTCCGCTGAGGCGCGGCTTCCCAGAATCAGATTGACGGCATGGATGACGATGGATTTGCCGGCGCCGGTTTCACCGCTCAAGATCGTCAGGCCCGGTTCGAATTGAATCTGCAGGTCATCGATAATCGCGAAGTTGCGGATGGAAAGTTCTTTGAGCATGCCGACCGCCGCCGCAGGGAGATTGGAGTGGCACCTGCCGTGTAGGGTGCATTATACACGGGCAACGGCTGATGTAAAGAACGCCGCCGCACCTGAAAAGAGCTTGAATCATGGGCGTAAACTTTTTAAAGTATTCCCCCGGGACAGGACTCGGGAGAAAAGCGAGAGGAGCGTATGGTGACCCCTATGCCGGTTTTAGTGATCGCCACCCGAAACCGGGGCAAAACCGCCGAGATTCGCGATCTGCTTCGCGGGTTTCCGATGGACGTCCGGGACTTGTCCGATTTCGGGCCGATTCCCGAGGTGGTGGAGGACGGCCTGACGTTCGACGAGAATGCTTACAAAAAGTCGAGCTTCACGGCTCGCGTGTTGGGGTATCCGGCCCTGGCCGACGACTCCGGTCTGGCCGTGGCGGCGCTGAACGGTTCTCCGGGCGTGTTATCCGCCCGTTACGGCGGAGAAGGACTCTCCGACGCGGACCGCTGCCAAAAACTGCTCGCCGCGATGAAAGGCCGCAGCGACCGCCGGGCCGCCTTCGAGTGCGTGCTCTCGCTCGCGGTGCCGTCCGGTCCGGCGCTGACATATGAAGGGCGCTGCGAGGGGCTGCTGGCCGAGGAGCCGGCCGGTGACAACGGCTTCGGCTACGATCCGATTTTTATCTATCCGGCCGCCGATAAGACCTTCGCCCAGTTGACGCGCGAGGAAAAAAACCGCATCAGCCACCGAGGCAAAGCGCTGCAGGAGCTGCGGGATGAGTTCGAGAAAGTAATGATATGGATCCGGCGGCAGATGCCGCCGAATGATCCCTGGAACTGGGGAAATGACGGCTTCCCTCTCGATCGTCTCAGTTGATCGGGTCGCGTGCAGCCCTTGACCGAGCGCAAAAAACACGTCGCGGCCACCCTCTTCAGCCGCCGGATGCTGGTCGCCCTGTTCATGGGTTTCTCCTGCGGTCTGCCGCTGCTGCTGACGCTGGGGGTCCTCCAAGCCTGGATGAAGGAGGAAGGGGTGGATCTGACCTGGGTGGGGATGATCACCCTGGTGCAGTCGCCCTACTCGTGGAAGTTCCTGTGGTCGCCGGTATTGGATCGGTTCACGCCGCTCCGGCTCGGTCGGCGGCGGGGGTGGCTGCTGATCGCGCAGCTGGCTCTCATGGCGTCCATTGCCGTGCTCGGCGGGTCCGACCCCGTGGCGCATCCGGGCTGGATGGTCGCCAGCGCGGTGCTGGTCGCTTTTTTCAGCGCCACCCAGGACATTGTGGTGGACGCCTACCGCCGGGAGGACCTGCCGGACGAGGAGCTGGGGCTCGGATCGACCCTGTATGTCTACGGCTACCGCATCGGCATGTGGGCGGCATCCGGCGGAGGGTTGATCCTATCCGATTACCTCCCCTTTTCCCACGTATACCTGATCATGGCCTTGGGTCTGATCCCGGGGGTCGCGACCACGCTCCTCACCCCGGAGCCGCAGGTCGACAGCCAGCCCCCGCAGTCGCTGCGGGAAGCCATCTGGAAACCGCTTGCGGATTTTTTCCGCCGTGACGGCGCCGGGTGGATTCTGGCTTTCATTCTGCTTTACAAAATCGGCGACACCATGGCCGCCGCCATCACGACCCCCTTTTACCTCGATCTGGGTTTCTCCAAGTCCGAGATCGGCACGGTGGTCAAGCTCTTCGGCTCCTGGGCCACTATTGCCGGAGCATTCGGCGGGGGGGTGCTCATGCTGCGGCTCGGCATTCAGCGCAGCCTGTGGGTGTTCGGGGTGCTTCAGGCGGTCTCAACGGCGGGATTCGCGGTGCTGGCGCGCATCGGCGGCAGCCTGCCCGCCCTCTCCGGTGTGATCGCCCTCGAGAGCTTCACCGGCGGCATGGGGACGAGCGCCTTTGTCGCCTTCATGGCCAGCCTGACCAACAAGCAGTTCACCGCCACCCAGTATGCGCTGTTATCGAGCATCATGGGGCTGCCGCGCGTGCTGGCCTCGGCGCCGACCGGACTGGCGGCCAAGCATTTGGGCTGGGAGTGGTTTTTCATCGCATGCACTTTGGCCGCGATACCGGGGTTGCTGGTCCTGGCGCGCTTTGCGCCCTGGTCGGCGCCGGCCCCACCGCACGTCGATGTGCGCATTGCCTCCTGAGCGGGTTGCGTTTGGAAGGCACTGCTGGTAGGTATGGTCCCGGCAATCCAAACCCGGGCCCCATACCATGGATGCGTTGAAAGCATGACGGCCGATCTTCTCGGAAAACAAATTCGCGAACGGGTCGCAGCGCTTCAAGCCAAGCGCAGCGAGATCTTGTCGCTGCCCCCGGAACACGCCCTGGAACGCATCCTCTCCGATCCGCAGCCGGCGGCGCTGGTGCATTCCTTCCCGGAGCCGGATCTCTACTTCCTGGTGCACGACATCGGCCCCGAAGATGCGCTGCCCTTGCTGGCGCTCGCTTCGAACAAACAGTGGGATCACCTCGTGGATCTCGAGACCTGGGCCAGGGACCGCATCGAAGTGAACCACCTCACGCGCTGGATGAGCCTCCTGATGGAGGCCGACCCCAAACGCTTCATTCGATGGTTTCTGGGCGATCGGCTGGGGATTGGCGAGTTTTACCTGTTTCATACGATCGAGGTGCGCATTCGCGAGCATGACCAGGACCCTTCCGAATTGGGGGAGGGATTTTTCACCTTGGACCAGGTTTACTACATGCGGTTTTTGAATCTGCCGCCGCGCGCCGAGGGCTCCGCCATCGGCGAGGAGGAGCGCAAGACGTTTTTGATGAAACTCCTCCAGCACCTGGCCGAGCACGATCATTCGCTGTTTCAGGGCCTGCTCCTTGAGGCGAGCCATGTCATCCCGGCGGAGGCGGAAGAGGAGGAGTTCCGCTGGAGAAGCGTGCGCCTGGCGGAAAAGGGGTTCATGCCGTTCGACGAGGCCGTCGGCATCTACCAGCCCATCCCCCGCGGCCAGCTTGAAGCGCTGCGGCCGAAATTCACACCGGACCCGCGCGGAAGCGAAGCGGCCCTTCTTCCGGTGCCGGCCTATCCGCTGCGTGAGATAAAAGACGATACGCATTTCAGCCGGGCATTGGCCCGGATCGAACCGGGTCCGATCCTCACCCATCTGCAGGGGGAGTTCGCCAACCTTTGCAACCAGATCATCGTTGCGGACCACAAGACCGTCCGCGACCGGGAGCAGTTGCGCGAAATCGTGGCCAAGGCCTGCGGCTATATCAGCATGGGCTTGGAGCGATTGAAAGGGCCGCCGGACCCCGTTGAGGCCGCGGCCGCCCTGACCCGCTATGCCCTCATCCAGCTTTTCCGTCTGGGTTTCGGCGGAGCCCTTGAAATCAAATGGCAGGCCGAACGCTGGCTCAGCACCTGCTGGTTTGCGAAAGCCGGTTTGAAACTCAGCTTCTGGGGGGAGCAATGGATGGGGGCGCTCGGCGGAATCCTGCTCAAAAAGCCGCAGTACTACGACAACTACCAGACCGGCGTGCTGTACCGGGAATTCACATCGCTTGAAGACGTCGCTCGCATCGAAGACGTTTTAAAGCAGGTGCAGTCCGTCGATCGCCTGCTGGCGGTCATGGACGTCCGGCTGAATCCGCCCGCCCATTATAGTTTCCTGACCTGGAAGAACCTGCTGCTGACTCTATGGGCGCGCTATTGCCTGGGCTTGAAAGAGGATAAACTGAGACCGCTGCCGCTCGCCGCCTTTGCATCCTTTTTCAGCAAGCTGTTGCCGGGAACACCCACTCCGGAGACGGCCGAAACGCGCCGAATTCCCGATTCCATGAAAACCGGCTTCATCGCCTGGCTGGTGAATGAAACCGGGTTGAAAGACTTCGAGATCTCCGAGAAGCTCGGCCGGATTTTCGAGGACCTGTTTTCCGAGATCGAGGCCGAGTACGGCCGTGTGGCGGTCGAGGATCTGGACGCGCGCTTCGTGCAGCTGTTTCTGCTGAAGGCCGCTTAGGTCGACGTTCTGCACATGCCGGTTCGGGGCCGCTGAAGCCGCGCAACGGGGTGAGCTGATCGGGCCTATTTCCAGGCCGCTAGGTTTTTCTGGATGAATTTGACGATGATGTTGTGTTCTTCCTTGCCGCTGCCCTGGATCCGCATGGGTTCGCCGAAGTGGATGTGAACGGTTTTTGCGGGTCGGATCGGGCCGAAGTCCTTAATCCATTTTCCCAATCCCCAAGCGTCGGTCTTCAACGCAAAAGGCACTGCCGGCACATTACACCGCTTGGCCAGCTTGATCCCCAGCGTGTTGAATTTGTCGGGGTCGAAATCCGCGCTGCGGGTGGTCTGGGGAAAAATGACCACCGAAATGTTTGCCGCCAGCCGCTTGCGGCCCTCCTCCAGGACGAGCTTGAGGTCCTCCCGCGGATTTTCACGCCCCACGACCACCGGGTTGCGGCGGCGCATTACATGCCCGAAGAAGGGATACGTGATCAGGCTTTCCTTGACGACGAAGGTTACGTCTCGAATGGGTTGGATCACACAGGGGAGAACGAAGGTCTCCAGGATGCTCATGTGGTTGCCGATGAAGACGCCCGGCGACTGCAGATCTCGGAGGTTTTCCAGGCCGCGGACCTCGAACCGGCCGCCAACGAGCTCCAGCGCCCGGATCGTTTTCAAGCTGCTTTTGATCCAGCATTGATCATCATACAGGCCTTTTTTAGCCAGCATGGAAGCGCGGTAGACGATGCCCAGGATCTTGGCGTAAAAAACGGCGGTCGGGCAGCGGCGGCCCAGCCAAGGCGCAGGCGGCCCGGAGGTTTGGTAGGCACTTTCCGAGGTCAAACACAGATCCGGCATTTCGCGATTCCCCTGCCGACTCTGTTTAGCGTATTTCGTTCCCAAAGTCGAATGGAATTGAGTACAGGCAAGGGATTCTCATCACAGAGCCACAGAGGTCACAGAGAATGGCAGGTGTTTTCATTCGCCTTGCTCTGTGCCCTGCGTGCCTCAATCGCAGGGTGGTGAATCTTCCCTAAAGAAAATCTTGGAACCCTCTCTCGGGGTGAAACCCAGGCAGGCGGGCGGCAAGCGAGGCGATTTCGAAGATTTCTGCGGCATTTGGTCGGAAGCCGATCTGTCCGAGTTCAAGGAGAACGCCAAGGAGCTTCGTACTCAAGAGATCCGGGACGCCCCTGCCGATCAACGACGTATGGATTGCCGCCCGCGCGCTGGAGACCGGGTCCGTGGTCGTCACATATGACATGCACTTCAAATCGATACCGGGTCTGCGCTTCTGGGAGAACCGATGATATGTCGTGATCGGTCGAATTGCGGATAAGCATTGGCCCGGGGTGGTTGCCTATCGCGATGATGACATCCGCATTATCTCCGATCGTCGCTCCAGCCAAAGGCTGGGTCTATATCAGTCAGCCGTGCCGGCGTTTTCCCTGATGGAGTTGTTAAGGGTTGAATATTTGTATTGTCACCCCCTCACCCTGCATTCTCCCTCAAGTTTGAGTGAGGGATCGGTTGCTCAGTTTTCCGGTTCTTCGAGATAGGCGGCGTTGTCCGCGAAGTTGTTGGGCAGTCCGAGGGTGTCCAGAATCTGCGAGATCTGCCCCCGGTGGTGGGTCTGATGCAGGAACAGGAACTCGAAGGCTGCACCGGCCACGGCGCGGCGGAGGGTTCCGCGCGAGTCATGATACTGAAACTCCTCGCTGCAGCGCGATATGGGGAACTCCGCAAACCAGGCGCGTATTTTCGCGTCGACGATTACCCGGGTTTGCCGCAGGCCTTCGAAGTCTTCGTGGAGATCGTGGCTCCACGAGAGGTTGGGCGGATTCAGCTGCGGATCGTTCAAAACGGGGGACTCGGGAGAAAGCGCCCGGTATCGCTTAAGCCAGTTCAAGTCTGTAACAATTAGGTGGTTCAGAAGCCCGTGAATGGACCCGAACCACGAGCCGACGTCCCGCTTGCGGGCTTTATCCGTAAGTTGCAACAGGGTCGCGAACATCTCCCGATTGGCGCGCTCGTTGTATCGGGCAAGATTCTGAAACCCCTTCTGGATATCGTATCCCATGACATGCACCACCTTTCTCGTTGGGTCATTGCTATAACCGTCAGCTTGAGGAAGACCGGTAGGCGATGCGATAGATCACCCCCGCCTTATCATCCGAGACCAGCAGCGCACCGTCGGGCATCACGAGAATATCCACCGGTCTTCCCCAGGCGTGACGACCCTGTAGCCAACCCTCGGCAAACGGCTCGTAGCTGACCACTTGGGTGCCGTTCAGCCTGACCAGGGTGATCCGATAGCCAATGGGCGAGCTGCGATTCCAGGAGCCGTGCTCGGCGATGAAGATGTGTCCGCGGTATTCTTCGGGAAACATCTTGCCGGTATAGAACCGCATACCCAGGGCCGCCACATGCGGACCCAACTTGCGCACCGGCGGCGTAAATTCCGCGAGCGTCTTACCCTGGCCGTATTCGGGATCCGGCACATCGCCCTGATGAATTTCCATCCGTGGGGTTTATCCTTCGGAAACTCTTCGTTCACCACCACCGGCTTCGGCGGATGGCTGAGGGCATTTTCGATTTCATCGAAGCGCAGAATGCGGCTGATCTCAGCAACATAGAGCGCGCCGTCTTGGAAGGCGACGCCGTTGGGAGTGTCCAGTCCGGACGCAATGATTTTAACGGTGTCGGCTTTTCCGTTCCATCTTCGCCAAGGGGTTCTGATACCTGTGAACTCGCTATTTCATCCTGACAGATAACGGCGGGTAACCGACTGCAATTCCGCCACGACCGCTTCGATGCTTTTCCCATCCGTATTCACCACCGCATCCGCGGCGCGGCGGTATTTTTCCTCCGACTGCTCCCAGATGGTCCGTAAGTCTTCCTCGAGCGAAGTGTCGATGTTCACCCGCGGCCGCTGCTCGTTGCGCACGCGCTGCACCAGCTCGTCCAGGGAGGCCGTCAAAAGAACGAAGAAACCGGTGCCGCGCAGAACATCCATGTTCCATTCGTAACGCACTGTGCCTCCCCCCAGGCATATCAGAGATTTCTCGCGCCGTGCCAGGCGCTTGCAGATCGAGTACTCCAACTCGCGGAAGGCGACCCAGCCTTTTTCCTGGACTAGCCGGTGAAACGAGTAGCCCAAGATCCGATCCATTTCACGGTCCAGGTCGCAGAAGGGCCACTCGAGCCCTTCCGCCAAGCGCCGGCCGATCGTGGTCTTGCCGGAGCCGATCATTCCGCAGAGGTAGATATTGCCGGTCCGTTGGGTCATCAGCGGTCGAATATTTTGAGCTGGCAGTAAGGGTTCCCGCGGGCGATGCGCTCCTCCAGCTCCATGCGGACGCCGTGGGCGTCAGCGCGGCCGCGGTCGCCTTCCATGGCGATGTCGCAGAAGAGGTCGATTTCCTCCGGCGAGCAGCCCATTTCCTTCCAGGCTTCCACCAACGCGCAGAATTTCATGCGCTGCACCGCGCCTTGGTCGTTGATCTCGACGTCGGAGTCGAAAACCAGGGCAGACCCCTTGGCGATGTGCTTTTCCACCCAGGCGCGCGCGCTGAAGTCCGGAGGGTCACGGCGGGCCTTCATGCGGCCGAACTCGAAGATGGCCCTGCGCGCCAGCCGTTCGACGTCCGGTTCGGGGAAGGCTTCTTTGAAGCTCCGATAGAGCAAGGCAAACCAGGTGGCGCGGTCTTTGATGGCCGCGCGCACCTTTGCAATCATTTCTGCTTGATTCACGGACGGGGTCATAATGCCTCTTCGCTTAAAGGGATGAAATGTCGGATTTTTTCTGTCCGGCGCGCGCGGCCGCCACCACGGCGCGCACGATGTCCGGGCTCACCCAGGTGTCGATGCTGCAGCCGTTGGCGATGAAAAATCGCCGGCCGCCGCCGAGGGCGACCCCCTCGGCCACGTGGTTCTTGAGAAAGGCCGGCGAGCGCCGCGTGAGAAGGGTCTGGTCGATCCCGCCCATGACGCAGCCGGTAAAGCGCTGTTTGACGCTGTCCAGAGACGGTCCGTGGGGGCCGCGGTCCCACCAGCTGAAGACGTTCACGGGGAAGTCCAGGCATTCGTCCAGGTAGAGGGTCTCGCCGTGGATGTGGGCGGTGTTCATCCGCCCCTGCCCGGAAACGGCCGCAAACACCTTTTGCGCATAGGGTTTGACAAACGTCAGGAAGATGTCGTGGCTGACCAACTCCCTTGCCGCCGGCACGGACATGAAGATCCCGGCCGCACCGATCTCCAGGGACTTATTGGCATAGGCGATGAGATTATCAGCCACCGTCGATAGCGCCGCATGCAGGGCTTCGGGCTCGTTCTGGGCGAGATGTTCCATGTGCTCGCCGGCGACGCTGCGCCGGATGCTCTGCCAGGGATCGAACACCGTGTCGATGAAGTAGGCACGCCCCTTGAGCTCCCGGGAGATGATGCGCAGGGCCTTGAACTGCTCGCGCCATTCGCAGCGCTCGACGTCGAAGGCCGTGAACTTCAGCAGGTCCGCTTGGGTGCGTACCGTATCGAGTCCCTGCGGCGTCGGGTAGTAGTAGTCGTTCATCACTTTGAGAAAATCAAAGTCGTAGTGTTTGAAGAACTCCAGCGTGATCCGGGCGAACGGCTCGCCTCCGCCGTGCTGCACGCCGAAGTGATACCAGAGGGAGATGGGCGGGTAGTCGACGTCCTCGCCCTTCAATACACGATCCACACGTTCGATCTTGTTCATCGCTTTCTCCAGAAAAGTGTTAAGTTTTATGCTACGCCCAGATACGCCTTCTGCATCAGCGGGTTGTTCTTCAGGTTTTCAGCCGTGTCGTGCAGGACGATTTCGCCGGTCTGCAGCACGTAGCCGCGGCTGGCAATCGAAAGCGCCATGTTGGCGTTCTGCTCGACAATCAGGACGGCGACGCCCTGCTTCCGGTTGATCGCTTGGATGATTTCGAAAATCTGATCGACATAGCGCGGCGACAGCCCCATGGACGGCTCATCCATGATGAGCAGCCGCGGACGGGCCATGAGGGCCCGCGCCATGGCCACCATCTGCTGCTCGCCGCCGCTTAAGGTCGAGGCCAGCTGGCGGCTGCGCTCCTTCACCACCGGAAACAGCGTCTGCATGCGCTCGACATCGTCGCGGATGCCCCCGGTGTCCCGGCGGGTGTAGGCGCCCATCAGCAGGTTCTCGTGCACGGTGAGGTACGGAAACAGGCGGCGCGCCTCCAGCACCGGCGCGATCCCGGAGCGAACGATCTCCGAGGACGACAGCCGGTCGATGCGCCGGCCGAGGAACTCCACCGTTCCCATCTTCGGCCGCACCAACCCGAGGATGGTTTTCATGGTGGTTGATTTCCCGCAGGCGTTGCCGCCCAGAAGCGAGACGATTTCGCCCTCATGAACGGTCAGGGAAACGTTCCGCAGCGCCCGAATCGGCCCGTAGAAGGTGTGCACGTCAGTCAGCTTGAGCATGCCGGCGCCCTCCCATATAGGCCTCGATAACGGTCGGGTCGGCTGCGATGGCTGCGGGCGGGCCTTCGGCGATTTTTTCGCCGTGGTCGAGGACCACCACCCGATGGGAAACCATCATGACCACCTTCATTTTGTGTTCGATCACCAGCACGCTGTGGCCGCGCTCGCAGATGAGGCGGATGAGCTCCACCACCTGCTGGGTTTCATGAGGGTTCATGCCGGCCGTCGGCTCGTCGAGCAGGATGAGCTTGGGGCCGGACACCAGCGCTCGGGCGATCTCCAGGCGGCGGCGGTTGGCATAGGACAATTCCCGGGCCGGCTGGTTCAAACGCGGCAGCAGTCGCTCGCCGAAAAGGGATAACACCTCCAGGCACCGGTCGCGGTTTTCGGCCTCCTCGCGGCCGACGCGCGGCGGCCGCAGCAGCGCGCTGAGGATACCGGTTCGACCCTTGAAATCCCGGCCGACCATGACGTTTTCGAGCACCGACATCTGCCCGAATACCCGGATGTGCTGGAAGGTCCGGCTGATGCCGCGGCGCGCGACCTCGTGCGGCGGGAGCCCGACGATTTCCTCGCCAGCGAACCGCACCGAGCCCCGGTCGGGCGGCAGGGTGCCGGTGATGCAGTTGAAAAGCGTGGTCTTGCCGGCGCCGTTGGGTCCGATGAGGCTGACGATCTCGCCCCCGTCGAGGTGCAGGGATACGGCTCTCAGGGCCTTGAGTCCGCCGAATTCCTTGCTGACCTCTGCGATCTGCAGCAGCGCCACGGCTCAGTCCTCCGGCAGAAACTTGTCCCCGCGGTGATAAACTCCGACGGGGGAGGGGTCGAACCGAGTGAGCCTCAGGCGGTAGGAGCGACCTCCGAAGAGTCCTTGACGTCGCACCAGCATCATGGCGATGAGGATGCCTCCGTAGACGAACATGCGGTATTCCTGCAGCGGGCGGAAGACTTCCGGGACCAGGATCAGGGCCGCCGCCCCCGCCATCGGACCCAGCAGGTTGCCCGGGCCGCCGAAGGCGAGCATAGCCAGCAGAATAAAGGACTCGTTGATGGTAAAGCTGTCCGGGCTGATGTACTTCACGAAATGGGCATAGAAGCTTCCGGCGATGCCGGCGTAAAAGGCCGCCAGCACGAAGGCCTGGATCTTGTAGCGGGTGGTGTCCACGCCCGTGGCCTCGGCGGCTAGTTCGTTTTCACGGATCGCGGTCAAGGCGCGGCCGAACCGGCAGGTCATCAACCGCTGCAGGCTGAATACCGTCAGCAAGACCAGAATCAGGATCAGGTAGTAGTACTGCAGCCGCGAGCTCACCACATAGCCGAGAATCGAAGGCGGAGGAATGTCCATGATGCCGAGCGGGCCGTTGGTGAAGCTCATCCAATTCTGCAGCACCAGAAAAAGGATCATGTTGAACCCGAGCGTTACGAGCGTCATGTAGATGCCCGAAAGGCGCAGGGTCGGTTTGGCAATCAGGTAGCCGCAACCGCCGGCGGTCACACCGGCTCCGACCATCGACAACACCCACGGCAGCTGCAGTTCGATGGCCAGCTTGGCCGAGGCGTAGGCGCCGATCCCATAGAACGCGGCATGCCCGATGGACAAAAGCCCCACATAGCCGTTGAGCAGGTTCAGGCTGAGCGTCAGGATGACGTAGATACCGATGAATACCAGCACCTGGAGGTAGTACATATTCGTGACGAAAAGCGGCACCGCAACGAAAACCGCGATGATCAACAGGAGCGGTGAGTTGGCCAGTATGGATTTTAAGAAATTCATCAGTGACAATTTCGCAAGAACGCTATCCTCATCGATGACGTTGCATAAAGCCCAAGGTCAAGGCGCGCAAGCCCGGCGAAGCGAGGCGTACTTTTCGTACGCCGCAGCGCCTGCCGGGCGCAGCGCAACGCGGAGATTGGACTTTATGCAACGTCATCAGTCACCGCGGGTGGGCGCCATTTCTCTGCCGCCGAAGATCCCGCCCGGCCTCAGCAACAATATCAGGATCATGAAGACAAAGGAGAAGACATGGCGGAAGTTGGAAGCCCCGAACTCGACCGAAAAGGTCTCGACCAGCCCGATCATCAGTCCGGCCACTACCGCTCCCGGCAGACTGGTCAGCCCGCCGACCACGCTGGCGCTGAAGGCTTTAAGGCCGTAGAGCCCGCCCATGGTGGGGTAAAAAAGGTTGTAGTACACCCCCACCAGCACGCCGGCCACGCCGCCCAGCATCGAGCCCATGGCAAAGGCCGCCATGTAGATCAGATTGACGTTGACCCCCATGGCATAGGCCGCCTCGTAGTCCTGGGCGGTCGCGCGGATGACCATGCCGAGCTTGGTGCGGTTGATGACGAAGTAAAGAATCAGCATGAGCAGGAGCGTAACTCCCAGGACCGCTATCTGCAGGAAGGTGATGTAGACCCCGGCGACGTTGATTTCAAAATCGCCGAGGCGGTCGAGAAGGTTGAACGGAATCGCCTGGGTCTCCGGCCCCCAGATCTTCTGGGCCAGGTTGACGAGCAGGATCGAGATGCCGATGGTGACGAGCAGCGAGGTGGCGTGCGGGGCGTTTCGCAGGAAGTGAAACGCGAGAATCTCGACCACGATTCCCAGAACGGCGGTGGCTGCCAGGGCCGCGATCAGTGCCATGAGAAAGTTGGGATGCAGCAGGCGGATGATCTCGAAGCCCACGTATGCCCCGATCATATAGACTTCCCCGTGCGCGAAGGTCACCATGCGCAGGGTGCCGAAGATCAGCGTGAAACCCAGGGCCAGCAGGGCATAGACGCTGCCTTGGGTCAGGCCGTTGATAAGTTGTTCAAATAGGAATGAAGGCATAAGGGTTGGGGCGTCAGGGTTCGGGGTTCAGGGGATCGGGTGTGAAGCAGCTTGTTTTTCACTCAAATCCTGAACCCTGAACTCTGAACCCTGTTGGGTTAGTTTCGACTGATATCGCGTCACCACTCCGAAATCGGCGGTAGCGCTGAGGACTCCGATTACGGCTGATACAACACCCACTGCCCACCCTTGATCATGATTCGCACCAGCTGTTTGGCCGGGTCCCGGCCTTGGGCGTAGGAGATGGGGCCGGTAGCGCCCTCGTACCCCTTGAGTCCGAGCAGGCCTTCGCGCACCTTGGCGCGGCTGTCGGTGCCCACCGCCTCGAGCGCCGCCATGAGCAGGCCGGCCGCGTCATAGGCCAGCGCCGCGAACTGATTGGGATCTGCGCCGTAAAGGGCCCTGTACTCTTTAGTGAAGTTCTGGGGGGCCGGCCGGGGGTCGCTGCTGAAATAGTTCACCGGGATCATGGTCCCCTCGACGGCCTTGCCGCCCATCTCCAGGGTCTTGACGGAGAAAAGCGAGCTGTTGGCCAGCACGGTCGGCTTGAAGCGCGCGCGTTCGGCCTGGTTCATGATGGCCGTGAAATCCGCATAGAACGTCGGCATGTAGACCAGTTGCGGCTCCTGGCGCTTCAATTTGGAGATGATGGCATTGAAATCCTTCTCGCCGGGGGTGAATGCCTCTTCGGCAACGATTTCCGCACCGAGCGTCCTGGCCTCGCCGACGAAGTACTTGTTGGCGTCAACCCCCCAGTCGTTGTTGATATAAATCGTGGCGATTTTTTTCTTCTTCAGGTCGTTGACCGCCCAGCGGGCGTTGTAGGGTCCTTCATAGCCCTGGGTGGCGACGACCCGAAACATGAACTCGCCCTTCTTGGTCCAGTCCTGGTGCGAGGCGGTGGGCGAGATCTGGACCATCTTGGCTTGCTCGTAGACGGGCGCCGCCGCCATGGTACTGGAACTGCTGAAGTCGCCGATCTGGGCGATGATGGCGGGATCGGCCACGAACCTTTCGGCGATCAGGACCGATTCCTTGGCGTCGCCGCGGCTGTCGGCGATGACCAGCTCCAGCTTCTTGCCGTTGATGCCGCCGGCCTTGTTGACTTTGTCGATCACCAGGGTGACCGATCGTTTGAAGTCGTTGCCGTACTCGGCCCAGTCGCCGGTCAGGGGGGCTGAAAGCCCGATCTTCACCGCATCGGCCGCATGGGCCGGATTCGCCCCGGCGAATGCGCCGGCCAGGAGCAACACCGCCAGAATACCCGTCACGATCCCGTTTTTAAACATCGCAGCCTCCTCTTTCATGTATTCGTTGGGTAGTTACATCCCCCCCTGCGCTCCGATCGCATGCGGACCCGGTCCGGGCGCCCTTCGGCCGCCGGCTGAACATCGAAAGCCTGCATGCGTTCGGCGAATCGCACGGTGGGGTTCCTCACAGGGTCTCTTTTTCGTAGACGTTGCAGATGCAGCATAAAAAAGTGGCCGGCTCCGTATCGCTCAGGTTGCGCATCCCGTGGGGCTCCAGGCTGGGTACCACCACCGTATCGCCGTCGGCGGCGATCCAACTTTTGGTCTTCTGATCCGTTTTCGGATCGAATCGGTAGCACTCGAAGCGGCCGCTCAGGATGTACATGGTCTGGATGTAAAAATGATTGTGGATCGGAATCTCCCCCCCCGGCTGGGCCGTAAACAGACGCAGGCCGTATTCGGGGTAGCCGGTGCCGTCATCTCCGAATTTTGACAACCAGCGCACGCTGATGCCCTTCACGTCGTAGGGCTGGCCCCTGTAAGGAAATTTGGCGATCCGGACGTCCTCGACGTCCTTCCATTTGACTAAATCCATGATGTCCTCCCGCATATCCTAATAGATGTAGCATGGTTCTATATTCCGAGAAGCCGAAAAATTTCAAGCATATAATCCCAAGCCGGCCAGGCTGGAACGAAATACGAAACCCGAAGCACGAAATCCGAAACAAATCCGAATGACCAAATTAGCAAATGGCCGAAACGTTAAATAAACATCTCGGATTGCGAGTCAACAGTTTTGGTCATTATCCGTTTTGAAAATTCGAACTTGTTTCGGATTTCGGTTTTCGTGCTTCGAATTTACATTGTCACGTGTAGTTTGAAATTCGGTTTGTCTCCACGTTTAATTCACGTTGGCGTTTCAGGACCTAAAAGATCCAGCGCCACCCGGCAGTGGGTTTCGACCCCCAGTAACATGAGGTCCTCGTTGAAATCGAACTTCGGATTGTGCAGGGGGGCAGCTCCCTCACGGCCGACGCCGATGCAATAGTAGCAGCCCGGCGCCTGCTGCAGAAAAAACGACATGTCCTCGCCGCCCATGGTGAGATCGGGCACGACGACCCGGTCCGTACCTACCACCTGAACGGCGCAGCGGCGGACCACTTCGGACATGGAGGCGTCGTTGACGGTCGGCGGATAGCCCCAGCTGAAATTCAACTCGTAGCCCGCGCCCATGGATTCGCAGACTCCCCGCACGACCCGGTCGATGCGGGTCCTCCAGGACTTCCAGATCTCATCGTTGAAGGTGCGGGTGGTCCCGCTCATGACGGCCTCGGCAGGGGTGATGTTGAAGGCCGTGCCGGCGTGAAAGCTGCCCACGGTGACAACGACCGGCTCGATCGGGTCGATGTGGCGGCTGACGATGCGCTGCAGCGCCGCCACCACCTGAGTCCCGACCTCAAGCGCGTCCACGCACAGGTGCGGCTGGGCGCCATGGCCGCCCCGGCCGACGATTTTGATGTCGAACCGGTCCATCGCCGCCATGAAAGCGCCGGGCCTGATCCCGATAACCCCCTCGGGGCGCTCGGCCCACAAATGACATCCCAGGCAATAATCCACGGCGGGGTTTTTCATGACGCCCGCCGCGATCATCGGTTGGGCGCCGCCCGGACCTTCCTCGGCCGGTTGAAAGACGAATTTGACATTGCCGGTGAAATGGTTCTTGAGCGCGCTGAGAACGGACGCCGCACCGAGCGCCATGGCCATGTGGGAATCGTGCCCGCAGGCGTGCATGCATCCGGGATGCGTCGAGGCGAAGGCCAGGCCGGTTTCCTCGGCGATCGGCAGCGCATCCATGTCGGCTCGAATCATCAGGGTAGGCCCCGGCTTTCCGCTCCTGAGCAGGCCGACCACGCCGTGCGTGGCGATTCCCGTCTGAACATCGAGGTTCAGCTTTTCGAGCCTTTCGGTCACATAGGCGGACGTCTTGACCTCCTTGAAGCCGGTTTCGGGAATGCGGTGCAGGTCCCGACGGAATCCAATTACCTGTTCTTTAGAACGTTGCACCAGCTCTCGCACAGCATCCATACGATCCTCTTCGGTGGGTGGTTAAGGTTTTCAGGAATACCGTCCGTCGATCCGATTCGGCATTCTTCGCATTCGACGAAATATGACATGACGACCGGCTGCGATCAACGTCAAAATTGACCGGCTGTTGAAATTGACCGGGACCATCCCGCCCCTTTTCTCTTGATTCAAAAAGAAAAACCATTCATAGTCCCGCCTTGTCAATTCGGCAAGGCCAAGACATCTTAAAAATTGCAATTTCCGGCGAATATCGCCTTGGCTCAAAATAAGAGGACTGCATGCCGCTTGCATTCGTGGACGGACGGGTCGTGGTTGGCAACGGTAAGGTCTTGGAGCGGGCCACTGTGCTGGTCGAGGGTGATCGCATCGCCAAGGTGGCGGCCAGAAATTTTAAAATCCCCAAAAATTACCGCCAGATTCCACTAAAGGGCGGCACGCTTCTGCCCGGGTTCATCGACGCCCATGTCCACCTCTGCCTGGATGGAAGCCCGGACCCGATGAACTCCCTTCTGAATGCGCCGCTGGCCGTATCCACTTTGAAGGCCGCCAACTTCGCGCGCGCGACCCTCATGGCCGGGGTGACCACCATCCGGGACATGGGATCAAAGGACGGGATCGATTTCGGACTGAAGCAGGCGGTCCGTGCGGGCATTGCAGCCGGCCCCCGCATGCTGGTGAGCGGGCAGCTGATCTGCATGACCGGCGGGCACGGCTGGCAGCAGGGCCGCGAGGCCAACGGGCCGGATGAGGTCCGCAAGGCCGCCCGCGAGCAGATCAAGGCGGGCGCCGACCTCGTCAAGCTGATGGCGACCGGCGGCGTGCTCACGCCGGCGGTCGAGCCGGGCAGCGAACAGTTCACCGAGGCGGAGTTGCGCGCGGGCATTGAAGAGGCCCACAAGGCCGGCAAGAAAACCGCCACCCACGCCATGGGAACCCAGGGGATATTGAACGCCTTGAGGGCCGGGATCGACAGCATCGAGCACGGGGTCTATCTCAACGACGAAGCGGTCGAGCTGATGCGGAAACGGGGCGTGGCGCTCATACCAACCTTGGCGGCGCTCTGCCAGATCGAATTGAACGGAGTGGCTGCCGGCATTCCCGCCTTCGCCGTCGAAAAAACCCTTAAGGTGAAGCCGTTTCATCTGGCGAGCATCCGCCTGGCGCGCAAGGCCGGAGTCCCCATCGCCCTGGGAACCGATGCCGGAACGCCGTTCAATCGGCACGGCGAAAACCTTCAGGAAATCAAGCATCTGGTGCAGCACGGCGGCTTTTCGCCCCTGGAAGCCATCGAGGCCGGCACCCGGTTGGGCGCCCAGGTGCTGGGTCTGGACCATGACCTGGGAACCATCGAAGAGGGGAAGCTCGCCGACCTGGTGGCCGTGGACGGCGACCCCCTTTCCGACATCGACATTCTTCTTCAGCCCCCATCCATCCGCGTCGTTCTGCAAGGCGGCCGGATCGTCAAATCAAACCCCAAAGAGGAGGAACTAGGATGAGACAGTTGATGAACCGCTTCGGGAAGGTCCTGGCCATGGCCGTGCTGTCCGCCGCCGGTATCTGGTTGGCGGCACCGTCCGCGCAGGCCCAAGTCAAAGAGATCAAGGAACTGGTCATCGCCATCGGGGTGGATGCCGACACGCTCAACCCGCAGGAGCAGACAACCACCCTCATCCAGAATATGTGCGACCTGATTTACGACAATTTCTTTTTTCAGGATCCCACCGGCAAGCTTCACCCCCGGCTGGCCACCAAATACGAAATCTCGCCGGACGGCTTGACCTACACCCTCCATCTGCGCAAGGGGGTCAAGTTCTCCGACGGCACCGATTTCAACGCCGATGCCGTGAAGCTGACCTTCGAGCGCGCCATGGACCCAAAACTGCGGGTGCCGCTGCGCTTCGCGATCGGCATGGTCAAGGAATGCGTGAAAATCGACGATCATACGGTCGCGCTGAAACTGAACTACCCGTTTGCTCCGCTGGCGCCGACGCTGTCCATGACCCTGGTCTCCCCCATCAGTCCGGCTGCCATCCAGAAATACGGCGATGAGGTCCGCCAGAACCCCGTGGGCGCCGGGCCTTACATTCTCAAAGAATGGGTCAAGGGCGACCGACTCGTCTTCGTGCGCAACGAAAACTATCACGGGGACAAGCCGACCGTGGCCCAGATCACCTGGAAGATCGTCCCCGAGGACGCCACCCGGGAAGCCATGCTGCGGTCCGGTCAGGTTCATATCTGCTACAAGCCGCTGCCCTCCAACCTGGCCGCTCTCAAGGCCGATTCCGGCATCACGGTGGAAATGCCCCTCGACACCCGGACCATCTTCATGGGGCTGAACTGTCAGAAGGGCGTCACCGTGGACAAGAAAGTCCGGCAGGCATTCAACTATGCCGTGGACAAGAAGGCCATCGTCAAGAAGATCCTCTTTGACACCGCCCAACCCATGGACGGTCCGGTGTCGCCGGTCGTGTTCGGATACCACAAGATGGACCAGTCATACGACTACAACCCCGAGAAGGCCAAACAGCTCCTGAAGGAAGCCAATTTCGACTTCTCCAAGACCTTGGCGATGCGCACGCCCCAGGGCCGCTATCTGTTCGACAAGCAGGTGTCCGAGGCGGTTCAGGCTTACCTGCAGGCGATCGGCGTCAAGATCGAGCTGCGGACCTACGACTGGCCGACGTACACGGCGGGTCTGCTCAAGCCTCTGGCTGAAACCGAACTGGAAGTCTTCCTGCTCGGCTGGGGACCGCTCATCCTGGATGCGGACATGGGCCTTTACGGGCAGTTCACCTGCGAGGTCAATCCCCCCAAGGGGCTCGGGTCGGCGTTTTACTGCGACGCGGAGTATGACACCATCATGAAGGACTCCCGCAAGGAGCAGGATCCCCAGAAGCGCTTGGCCCTGCTGAAAAAAGCGTCGCAGAAGGTCTGGGACGACTGCCCCTGGATCTGGCTGCACGTCGAAAAGTTCGTCATCGCCTACTCGAGCAAAATCAAGGGCATGGTGGTGACGCCGACTGAGAAATTCTACCCGCAATACATCACCCTGAATTAGGTGCCGGGCGGGAGGTCCGCCTCCCGCCCGCATTCGCACGCCACCGAATGCGGTACCGATGCTGAACTATGTCATCAAACGGCTCTTTTCGATGATCCCCGTGCTCGTCGGGATTTCCATCCTGTTGTTCTTCATGCTGCGCATGCTGCCCGGCGACCCGGCTCAGGTGCTCGCCGGGCAGATGGCTTCTCCCGAGGAAATCGAGACGATCCGTAAACAGCTCGGCCTGGACCGGCCGGTTTACGAGCAGTACCTTTCTTACCTCGGACGCCTCGTGCGCCTGGACCTGGGCCGCTCCGCCCGCACCCAAAACCCGGTCATCGAGGAGATCTGGGCCCGGCTGCCGAACACGGCGCTGCTGGCCGTCGTGGCTATCGGCCTGGCCTGCCTGTTCGGGATTCCCGCCGGGGTCATCTCCGCCGTGCGGCCTTACACCTGGGTGGACTATGTAGTGACGATGGGGGCGCTTTTCGGAATATCCATGCCGGTCTTCTGGCTGGGGCTCATGCTGGTGGTGGTTTTCGCCGTCGTCCTGCGGTGGCTCCCGGCGGGCGGCACGGGCGGCTGGCAGCACGTGGTGCTTCCGTCGGTGACCCTCGCCTCCTTCGTGGTGGCGTTCATCGCTCGCATGACGCGCTCCACCATGCTTGAAACGCTTTCCCTGGATTATATCAGCACCGCCCGGTCCAAGGGGCTGAGGGAAACGGTCGTGGTCGTCAAACATGCGCTCAAGAATGCGCTCATCCCCATCGTGACGGTGGTCGGGCTCCAGTTCGGCCTGCTTCTCGGCGGTGCCGTTTTAACCGAAACCGTCTTCGCCTGGCCGGGCATCGGACGGCTGATCGTGGATTCGATCCTGGCCCGCGACTATCCCGTGATCCAGGGAACCATCCTCATCTTCGGGTTGCTTTACATTCTGGTGAATCTGGCCGTTGATCTCCTGTACGTCGTGATCGACCCGCGCATCCGCTATGAGTGAAGCGACCGAACCGAATGTCTGCCGGCCGGCAGAGCTCCCGTCCGAAAACCGCTGGCGGCGCTTCTGGGTGAAGCTGCGGCGTAACAAGGCGGCCGTGGCCGGAGGCATCCTGCTTTTACTCTATGTTTTCTGTGCCCTGCTGGCGCCGGTTCTCTTCCGGGGGGATCCGGCTGCCCCGAACCTGATCCTGGCCCTGGAGCCGCCCTCCTTCAAGGACCTGCTGGGGACGGATGAGCTGGGGCGCTCCATCCTCGGACGCGTCATCTATGGTGCACGGATTTCCCTGTTGATCGCCGTCGGGGTGGTCTCCGTCGGCCTTTTGATCGGCGTGCCGCTCGGGCTGATTTCAGGGTACTTCGGCGGCAAAGTCGATTTTCTCATCCAGCGGGTGACCGACGCCATGCTGGCGTTTCCGGGTTTTTTGCTGGCGCTGGCCCTGGTTTCGGTTTTGGGGGTGGGGATCAACAACACGGTGATCTCCATCGGCATCAGCATGATTCCGCTCTACATCCGGCTGGTACGCAGCTGCGTCCTCACGGTCCGCGAGGAAGTCTATGTGGAAGCCGCCCGGGCGGCCGGCACCCGCGACGGAATGATCCTGCTGCGGCACATCCTGCCGAACGTGATGGTGCCTATTACCGTTCAGACGAGCCTGGGGATGGGAACCGCGATCCTCTTTGCCGCCGGCCTCGGTTTTCTGGGAATCGGGGTGCAGCCGCCCACGCCCGAATGGGGTGCCATGCTCGGCTCCGCGCGCGGGTATCTGTTCAATGCTCCTCATGTCGCCACGTTTCCCGGCATCGCCATTTTCCTGGCCGTTCTGAGCTTCAACCTGCTCGGCGACGGGTTGCGGGATGCCCTAGACCCGCGGTTCAAAATATGACGGCCTGGCCGAAAGCCCAATTTCGGCGTTGCGCTTCGTCCCGCGGTCACTGCGGCGTACGGGGGGTACGCCTCGTGACGCGGGACTCGCGCGCCTTGAACTTGGGCTTTGGGCCAAGCCGTCGGAAAAAAGAGTGTTCCATAGAAAGCCTCGATAGATGACCGGCAACGCTGAACCGCTCCTGCGCGTCGAGAATCTGTATACGCGCTTCGATACCCTGGACGGCGTGGTGACCGCCGTGGATGGAATCGACTTCGATGTGCAAGCCGGAGAGACCCTGGGGCTGGTGGGTGAAAGCGGTTGCGGCAAGAGCGTGACTGCGCTGTCGATCCTCCGGCTGCTGCGTTGTCCGCCCGCTCGCATCGAGGGCCGGATCCTTTTCGGAGGACGGGACCTGTTGCAACTCGACGCGGATGAGGTGCGGTCCGTGAGAGGCAGCGAGATTTCCATGATCTTCCAGGAGCCGATGACCTCCCTGAATCCGGTGCTCACCATCGGCGAGCAGGTCGCGGAGGGCGTGCGCCTGCATAAACAGCTGTCCCGCCGGGAATCCTGGCAACGCGCGGTGGAAATGCTTCAGAAAGTTCAGATCCCGAGCCCGGAGACCCGAGCGGCCCAGTATCCGCATAAGTTTTCAGGCGGGATGCGGCAGCGGGCCATGATCGCGATGGCGCTGTCCTGCGGACCGAAGCTGATCCTGGCCGACGAACCCACGACCGCGCTGGACGTCACCATCCAAGCCCAGATCATGAGCCTCATGATGCAGCTCAAGCAAGAGCTGAACACGGCGATCGTCCTGATCACCCACGACCTGGGGGTTGTCGCCGAAACGGCCAGCCGCGTGATCGTCATGTACGCCGGCCAGATCATGGAAGAGGCCCCGGTGCGGGACTTGTTCAAGGACCCCCGGCACCCCTACACCCGGGGCCTGCTGGACTCCGTGCCGGTGATCGGCAGAGGCAAGCGGCCCAGTCGCCGA